>Ga0098074_1000558_pt1 | contig 24003 bp, 18 predicted proteins | sample 32_taG_FD_75064 | JGI IMG/M metagenome (GOLD analysis project Ga0098074, IMG submission 75064) | Marine viral communities from the Gulf of Mexico - 32_GoM_OMZ_CsCl metaG | ecosystem: Environmental > Aquatic > Marine > Oceanic | place: Atlantic Ocean: Gulf of Mexico | collected 2015-07-12
AAGTTGTTCTGGATGAAGGCGGGGCCCTTGCCGTGCATCGCGTTCTCGGCTTCCTCGGGCGGGCCGGGCCAGTCGGCGACCGGTGCGGCCTCGTGTATGGCATTGGCCTCGCGCTCGGTGCCGAACAGCCAGAAGGCGGTGAGCGTGCATTGCCCCTCGCACCAGATCTCGCTGCGCACCTGCGCGACATTGCGGCCCTGCCGCACGATCTCGCGGCGAAGCTCGGCATCGGGTCCGGTAGGGGCGACGAAGGCGACCTGGGCGCCGCGCAGCGGCGGCAGGTCGGGGAATGCGCGGGTAACCGCGGTATAGGCGATCAGCGCGGAGGCGCCGCCGTAGAGCGTGCGGCCCTGCATCCAGTGGTCGAGCCCGGAAAAGCGCGTGTCGCCGCCTGCTGCGGTGATCGGATCGAGAAGGTTGGCAATGCTCATGCGCAGGGTCATTGCCCCTATCCGGCCATGCGTCCAGACTGACGTTACGTAAGGCATCACTGGGCGATTGCCTTTGCCGCGGAGAATCGCTAGTGCGCCGCTTCCTTCCCGAGAGGGAGGGCGAGGCCCGATGGCGGAGTGGTTACGCAGAGGACTGCAAATCCTTGCACGCCGGTTCGATTCCGGCTCGGGCCTCCACTTCCCGCGCAACCCGCGAAAGTGCCGCTTTAGCTCAGTTGGTAGAGCACATCATTCGTAATGATGGGGTCACGTGTTCGAGTCACGTAAGCGGCACCACTACTTTCATGAGCAAAAATCGAAGTCGACTGTAGAACGACCGTTCCGATGGTCGCGCGCTTGGGTCCTGCGTGGGACGTATTGGAGAGAGATGAAATCTTGCAAGCTACACCCAGAGCCACACTAAGCCCTTAGTATAGGAAATTTGATGCCGCCTTCAGCACATAACAATTTATCAGCGGGTTTGCGCCCGCCATTTTCAGCCCAGTAGAATAGTCTGGATGATAGTATGTCGGTTGAGTGTAATAGACACCGACTGGCGAGTTCTGCGGTTTCGAATATTTCGCTGCATATAGCGCCATTGCGAGAGACATTGGTTTTGGTCCGAAAGGGGCAAGCAAAATACCATTGGTTCCGTGATCTCCCTCACCGCAGATGAGGTCGAATATCTCGGGGACATTCTTCGCATCGATACGCTTCACATCAAAACCAGATTGCCCAGCATTTGGGAAAACTTGGCGAATGAATCGCCAATTCTTCGAATTCGCTGCCTGGTCTGCCGGAAATGGAAACAAAAAGCTTATCGATGAATTATTAAATTCCCCAGCCTCACTTAGGCTTGGGAGTCCCAAAGGTTCAAATCCTATGCCGATCAGAATTCTCTGCTCTGACGAATGGCCTCTGCCAAGTCGAAACCCCGGCAAAGCATCCCAAGGTTCGGGGTTCGCTGCCAAACTTTCCGCGCAATACTGCGCAGGCTCTGAGTAGGTTATAAGGACGTCGCTAAACCTATCAGGATTTTGATAGATCTTCTTGATAATGTGGAAATACACTCTCTTTGGAAGAGTTGTGATGTCAATCAGCAAATTGTCAGTCTGAACGTTGCTAAAAAATTCATCCAGCTCGTTCGTATAGAGTCCGAACGGGTCTGATAGCGCTACCGAAAAGAAGTCTTCGCCTTGAAATCCATTAGCTGTAAACACGCCTTGGGCAATATCGGTTTTTGTCTCGATGACTTGGGTCGATGCGGATGGCCTGTCTGCTATGCGAAATACGAGCTTTTCCTTAATGCTTCCGTATTGAGCAAAGTTTGCTGCGACAGCGCTGCAACGATCTTCAGCAGAGACACAACCGATGAACGCCCAATCATGGGCTGGTGTCGCACTTAAAACGTTGTCTATCCGGCCCCAAGGTCGAAAGGGCTGGTCTCCCCTAATCATTGTTAGGCTCATCCAAAAAATTCAATGATATTTGCTTCGGGCTTGAGCGTCCTACTTCTTTGTCGGCAGACGGAAGCCCACTTGCAATGCCTATAACCTTTGCTTTTTCCAGCCACCGCTTCACATCGCTAATGTTAGCGTAAAACGGTTCCTTTGTATGAGCGGTTGGAATCTGAAAATAGGGTGTGAGGATCGAGGAAAGGTACCACTTCATACTCTGCCCTCTGGACTTGCTCTTGGCTGTATGTCGGGCCTTTTCGAGAACGCCAAAAGCGACGCAGCTGTCCAAAAATTCGTCGACCCCAGGATGTTCTTCCAAAACGTCGACTGACAACGAGAAACCATTCGCTCCTGGGTATGACATCCTTTTGTCTTCTCGCATTTTATCTCTGAAGTATGAGCCAACGACGTTCACAAAGCGATGGCGGTCATCACCCCCCTTTGGCTCCGCCTTGACCTTCCGAAACCAATACTCGCTGGCCGACATGATGCCCATGGCTTGGATCGAAGGCTTGATCTCTTTTGGAATCGCAGTTTCCTTCGCATCCGCACTTCGTAGGTGCTCGGCCCAAATGAATTGACAGATGCTGAGAAAGGTCAAAATATTGTTCGCGCAGAGTGAGATTACATCGTCTGCGCCACACCAAACCATTCGTTGACGCGTGGCCGAAAAGACTTGAAGCATGGCGAGCTGCTTGCGCTCCTTCTTCCACCATTGCTTTTCTTTTTCATTCCAAGGTTGGGACTTCAATAGCTCTGCATTTATGTCAGTATCTGCGAGGTTTTGTCTGACCCAAGCCTCTCCCAGCTTGGCTGAGAGTGGCTGTTCCTCAGCCATTTCGACCAGCACTGCTCGCAATTCGTCTGGAATGGCTGGGTCGTCGGAAATTGCCTTTCCCCGCGATCCTTCTTTGGTGAATCGGTGAAGCTTATCTTCAGGCGATACTCGACCGCCGAATATATGTTTTGTGTAGCGCGTTTGTGGGGTGACCTTGAGTCCAGCCTCTCTCAAACGTCTATAAAGTACGTCGTCACAAAGCTTCGGAAAGTGAGAGCGCTTAGCCTCCCGATTAGTCAGTAGGTCACCAATATCAACGACGCAATATTCCCGCATTTCTTCTGTGAAGGCATTGTTGCCAAAGCCCTGAAGACCGGTAGTTAGGGAATAGGGGCGAGCACCCACACGATAAGACACGCGTCCATCCCTATTCCCTAGCATTCTCATAACGATGCTGCGGAATACCGGTTGGAATCCGCCGTTCTTGTCTTTTTCAAGGTCCATCAAATCTTCGAATTGATCGATCGTGACGAATAGTGGGACATCTGGCGGTAAAATTCCCGCTGCCCGAAGAGCGTCATAAGCGGAGCCAATTGGCTCCCCTGGTTTGGTTTTCGAGCGAACAATATCTTCGGGCAATTCATCCGAGTTGAAGTTCAAAAAGCTTTCGTAGGTGTATAGGCGGTTGCGGATTATTTCGCGGAGTTCTGCAAAATTTGAGACGTCCTTTAAAGCGCCAAACCAAGATCTGTCTTTTGCCAACAGGCAAGAAAATTCGTTCAGTCGCGCGTGTGCGACGTCTATTCCAAGGTGCGTCGATAGCTTTTCGCCTTTAGGTGAGCTGAGGGACTGTAAATTGGCCAGTAGATCGTCGATAATCCAGTAATTGAGAAAGTCCGCAAAATAGAGGCCTGTAACATTCAGATCATCTTCACGCTCAATCTTGCGTTGACCGAAATCAAGTGCGCCGCTGGAGCGAAGAACGATATTAGCAGAAATGAATTTCGAGCAATGTTTAGGTAGGGGCCAAGGTTCGCTGCCTTCAAGATACGCAGATAGAATTTCCGGCTTGAGCAAATTCAATAGAGCCGATTTCCCAGTTCCCTGAAGGCCTACTAAGATAACGCTTCCGGGCTGAAAAAGTTGATGGGTTGCACTCTCTTTAATGAGCTCCGGACTAAATATTTTAACAAATTCTTGGGCGGGTATGGTCTCCGCCATGTAAACATCATTAAACGGATTCTTGATGTTATCCATTGATCGGCATCCTTGATGCCCGCTTGAAGAGCGGTTCCCAAAAATTGGTCCGTTTGCGATGCAGGACGGGAAGGGAGTTGTCAGGGCAATTGTCGTACTTCACAAAAACCGCCCCGGTCTGTCTGTATCCGAAGGGCCCGAAATCTTGATCGGCGTTCGGTCCGACTACAGTTGGATGGAGGCGCCTCACACATTCCCGAAAATCTTGGAACTCGGCTTTCTCTCCTGGTGTGGCGGTAGGCGAGATGAACTCATCCTCATTCAATTCCAAGACAGGACTGTACCGAAAGTTGGGAAACATGTCTTGCAACTGTTTGGCCCGCTTTGCGCCCTCGGGGCAGATTATCAGTGGGCAGAAGAGAACCTCGTAAGCCAAGGTACCATCACCCTCTGCTATGGCTTGCGCAGATAAGATTGCTTTCAGCGCTTGTGATCCGCTTCCCACAAAGTCTTCCAACAGAACGAGATATTTTTTTTCATTCTCATCCGGTTTCCCTCGGCGCATTACCCTCTCGCGAAATGTGGCTTCGTCCCAGTCCTCAATTTCCTGCTCCCAAGTGTATCGAACGGTGTGCCCTTGGATGTCGTTGATCCGGAGGAAGTCACCAAGATTGAAGCTGTCGGTAATGGCCGTGTACCGCACCAACGAGAGGGCATCCTCCATACGATCCCTAGCGTCTGGAGAAAGCACGTTTATTCCACGCCTCTGTATCAACCATTCCAGGATGTGCCTGCTGAACGCAGTTCTGGAGGCAGCCTCTAGGTCGTTCTGACCAACGAAGAATAGGTGCTTCAGTAACTTGAATAGATTTGCCTGATCCGTCTCATTCGGCGCTGATCCGATCCATTTCGCAAGTCGAACGCTAAACGGCCCATCTGCTGTATTTTTAGTTGGCTTGTACTCGTCGAAAAGGCGCTCCGCTAAAAACTCAATATCCGCCTTGAGCCTTAGCATCTCATCTTGCCCATCGGCGTCTGAGAAGCACCACTTTCTGAGCAGTTCTTGAAACTCGGATTTCGTCACATCTCATTCCATATCCGCAGAACGCCTTCAGCGACAGCCCTGCCAAATGCAGGTGGAACAGCGTTTCCAATCATGCGGTAGACAGAGGATTCGCTGCCAGAAAACTCAAAATTGTCAGGGAAACTTTGAACACGCGCGGCCTCTCGTATGGAGAACCCTCGATCTTCCGAGGGATGAAGAAAAAATCTTGGCTGACCAAACCGGGTGTCCACCGTAGGCGCTACATCATCCCAAGAAAGCCTTCGAAACTTACCGTTAAAAGTGTTCGTTAGATCCACATATTCTCCAATCCGCCTTAGATAACCCTTCTCAATTAGCGACTGGCAGATCGATCGAGTTTGATCACCAAAATACTCTTTTAAAAATGCCTCATCCACCGGGTCGGCATCACCTTTATCTCTACGCCGTTTCTGTCGACGCAATTTAACGATGGTTTCCAGAAAGGAAATTTCTTCTCGACTGACTGGACCGAACACTTCGGGAATCTCCCAAGTATGTACTGATCTAGGTCCGCCTCGGACATTTGAGAGTTTTTGACCCGGGTGAATGCGACGCGCTATTCGCTGTTCTATGGAGCCAATTGCCAGTGGCGCTTTTGGCTTGTCTTCCACCAGTTTCACACCCTTCAGTGCTTGGGCTAAATTTACGCGCTCGACGCATTTTAGCTTAAGTTCGAAAGGCTCGTGTCCTAAGGTGGCAAGGATAATTACGCGCCTGCGCTGCTGGGCAATCCCATAGTCCGAAGTCTTGTGGATATCCCAAGACACGCGGTATCCGCTTGAAGAAAGGACACCCAAAGTTTCCTCGAAATGCGTCGTATGCTGGCTGCTGAGCAACCCAAGAACGTTCTCAATTACCACGATCTTGGGTTTTGCAGCGGCAGCTATTCGAGCAACATTGACTAGGTGAGCATTTCGAGAATCGTTCGAATTGTTTTTGCCGGCCGTTGAAAATCCTTGGCAAGGCGGACCTGCAATCAGAACCTCAGCTTTTGATAGCTCATCTGCAAGAGAGCTGTCCCATGTCGTAAGGTCGTGCTCTCGGGCGTTTGAATGCACGTTTGATCGCAAGGTGTTCAAGGAGTCTCGATCGACATCGATCGAGACGAGCGGCGATAGCCCCGCGCTCTTGAAGCCCAGGTCCATACCGCCGCATCCGCTATACAAGCTTGCGAACCTTATTTTTTCCTGGCGACCTTGTCGGATCATACGACTTCAATAGCAGCGCTTCTGGAATCTTCGAGATCCTGTTCTGAGTTGTCAACGTCGCGATTCAGTTGCGGCCGATTCTAGATTCTCGCGTTGGCTCGCTCGCACGGTGACTAAACAAGTATATTCTACCGAGCACCAGTATTCATACACATTGGAACTCGAGAAGGCCCATTCACTGCATGCGCTTTTCGGTCAACAAATTCGACCTCTTGTGGCGCTGAAATCGCGGAGAATCGAGTACCTTATATGAGAACTAAGAAAAGCTTGTTCTCAGAGCTCAACTTTGGACTTCTCCTGCCGCAGCCGGAGAGCGATCCGACAGGGAAAAGCAAATGAAGGAATTAACCGATGCGGCCGTTTTCGAGGAAAGAGATTCGCGCATAGCGAAGCGCACCCTGCTCGTTGCCATTCCATTGGCGACCTTTGGCCTCGGCTACTGGATAGCACCAAAAGAACAGGTCGCTCACGAGGTTCAGGAAAACGGGTTCTTCACCGTCAAAGAAACGGAGGTATTATCCGCGACCGTTGAAAGCCTTCGCGACGAGAACAAACTGGTCGTCTGGTCCTATCAGGGCACGGCAAAAGTCCGAGCGAGAGACACCGACTGGTGGATTTTCGAAAGCGAACAGGAGCTGATCGTCCCGGCCAGCGTGGACTACCGGCTCAATCTGAACGAGCTGACACTTGCCGACGTGGAGTACGACGAGAATGCGAAGCTGGTCCGAGTGGACCTGCCGAAGCTCAAGCTGTCGAGTGTCGCTTTTTATCCGGAACAGGCCACCACCACCAATGGCGGTATTCTAACGTTCGATGAGGACAAGGTGCAGGCGCTGAATAAGCGCGCCTACGCCACGGCAAGAAGAGCGATTACGGCCCAGGCTCAGCAAAGAGCGATGGTCGATGTCGCCAAACGCAAGGCTCGTGAAAACGTGGAGGAGTTCTTCGAAATCCCGTTGCGGATCGCGGGGCACCCCGACGTGAAGGTCGTCGCCACTTTCGACTGACCGACCAACAACCCAACCAACCACGAGCCCTCGGAAGCAATTCCGGGGGCCTTTTTGATTCCGGAGAGACTTATGATCACCATTAACAACTGGCCCGAGTTAAAGTCCGCCATAAAAACGCACCCAGCAAGGGAAATCCTGAGTGCCCACGCGGACAGGCTTGAGGAGTTCGACGACCAGCCGCTCAGCGACCTTTGCGAGATTGTTCTCATTGAGCGAACTGACACGCTTACCGACTTGGCGACAAAGCTGGGCAGGGCACTGCATCCGCCACCTTGGGAGTACGTCGATCTTACGGACGGCTGGTACGAACTCGTACTGGTCACCGGTGACGACGGCTTCGGCTACGTCGTGCTCTTAGAGGACCGCTCGCGCGGCAACCAAGCGCTGCTCGACTACTGCCGCGCTTTAGCCAGCTAAACCTCACCCAAACCCGCAACCGAACCGCGTCCAGGCATCCCGCCTCGGGCGCATTTTTTATGCCCATAGGAAATCACATGATCACGATTTATACCGAACAAGATGCTCAGGCGCTCACCGACGAAGTTCTTCTCCGGCTTGTTCGGCGCCACCTCATCACGGCAAAGGAAAACGGGCTGGAAAACCTGACCTGCATCGCCGTTATCGAACCAGCCGACCGCGAGCAAACCATCATCGACGAGCTCGGCTTCTCGCCGCTGCGAAATACTCTCTCAGAGACTCTCTTCGGCGATCCCGGCTTCAGTCCGTCTTGGGACTGGCTGGAGATTCATTCCGGCTGGTACGAACTGATCTTCACGGTGGGCGATGATGGGTTTGCCTACATCGTATTTGTAAGCCGACAGCACCAAACATCTCCTGGGATAATCGAGAAACTCTCCGAGGGCTAACCCACTGATTTATCGAAACATTTCAAACCCGTTGACTTAACCCTTTCTACCAGAAAAGGTTTAGAGAATGGAAAACAATACTAAAGGCACGAATAAAGGGCCGCCCGACCTCCCTCGAAAGAGTGACACCGATAGCGTAGCGCAAAGCGAGAAGGGTGGGCAGCTCAATCGATGGAAGGCCAAACGTGTCGATCCCACATCATTCCCCGATCAGGGTAACGGTCGAGGTCCACCCACCACGATCGACAATGTGCGGCATGTGTTGGCGCAGAACGAAATCCGAGTTGAATACAACACCATCAAGAAGGCTGGTCGCATTTCGATCCCTGGAATGCGATGCACGCCCGACAACAGAGACGGCGTGGCATTCGCGTTGGTCAACAGTCTCCTGACTTTGAATGGCTTGTCGACGGCATTCACCGATTCCTATCTCGGAGTTCTGGCCGATGAAAACGCCTTCAATCCAGTCGAAGATTGGATCAGAGGTAGGGGGTGGGACGGGAAAGACCGGCTGCCCGCGTTCTACGATACACTTACCACCGAGCCTGACTTCCCCCTGGACCTGAAGAAGGTCCTCATGAGGAAGTGGTTGCTCAGCTGTGTTGCGGCAGCCCTGAAGCGATCAGGATTTCGCTGTCGCGGAGTGCTGACGCTTCAAGGCCCGCAAGGCATCGGCAAGACGACTTGGGGCAAGAGACTAATCTCGGATGAGATCCTTTCCGATGAGGTCGTCAAAACCGATCACCATCTCGACGGCGGAAGCAAGGACAGTCGCTTAACGGCTGTCACTCACTTCATCGTTGAGGTCGGAGAGTTGGAGGCATCGTTCAAGCGAGACGTAGCTCGCCTGAAGGGCTTCTTAACTGCGGACAGCGATAAAATCCGGCGTCCGTATGGCAAGGCTGACAGCGAGTATCCCCGTCGGACAGTCTTCTATGCTACTGTTAACCAATCAGATTTTCTGGTTGATCATACCGGCAACAGCCGATGGTGGACCTTGCCTGTCACCGACATCGACTACGAGCACGGCATCGACATGCAACAGCTGTTCGCTCAGCTCGCGGTCGATTTCGAGAACGGCGATGAATGGTGGCTTGATCCTGATGAAGAGGAAGCCCTCGCTCGCCGGAACCGAAGGCACAATAGCTTCAGCCTCGTGCGCGATATGCTTTCGGAAGCGGTCAATTTCGACGTCAAGGCAACTGACCAAGACCGCTACTTCACTGCAAGCGAACTACTTAAGATGGTGGGGTTGGATAGGCCTACAAACGCACAAGCGAAGGAATGTGGCTCCCTACTGCGCGCATCCTTCGGCGAACCGAAACGCGTTCAGGGTCGTGATCGATGGCGCGTTCCCATGAGGGAAGACATTGAGGGCATAGATGACGTCAAGGAAGAGATCGAACTTCGGTCTCCTAACCGGACGCATCGAAGGGACGATTTCGACTAGTTGCACTCAGGTGGGGGGAGGGGGTGGCAAGAACGACTGCCTTTCGAGGAGCGATCAATAAGTCGCCTGAAATTGGACTCTTACCAGCCACCTGCCCCCACTTCGAATTGCTGAGGAAATTGAGAAGAAATCGATCTTTAGACCGGCTCGCCCTGAAGTACTATAATACCGCTATATTTTGCGTATAGCCTAGGGGGACGGCAAAGTCTCAGCTGCTGGGGCACCTGATCCTCACCTCAATGTTATGCGGGTCTCTTCTGGCAAAAGCCACTGGCGCTCCCGCCACCCACATCCCTGAACCCACCCGCTCGCCGCCCGGTGAGCAACCGAGATCACCGAACATGGCGGTCCCGGCACACACACCCCTGCGCGTCGTCGGCGGCCATCGCTGTTTCCGGATTTGCGCGCGAACACAAAAGGAAATGACAATGCCAAGAGTGAAACTAGATGCCGCATTTTGTGCCGCCGCCGAATGTCGGAGCGGTAAGAAGAAGACCGACTACTGGGATAAGGACGGAAGCGGCTTTGTCCTGGAAGCCCGTGCGACGGGAGGAAAGACCTACTATCTGCGCTACATTGAGGCGAACGGTCGCCAGCGACAACTCAAGATCGGGCGCTGGCAGGACATTACCTTCGCCGCTGCGAAGAAGAAGGCTCAGCATCTAAAATCCGAGGTTGTGCTTGGCGGTGATCCGTTGGGTGAGAAGAAGCGCAAGCGCCTAGTGCCGACCTATGCCGAACTCGCGCAGCAGCACATCGATCATGACAAGTCCTGCCTGAAGCGTCCTGAAAACACCGAAGCCGTGATGAATACTCATCTCTTGCCGAAGTGGGGCCGGAAGCGCTTGGACGAGATCAAGCAGCAGGACATTGCAAAGTGGCTGGCTCAGCTCCGCGAGGAGTTCGCACCGGCCACGGTCGAGAAGCTACGCATGATGCTCGGGCGCTCGTTCGAGCTGGCTCGGCGCTGGGGCCTTCCAGGAGCGGAGATCAACCCCGTGAGGGGTATTCCTCGCTTCAAGTTCGACAATGCCCGGCAGCGTTTTCTGACGGCGAAAGAGGCCGAAAGGCTTTTGTACCACGCCGACCGATCAGCGAACAAACAGCTGGGAGCTATTGTGCGGCTGCTATTGCTGACAGGAGCCCGGAAAACTGAACTTCTGCTCGCCGAGTGGGATCACGTCGATCTCGAACGGCGAGCGTGGTTCATTCCGGACAGCAAGACCGGGAAGGCGCGCCATGTGCCACTATCGGGCGCGGCAATCCGCGTCATCGAAGGCTTGCCGCGTCTGCGGGATTGCAAGTACATGCTCGCAAATCCAAGGACGAGGAAACCCTACACGGACCTCAAACATCCGTTCGATACGGCGCGCAGGAAGGCGAGGATTCATAACCTTCGCATTCATGACCTGCGACACTCGGCAGCGTCCTTCATGATCAACGCCGGTGTCGATCTCTTCGCAGTCGGTCGGATACTTGGTCACGCCGATCACCAATCTACAATGCGCTATAGCCATTTAGCCAACGACACGCTGTTAGCGGCTGTCGAGGCAGGTGCGGCCAAACTCGCTGGATAGATCAATTCTCCTGCTCCGGTCCTTCGCGGATCGGGGCAGGGGCTAGTGTTTTCAATTATTTTTTTCTTGGAGAGTTACGATGAGTCAGAAAATTCCGGACCTTGACTGGTGCCGTATCAACCATTGGATGAGAGCGAACTTGGTCGGGTTCGATCAGACCCCCGGACTACTGCGCTTCATCAATCAGGGCTTGATCGTTTACATCGCTTCGGAAACTCGAAGCCTTGCAAACTTTCGACGCTTCACGACGTCTGGAGGGAGCTGGAAGTCGCACTGGGGAGGGCGAAAAGTGCATGAACATCGCGACAATCTAGAACTTGAGTATGCGATTCTGATAGCAAGCCCCCCCGAGATCGAACGTGTTCGTGACGCTCTAATTGGCAAGCATCAGCCAGATTTTAATTATCGAGACGGACAGTTAAATTGAACCTGAGCCTAACTCCAGTGACATGCCGGAATGCTCATCTTCGCAGTCCTTCGTCGACGACTTTGGCTAAAGCAACCATTCGATCAATCAGGTCCTTGACGCGCGGGCTGTCAACGATCTGCCCTGTCGGAGATTGCAAAAGTAGGCCAGCAAGCGAAGCGGCGGACCAGTCATCCGGATCGGCATATTTCCACCACGGGTAATCAACGCTTTTCGATCCGCCCTCTATCTTTCGAACTGCTTTGACGACCTTCTTATGCGCAGAGCACCCAAGCTCGTCATCCACCTTTTCACTAGTCCCATCAGGAGCCAAAACACCGAAGTATATTCGCGAATAACCGGTTTTTGCCCCCGCTAGAGCAATTGAGCAGTTTTCCGGCCATGCCGGGCGGCGTATCGCCCAACAGTCGTGCCTATCAATAAGGCAGTCCTTGAGGGAGTAGTCCTCGTCTTCCTCCTCAAAATCAGGAAAAACACTCTGAGCTGCAGATAGGATGGCCTGAGAAATCTCACTCAGGAGCAAGGTATGGAGTTCACTATGGGCGACCATAGTCATCGCTATCGCCCGTCTGCTTTCCGGTCCTCTCTCGTACTCCGCTTCGACGGCTTCGATGAAAGTGGAATTGGCCTCATCGCTCATTTCTTCGTCTCCAAACTCGGCCGCGAGATAGGCAAGCATTTCCTCGACATGTATCTTCGTTCGATACGCCTTTATTTCGGGAAGTGATCGTGAAAGTATATTCGACAAGGACTCTTCCTCGTCGGAACATAACCGCAGAATGGTTACATCAGATTTGGCTGTTTCTGGCTGCTTATTTGACAGGAACACCAAGATGGGTTTTCGGTCAGCCGCCCAGCCTTTCAAGGTTGTAAGGTAATCAGCTAACTGAGAAGGTTGTTGCCCAGCCCACGGCTTATTTTCAAGTCCTAGCAGTAAATGAGGCATCTCAATCACGAGGTCGATTTGACGGCCCTCGGTCGTGACCATCTCTCTTCGTACCGTGATAGGGTCTAAGACATTTACACGTGGCAGTTTCAGCGCAGAGAGGAGAGCGTTCAAGAATAATATGTTCTGTCCATGAGTGCCGCGTGGATCAAAAAGGTCCGCAATGACGCGGGTGAGCCGCACCTCGTTAGGATTGAAAAGGGAAAACGCGTTTAGTCGAGGCGCACCGAACAGCTCCCCTCCCGCCCACTTCGCCGCTAAGTTCGGATACTGTCGACTAAGGTTCTCGTAGGTTGCCTGCAGTTGTATAGTCGATTCGACCATTCTCGTTCCATTTTTCAAACTTGCTCGAATGTGCAAAAAATGACGTTCCAGCGGAACACACTCTTTCGCATCTAAGTATCTCGGATTTCAGTTCTTCGAAAGCTTAGGAATTCTTCGAAGTTGATCGGACAACTCATCACGACATGCCGCATAGTGTGCTCTCCGGTGATCGTGTGCGCATAATGCTACCACATTATCTTCTGTGTCCGGCCCGCCTTCACTGAGCGGAAGAATATGGTGAGTTTCAAGATAGAGTGCGCCATTACCCATCTCGAAGCCCTGCTTCCCGCAAAGCTCACAGCGACCCTTTGAACGCGCCAAGACGTGCCTGCGAACAGCGGGATCACGAACAAAAGTAGCTGCCAGTACCTGTCGCTTCTTGGCTTCGGCTTTATCGGCTAAATCAAGATCAAATTGGTCAATACACTGCTGCTCGAAGATACCTCTCGCAAGCTCGAAGTCCCCAGTGTCCCAATCATATGCGACAATCGCCCAGGGTTCGGGATCCAGTTCTCTGGCCCTCACACTGGACGGCGTTAGCGTCGGGTCGTCCTTGCTCCGCCTGACCCCATCGATGAGGATCACTCGAACGGGTAAGTTGCCCCGCAAAGCAATTTGCAACGCGTCGTCCAGCCGCTTGGCTCGCTTCGCCCAGGATGATTTGCCAGTAACGTTCCGATGATAGTCAGCGTCGGCTCGGAAGTTGTCTTTCGTTACGATACGGCCATCGATCTCGTGCATCGCTGGGTGCCAGAGGTTCAGGATTATTAGGCGCTCTGGCTCAACGAAGGCCCATTCGTAGCAGTATTTGGGGTTGGCCTTATGGCCTCGGGCGTCATTAGAACTTTCGATCCAATCGGTGACGTCGAAACCGGCTTGCTCAGCAAGATCGAACACGCTGTGCTGTGCCCTTGGTCTAAGGTCTTCCAGCGTGCTCATTTGAGCAGGGTCATCCCTTCGCAAGCTTTCACGAGATTGTGCACCAGCTTGTCATCCATGTCACCGGATTTGGTGTAGACCTTCAAACTCGTTCCACTCTGCTCAGAGTCCATCAGAATGACGATTTTTGGCGTATGCCCATAACCCAACATCATCACGTTATCGCCGCCGTTTCGCAGAGGGACGGGGACGGCACCACCGATCTGTGTGATGGCATTAGCGACGCACACTTCGAGATCGGCTGGTGGCTTCGTGCTGGATAACTCTGCCCTCACGCCTTTCGACATCGTTTCATCGATTTCCTCAGCCTTTGCGACCGTGCTGAATGCCAACACCGACGCAGCCAAACAGAATCCAATTTTCATTCGATTTCCCCCCAAAAAGCGTGAACCGAAGCTTATCAGCGAATAACGTCAACGAAAGCTTTGCTTGGGTCAGTCGGAGGTCGTCGACTGAAGTGGCATTGAGCTAACGCGCTTTCGATAGGCAAAAATCTTGGCCCAATTTCATCGAACTTTGGGTTCTCTTTGGGAAACCCATTTCCGCCTTCCGGCTGGTGCGCGAAAGCCGAAGGAACGCTTCACTTTTCGCGAATCTCAATCTTCAATTCGTAATGATGGGGTCACAGGTTCGAGTCCTGTAAGCGGCACCATTCACGGCCGAGGCCGAAAAGCGCCCTGGCCGCTCCAGCTGCATCGCCGAATGAACGAGAAGAAGCGCAAGCGTGGTCCGGCATTTGCGCGCGAGCGTTGCGGCTCCGCCCGCCGTGTTGCCAAGTGATTTGGCCGATCACCCCGCCACGTCGGACATTGCCGGCGGCAAGTGGTCTAGTCCGACAGGGGTAGGGTCGAAATCTGCAGCGCCGCCCTCGGGAACCTCCGGAAGAAGTCCGCGCGGGCAAGCTCGGTTCCGGTCGCCGCGCACACATCCAGCAGATCGGGCGCCTTCGTCCACTGACCATCCCGCCAGCACCACGGCAGGGAATGCCTGGTGTCGATTATGACTGCAGTTCCTTCGAGCTGGTAATAAGCGATCTGCACGGCGCCCTCGTCTGTTCGGCGAGACGCCAATAGAAAATCGGAGGGCCGATACACCCTAGGATTATCACTTAGAAAGCCGGGCGGCGGGGACAGTTTGGCGCGAGCACTGGCGCGCTGGCAATCCGGGAGCAGGAGCGGCCGGGAAGCCGCGCGGTCAGGCGGTTTCCTTGTCCGAATATCCGAACCGAAGCGCGCAGGCTTCGTCCACCGGGACGGCTGGGCTGAACAGGTAACCCTGCCCGTAATAGCAGCCAATCTCGAGCAAGGTCCTCCTCTGCTCTTCGGTTTCTATGCCTTCAGCGATCACCTCGATACCGAGGCTGCGGCTCATCACGACCATGGCCTGAACGATGTTCTTGGACATCACCGAAGTGCATATGTCGCGTACGAAAGAGGCATCGATCTTGACCCGGTCGATCGGGAAATCGCGAAGATGGGTGAGCGAGGAATAGCCGGTGCCGAAGTCGTCGAGGGCGATCCTGATCCCGCGACTTCTCAATTGGTCCAGAACGCTTTTCACATTCTGGTTGTCGCCGACCATCAGCATGGTTTCGGTAATTTCCAGCGTTACCCATGTAGGATTGATGTGGTGTCGCTCCAGCGCCTCGAACACGCGGGGTACGAAGTCGCGGCTTATCAGGTCGGCTTCGGTGGCATTGATGCTGACATATTGCACTCCGCCATGCGCGGCCATCAGGCTCGGGAGATCGCGCGATACGTTCTCGAACATTCGTACGCTGATCTGGCGGGAAAGGATGGGGTCCATGATCGCGGGAATGACGGCGGATGCCGGTATCAGCGTATCGTCTGCGGTTTTCAGCCGCATGAGCGATTCGAAACCGATAAGCCGGTTGTCGGTGATCTGGATGATCGGCTGGTACCCGGACTGCACCCGGTCCTCGCCCAGAGCTTGGGTTACGGTCTCTATGGCCCGCCTACGCTCGACATGCGGCAGTTCCATGGACGAGTTGTAGAAGTGGACCGTTCCCGGTTCGCGTGCCTTGCCATGATACAGCGCCAGATCGGCCTTGTGGATCAGCGCGTCGAGGGATGCGAGCGCCGTGCTCTCCGCAATGCCGCATGTCGCGCCGACACCGACGCCGCCTTCTCCCAGGTCGACCGCCTCTTCGATCGTCAGCAGCAGGTTGCTGGCGAAGTCCTGAACCTCGTCCTCCGACATCGATAGCGGACTGAGCACCGCGAATTCGTCGCCGCCCCACCGGGCCAGGATTGCGTTTGCGGGTACGGCGTCTTCGATTTGCTTCGCAATTCGCCGCAAGAGCTTGTCGCCCGTCTGATGGCCGAAAGTGTCGTTGACGAACTTGAAGCCGGTAAGGTCGAACAGCATCGCGTAGAAGGTGCAATTGATCGCCGCGGCATCTTTCAGGCGCTCGACTGCACGCGCTTCGAACGCATTGCGGTTGAGGAGGCCCGTCAGATCGTCGTGACTGGCCGCATAGCGCAGGTCCAGCATCGCCTGGAGCTTTTCCGTAATATCGCGGACAGTACCGATCATCACGGATTTGCCGCCCTTGGCATTCTCGACGAACTCCGCGATTATCCGGGCCTGTCGTCTCTGGCCCCCCCGGCCCACGATCTCCGCGGTGAAATCGAGGTTCTTCCCTGTCCGGCGGGACTCCAGATAGAGCGCTTCGACGCGCTCGCGTTCATGCGGGGAGTAAAACTCGAGGGTATCGTCGAGCGTCATCGGACGCTGCTGATCCAGCCCCATGATCTTGTAGGCTTGATCGGAAAAGGTCAGCGACTGCGTCTCGACGTCGAATTCCCATGAACCCAGCTTCGCGATTTTTTCCGCTTGCTGGAATGTCCTGACGCTTCGCTCCAGCCTGCGATGCGACTTGGCCAGTTCGTCTCGCGCGGCAACAACCGCGTCGATGTTAAACGCCTCGACGATCGTCCCGACTGTCGATCCGCTGGCATCGACCATCGGAGAAGCGGTGTAGGAGACGTTGTAGAAATTGCCGTCCTTGTGGACGAACATGTCTTCGCCGCTAATCTGGTGGCGTTCGGGAAACGCCCGGTCGATGGGGCATTCTTCGATCGGGAAGGGCGACCCGTCGGGGTATTGGTGATGGATCAGGCCGTGGAGGCACCGTCCGACCGCCTCTTCGAAACTGTAACCGGTCAATTCTTCGGCAGCGCGATTCATGAAAGAACAGTTCTGCTGCTCATCCATCATGAAGATGGCCATCCTGGTGTTGTTCAGGATGGCATCCAGCCGGGAGCTGGTCCGTTCGAGGCGGTCCCTGATCGAGTTGAATTCGGAAATGTCCCGGATCGCTGCGAAGAAAACGAACTCGCCCTGGGATTGGATCAATTGCAGCGAGACCGAGACTTCGTAAGTGCTTCCGTCTTTTCGGCCGTGGACCGTCTCGAAGGAAAGCCTGGGAACTTCTGCGGATAACAGCGGGCCGACGAAGGCTTTGAATTCTTCTTCGGAGAACTCCGGCTTCAGGTCCCAGGGGTGCATTTCGCTGAGTTCTGCCAACGAATAGCCGAGGTTTTCGCGCGCACCCCTGTTGACCAGGATAAAGCGGAAGTCATCCGCGGCGAAGACGTAGATCTCGGACGCCGACTGCTCGACGACTTCTCCCAAACGATCCACGCCTAAAGTTGACATCCGAACCTCATCCTAGGGAGTCTGAGTATCGCAAAGAAGGTAAACCAAACCCTTCATGCCTATCACGCGTAAGGCCTCGTTCCCGATTGACCGGCTGTATCGCTGCGCGCTCGCGGCGGGAGGGCCGCTATCGGCGATGGGGACCTCGTTCCGGTGCTGGTCCGGTCAACCCACGATTGAAGATTGTGCAGGAGGAGGCGGGCTTTGGGGGCCGGCATGCGCGCCCGCCGACCATACTGTACCAGACGGTGCGGAACGCCGGGGCGCCGAGCCGATCCGGCCACAGCGGCTTTTCGGGAAGACACCTGCGGCCCCTCCGCGCGCAGGCGAGAGCGGCCTCAGGCGGGGATGAAGCAGCAAGGGTAGCCTGCAAAGCGGTTTCGACGAGCCGCCGAGACCCATGTGGGTTCATTTCTGACAATCCCCAAAACCTAGCGGATTGCGACTCGTGTTATTATTATTTGAAACCAAGCTATCAAAAGCGGGAATCGGAAGCAAATTCCCGATATTTTTCTTACGATTACCCGAGCAGGTGCAAGCGGTGTCATGCGCTGTCACCGGGGCGCGCTGGCGCCTGTCCTGATTCATCCGACCGGCCGACGCCTGGCCCATGCTGCCGAGGGGCAGGTGGACTGGCGGTCAGCCCAGTCTGTCGTGAGACATCCGTGATCAGGTCGTGGTTCCGGGAAGCGTCAGCCCGTTGCCGTGCCAACAGCAGCAGCTAGGGACCGGCATGCTAGCCGTGCCGCTGTACATCTCTCGCCCGCGGGCCCGAAGCGGTCAATGCCGCTGGTCAATGATTGGATGATGACTTGCCGGCGGCGCACCCCATGAGGGCGGGCTGGAAGCCAGCCGCGCCGCTCATGGGGCATGTATCATCCACGCACGCCGTCACGAAAGCGAAACGTGCCGTTTCAGGTGGTGGTCGACGCTGCCGAACTCGGATTCGAAGATCGTCAGGCGCTTGAAGTAATGCCCGATCGCATATTCATCGGTGACGCCGTTGCCGCCGTGGATCTGCACGGCTTCCTGGCCGATCAGGCGCGCGGCCTGGCCCACGCCGACCTTTGCCGCCGAGGCGGTGCGCTTGCGTTCCTTTTCGCCGGCATCGAGCTTGATCGTGGCGAGATAGGTCAGCGAGACCGAGGTCTCATAGGCGGTATACATGTCGACCATGCGGTGCTGCAGCACCTGGAACTTGCCGATCGGCACGCCGAATTGTTTGCGTTGCCGCGAATATTCGACCGTCATCGCATGCGCGACCTTCATCGCGCCGCAGGCCTCGGCACATTGCGCGGCGATCGCCTCGTCAGTGACCTGCTCGATCAGAGGGAGCGCGGCACCTTCTTCGCCGATCAGCGCATCTGCGGGGACCGAGACATTCTCGAAATAGATTTCCGATGCGCGGCGCCCGTCGACGGTTTCATAGTCGCGCGTGACGATGCCGTCGGCCGATTTATCGACAATGAAAACGCTGACGCCTTCGCGGTCGCGGCGGTCGCCGCCGGTGCGGGCAGTGACCACGAGGTGGCTGGCCCAGGGGGCGCCGATGACCACGGCCTTGTGGCCGTTGAGGACGTAGCCGGCGCCGTCTTTCTTCGCCGTCGTCTCGAGATCGGCATAATCGTAGCGGCCACGCGGCTCGGCATAGGCGAATGCGAAGACACGTTCCCCGCCGATGATGGCCGAAAGGTGTTCCTCGCGCTGGGCGTCGCTGCCGGCATGCTTGAGGAAGCCGCCGGCGCAGACCACGGTGGGAACGAAAGGTTCGACCACCAGGCCCTTGCCGAATTCTTCCATGACGATCATCGCATCGATCGCGCCGCCGCCAAAACCGCCGACATCTTCGCTGAAGGGCATGCCCAGAATGCCGAGTTCGGCGAGCTGCGCCCAGATTTCGGGGCGCCATCCGGCATCGCTCTCGATAGCAGCGCGGCGCGTTTCCCAATCGTATTGTTCACGGACCAGGCGCGAAAGACCGTCGCGCACCATGTCCTGTTCTTCGGTGAAGTTGAAATCCACGTGTCGTCCCTTTCCCGTGCCGTCCGGCGCTCTCAGAGCCCGAGGATCATTTTCGTAATGATATTGCGCTGGATCTCGTTCGATCCGCCATAGATCGATGTCTTGCGCATGTTGAAATAGGTCGCCGCCGAATCGTGAGCGTAGTCAGGGCCGATCGGGTATTCGTTCGATCCCGTATCGTTGGCGATGCTGCCGTAATAAGGGGCCGAGTAGCTGCCGACCGCTTCGAGCGTGAGTTCGGTCAGGCGCTGCTGGATTTCAGTGCCCTTGATCTTGAGGATCGAGCTTTCCGGTCCCGGACCCTTGCCGGCCTGCTCGCCTGCAAGCGTGCGCAGTTCGGTGATCTCGAGCGCGGCGAGGTCGATCTCGAGCTGGCTCACCTTGCGGGCGAAATCCAGATCGTCGATCAGCGGTTCGCCATCGAGCGTTTCGTTGGCAGCAATTTCGCGCAGCTTTTCGACGCCGCGCTTCGAGCGGGCCACACCGGCGATCCCGCTGCGTTCGTGAGCGAGCAGGAACTTGGCATAGGTCCAGCCCTTGTTCTCTTCACCAACGAGGTTTTCGACCGGGACGCGGACATCGGTCAGCCAGGTTTCGTTGACCTCGTAACCGCCGTCGAGCAGCTTGATCGGCTTCACTTCGACACCCGGCGACTTCATGTCCACGAGGATGAAGCTGATGCCTTCCTGCGGCTTGGCGGCGTCCGGATCGGTGCGGCAGAGGAAGAAGCCCCAGTCGGCATATTGCGCCAGCGTGGTCCAGGTCTTCTGGCCGTTGATGACGTAGTGATCGCCGTCGCGCACCGCCGTGGTCTTGAGCGAGGCAAGGTCGGAACCCGCGCCGGGTTCGGAATAACCCTGGCACCACCATACTTCGCCGCTGCGGATGCCCGGGAGGTGCCGCGCCTTTTGCTCTTCGCTGCCGAAGGTGTAGATCACCGGCCCGACCATGGAGACGCCGAACGGCAGTGGCATGATCGCATTGACCCGCGCGTTCTCCTCGGACCAGATGTATCGCTGGGTAGGCGTCCAGCCCGTGCCGCCATACTCGACCGGCCAGGCAGGAACCGACCAGCCCTTTTCGCCGAGGACCTTGTGCCAGGCGAGAAAATCCTCGCGCGAAAGGTCTTCGCGCAGGCCCACGTCGCCAAGGTGCTTGGGGTAATTTTCTTCGATGAAGGCGCGCACTTCGTCGCGGAAGGCCTGCTCTTCAGGGGTGAATTCGAGGTTCATATGCTCAAGCTCCGGTTTCCATCCGCTAAGGCTCGGAATTCCCCGTCCAGTTTCTACCGGGTCGGACCATTCGGCTAGGTGAAGGTCTTCGCGAAGCGCGGCGCCTTTGACAAGTGCAAGCTCGACAAATCCTATCTGAAGCGCGTGCAATCTACGCTTTCGCCCGCTTGATCACGGCGGCCGGGGCCAGCTTCGCGCCGGGCCCCGGCCGTATGGTCACTTGAGCGGCAGGATGCGGCCGATGATGTAATCCGCGGCTTCCTCGGGGGTCATTTCGACCGTGTTGACCCGGATCTCCGGGTCTTCGGGAGGCTCATATGGGCTGTCGATCCCGGTGAAGTTCTTGAGCTTGCCCGCGCGCGCCTTCTTGTAGAGACCCTTCACGTCGCGCGCCTCGGCCACTTCCAGCGGCGTATCGACGTGGATTTCGACGAACTCGCCCGCGTCGATCATGTCGCGGACCAGCTGGCGATCCGCGCGGAACGGACTGATGAAGGCGGTGAGGACGATCAGCCCCGCATCGGTCATCAGCTTGGCCACCTCGCCGATGCGGCGGATGTTCTCGATCCGGTCGCTTTCCGTGAAACCGAGATCCTTGTTGAGGCCGTGGCGGACATTGTCGCCATCGAGCAGGAAGGTGTGGCGGTTCATCAGCGCCAACTTCTTTTCGACTTCGTTGGCGATGGTCGACTTGCCCGAACCCGACAGGCCGGTGAACCACAGCACGCGCGGCGTCTGGTTCTTCATTGCTGCGTGATGATCGCGGGTGATGTCGGTCGGCTGCCAATGGACGTTCTGGCTGCGCCGCAGGCTGAAATGCAACATGCCTGCGCCGACCGTGCGATGGGTGATCTTGTCGATCAGGATGAACCCGCCCAGCGCACGGTTGTCGACATAGGAATCGAACACGATCCGCCGGTCGGTGGTGATCTCGCACACGCCGATCTGATTGAGGTGAAGCGTCTGCGAGGCGAGGTGCGACCCCGAGCCTGACGGATTGTTGACGTCGATCTCGTATTTGGGTTCCGCCACGGTCACGCTGACCATCTGTGCGCCCAGCTTGAGCCAGTAGGCGCGCCCGACGACCAGCGGTTCGTCGTCCATCCACACGATGGTCGTCTCGAACTGGTCGGCGACTTCGGGCGGACTGTCGGCTGCGGCCAGAACATCGCCGCGCGAACAATCGATCTCGTCGGCCAGCGTGATGGTGACCGACTGGCCGGCAACCGCTTGGTCCAGGTCGCCATCCATGGTGACGATCGACTTGACCGTGCTGGTCTTGCCCGAGGGGAGCGAACGCAGTTCGTCGCCGGGTTTGACCGTGCCGCTGGCGATCAGGCCGGAGAAGCCGCGAAAATCGAGATTGGGGCGATTGACCCATTGCACCGACATGCGGAACGGCTTGGCCTGACTGGCGGTGTTGCTGACCTCGATGGTCTCGAGGTGGTCGATCAGGACGGGACCATCGTACCAGGGCGTGTTGCCGGATCGGGTGGTGATGTTGTCGCCGGCAAGGCCGGACATGGGAATGGCCGTGAAATCCTCAACTCCGATGCTGTCGGCGAATTTTCGGTAATCGGCCACGATCGCTTCGAACTTTTCCTGATCGTAGTCGATCAGGTCCATCTTGTTGACGGCCAGGACGAGGTTCTTGATGCCGAGCTGGTGACACAGGAAGCTGTGACGCCTGGTCTGGACCAGCACGCCCTTGCGCGCATCGATCAGGATAACCGCGCAATCGGCGGTCGAGGCGCCCGTCACCATGTTGCGCGTATATTGCTCGTGTCCCGGGCAGTCGGCGACGATGAACTTGCGTTTCTCGGTCGCGAAAAAGCGATAGGCGACGTCGATCGTGATGCCTTGTTCGCGCTCGGCGGCGAGCCCGTCGACGAGCAGGGCGAAGTCGATCTCCTGACCCTGCGTACCCACGCGTTTGCTGTCGTTCTCGAGCGCGGCGAGCTGGTCCTCGAAGATCATCTTCGAATCGTAGAGCAGGCGGCCGATCAGCGTCGATTTGCCATCATCCACGCTGCCGCAGGTGATGAAGCGCAACATCGACTTGTTCTGGTGCTGCTCGAGATAGGCTTCGATGTCGTCCGCGATCAGCGCGTCCGTCCGGTAGATGGGGTCGCTCATCAGAAATAACCCTCCTGCTTTTTCTTCTCCATCGACGCGTCGCCCGCGTCCTTGTCGATCACGCGGCCCTGCCGTTCGCTGGTGGTGGTGAGCAGCATTTCCTGCACCACTTCCTGCAAGGTGGCGGCCTCGCTCTCGACCGCGCCGGTCAGCGGGAAGCAGCCCAGCGTGCGGAAGCGGATCGAGCGTTCGGTAATCTCGGGCCGGTAGCCCATCACCTTCTCGAGCCGTTCGAGGTCGTCGGCCATGAACAGCCCGCCCTCATGTTCGTAGGTCGGGCGCTTGGCGCTGAAATAGAGCGGCACGATCTCGATGTTCTCGGCCATGATGTATTGCCAGATGTCGAGCTCGGTCCAGTTGGACAGCGGGAACACACGGATGCTCTCGCCCTTCTTCTTGCGCGCGTTGTAGATGTTCCAAAGCTCGGGGCGCTGGTTTTTCGGGTCCCAGCCATGCGTCGCCGTGCGGAAGGAGAAGATGCGCTCTTTCGCACGGCTTTTCTCCTCGTCGCGCCGCGCACCGCCGAAGGCGGCATCGAACCCGTGCTTGTCGAGCGCCTGCTTGAGCCCCTCGGTCTTCCACATGTCGGTATGCAGCGGGCCGTGATCGAAGGGATTGATCCCGCGTTCCTCGGCTTCGGGATTCTGATAGACGATCAGGTCCATCCCGGCGTCCCGCGCCGCCTTCTCGCGCAGCTTGTACATGTCCTGGAACTTCCAGGTCGTGTCGACATGCATCAAGGGGAAGGGCGGTGGCGAGGGATAGAAGGCTTTCTTGGCGAGGTGCAGCATGACGGCGCTGTCCTTGCCGATCGAATAGAGCATCACCGGCCTGTCTGCCTCGGCAGCGACCTCGCGCATGATGTGGATGCTCTCGGCCTCGAGCCGCTGGAGGTGGGTCAGGGTCTGGGGTTCGGTCATGTGGGGCTCCGTAACACTTGCCCCAGAGATAGGAGCGGATCGTCAGGATAGACCTCCCAAATGGGAGGTGATAGAAAAGCTTGCATGCGGATCCCCAATCTCGGCGAGACCGACCTGCTCGTGCCGCTCCATTCGGGCGTTTTCGAGCAACCCATGTGGCAGACATTCCTGCGCCAGTTGCGGCGCGTCTGCGGCGCGCGGGGTGCGGCGATCCGGCTGGCGAGCGCGGGTGAGGGGGGCGATATCGCCTTGGGCGACGGGGCCCCGATTGCGGCTGTTACTGCCGCAATGCGCGAGGCGCGTGTCTATTCGGGTGGC
>Ga0098074_1000560_pt1 | contig 23922 bp, 39 predicted proteins | sample 32_taG_FD_75064 | JGI IMG/M metagenome (GOLD analysis project Ga0098074, IMG submission 75064) | Marine viral communities from the Gulf of Mexico - 32_GoM_OMZ_CsCl metaG | ecosystem: Environmental > Aquatic > Marine > Oceanic | place: Atlantic Ocean: Gulf of Mexico | collected 2015-07-12
ACTCTAAACGCTAATATACTAGCTGTTAAATCTACTGATGAATTAAAGAATTCATCATTAAAACCAGATCCAGAATTAATATTTAACGTAAAATTAGAAGGATTAGGTATGTAAAACATAAACTCCTTTCCAAAAAGGGCATTGTCAATTATTAAATTTAAGTTTCCAGTTAGATTATCTGTAAATATATAATGATTTTCTATATTAAATGCTTGTATTGTATAACTGCCAGATGTAACTCCAGAAATGCTTTTAACAGAAGTTCCGTTATTTTTTATTGTGTTTGCATTATCAGTTCCACCTTCACTAGAGTTAATGTATTGAGCTTCACAAGTTCCATCCGATACAATTTCAACGCTACTAGTAGAATACAACATTATATTTTTTGAATAAGCGTTAAGGTTTTCATTTGAACCAGTAACAACAAATCTACCCCTGTGATTCATAACAGTAGAATATAAATACCCTCCTTTTAACACGAAACATCTTTCAGCATATCTAAATCTCTTTGAAAAACTATCTAAAAAACTACAGTTTATCATTTCAACTGTAAAATCAACAGATGTAGTCGACTCAACATTAGGTGTGGTTTCAGCTCCACCTCCTTTGTAAGATTGATTAGAAAGAACCCCTACAAACGAGCAGTCATTAAAAACTACTTTAGCATAATCACGATCAGTAGTAAAAATTAAGTCATTTGAAGAAGTATCAGAATTATAGTTAGAGCCTTTAAATCTAACGCTGGTAAAATTTGAAAGAGCAATACCTTTTATAGCAAAAGAAGAAACATCTACATCATGATAGTTACCTACAACAGTAATGTTATCATGATTAAGCTCTGTTAAGTCTTCTACAACAATGTCGTTTTCTATTTCAAGAATACCACCTCCAAAAGATTGTAAAGTGATAATAGCTTGTTTGTATTCAGTCCAATTTTTAACAGAAACTCTTTTAACAAACTCTTCAACCCATTCTTCTGTAGCATAGCCTTCTAGATTAGCGTTACACTCATCAGTCCATAATCCATCAAAATCAGACTGAACAGGAGAAACTATTTCTGTGTAAGAAACTAATATCGCTTGATAACATTGACCAGAATAAGATTCAGTAAATCCATTACCATTAGAATCGTCAGCATATCTTATGTAAGTGTAAGTTCCAACCTCATCATCTAAATCAGATATAATATCTTGAATTTCATTAGCTGTCAAAGAATCTTCATTACAACATCCGCAATCAGAATCATTTATTAATTCCCATTGACCTTCAAAATTACTTGCTGTTAAATCAGAAATAGGACATGGAGATTTAATGATAGACTTGTAACATTGTCTTGTTCCATAGTTAGCAGACAAACAAATGCTGTCAACACCCATTCCAACTAAATCAACTCCAACCTGTGTTGAGTTAATATAAATCCCTAAAATGTAAACGTAATCTCCGTTATAAACAACAGGATAAAGAGTAAGCGTAATAGTTTTATCCCCATTTATTAAAAGCTGATCTAGATTAACATTTCCAGATGCATCTGAATAATAAAGAAGATCGACTAATGTATTTAAAGATCCAGATCCTTTAGTTACATCTAAAGACACATCTATTGAATCATTTAAACTGTTAGCTTTAATAAAATTTCCATTTAAGTCTTGTAGAAAGAAAATATTGTATGACCTACTAGACTCAACAACAAAACTTCCATTTCTACCTATACTTATACATTGATTTGTGTCGAAAACAAATTGTTCATCACCGTACAATCCATCTACAGGAATATTATTGGAATTAAAGTTGTTTAGTCTATCTAATGAAAAATTAGTTCCATTTTCATCGTCAGCGTAAGCTATATAAATATTACTTCCAGACGAACAACCACAAGAGCAATCTCCTTCACAAGCACAACCTTGATCTTCACACCAGTTTCTAACTCCTTGAAACACACCATCTATTTCTAAATCATAAGTATAAGGAGGTGTACCACCTTCAACTTCAATATCAAGAACACCATTTGCAGATCCAGTTGGCTCTGTATATTCTAATACATTAACAGTTAACTCTTCTGGCTCTGTTACAGTAGCTATTACTTGAGTTCTTTCAGAAAGAGCATCAGTAACAATTAAAGTGTAATCTCTAGGAGATAAACCATTTATTTTTTGAGTTATTGAATTGTTAGGATCATCCCAACTAAAAGTGTATGGAGGAACTCCACCACTAACTGAAGCTGTAATCTCTCCATTACTAGCTCCATTGCAAGTTACGTTTTTAACGGATAGACAAACACTTAATGCTGGTTCATCACATCCACAACCTTTATTACACATTATACATAGTTTTTATTATTTTATACTCTAGTTATTTTACCGTTTACCGTTCTAAATCTCTTAAAATTAAAAGGTGTTACTGTACTATCTTCCGTTTTAATGTTATAGTTATCTATTGAGTGAACTATACACAAAGAACTACTAATTGTTATATCACAGTTATAACCTTTATCATCTCTATATTTTATAAAAGCTTCTATTTGTTCTAAATCATATAAGTGGTCAACATTCTTTTCAATGTAATCCCTAAGACTTGTAATCCAATATTCTTTAGTCTGTGGATCTATTCCATACTTATTTTGAACTCTTGATTCTTTAACATTAGCATAAGCTACTGCTGGTCTTTCTTTTAACAGATATTCTAATTCATTCTGTTTATACCATGTAAATATACCTAAATTGGAATATTCTATCAAATTTATAGCTTTACCATAATAAAACATTAGTTTAGCTGTCATTTCATAAAACTCTTCTGCTGTCTTAGGTCTTGTCGTTATTCTAGCTACAAACATCTTATAAGTGCTATCAGCATCTAAGAACGTCTTAAATATTTGACATGAACCCTTAGAACCAACACCAGCTGTTTCATCTCTATCATAACTATCCGTACCACCTATATAAAGGTTTCTATAAACATTTCCAGATTCATCTAATTCTGGATGTTCTATAATCTTTACATATCCATTATCATCTAATATGAATTCTACATCAATAACATTACCATCTTCATCTTTAACCCATTCTAATCTTCCAGTATCGACCATATTAGAAGCTTCTTTAGAGTTCTTTATATTAGCCATACGTTCATTTAATAATGGTATATTAAATATATTACCTCCAGAAGCCATTAACGCTTCAGATGGATAAAAAGGAAATTGAGTTACCTCTGTATGATATGTAGATGGGTTTCCAGTTAATCTAGCTAATTCTCTATTCGCTTTAAGTTCTTTTATAGATTCTTCCTTTAAAGAATTTCCATTTTCATCTACCTTTAAGAATTTCCACGCTGGAACAAAGTATCCTACCTTTCTAGCATCTGGAGAATGAATATCATAATCTTTTTCATAAACATTGTCAAAAGGCTTTAATCCAAATCCCTCTGGATTTCTAAACAACTCTTCAAACTGTTTAACACCTTTATCCATCTCTCCACCAGTACCAACAAATAAACCAAATCCTGTTGCCATTCCTTCTGACATCATCGCTGGTTTAATATAGTTAAATACCTCTTGAACCAATGGGAAAGCTCCAGACTCTTCAAAATAAACAAATGTAGGAGACCTACCAATTAATACTTGTTGATTACCTTTTCCAGAAGTAAATGTCCATATCTCACTTTTCTTACCAGCTGTAGTCCATACTTTATCTTTCTCTATTTTATACCCAGACCTAATAGGATCTTTTTGCTTTAATCTTTTTTGAAATAACTCTGTTCCATGTAGCTGATCTAATCCTTTGTCAACCATATCAAATACTGGCTGTGTATATTTATCTTCTCCAGCAACAATTATAGATTGAGAGTTCGATAGGAATGTATAATACCATGCTGTAATAGCTGCCGCTTTTTCTGAAAATCCTTTCTGCCTACATTTAAGAACGGTCATTCCGAAATATCCTTCCTCCCATGCTATCTGCATCTCCCAAAAGAATTCATAATCCATATCTAAAAATCTAGGATTAATATATCCTTTTACTTTAGATCCTTTCTTTCTACCTCTAATTTTCCAGAAATTAAGATAGAAATAATACATTCCTGTAATAGTTATTCCATCTACAGTAAATCCATCTCTACACCTTTTGAACTGCTCTCTCCACCACTCTCTATATTCTATTGATTTCTTGTTAGCTGTTGTTACACCATGAGTTACAACTGGAGAAAACTTTTCTACGTCATAAAATTTGTCTGGTCTAACATACAGTTTCTTTGATATACTTTCTCTAATCTCCATATTCAAAACAACTTTGAACGTCTAAATCTAAATTCTTTTTCATTTGATGTATAAAAGGTAATAACTTATTGTATTTTTCTACACCACATTTTTTTCTAAAAAAAGAAAGGTGTCTTAATTCATTTCTTGAATACCAGACACCATCTTTAAATTTTATATTTCTTTTCTTTGTTACAACAAAGTCTAATCCTAAAATCTCATTCCTTCTAATTTCGTAGTGCATTTAGCAAAAATTTTACAGCTACAATAAGTATAAGAAGAATTATCGAGACTATAAAAATATTCTTATATCTTTTTAATTCAACCTCTAACTCACTTATTACAAATTGTTCTTTTTCGCATAAATGTTCCCTAATAATTTCTTCCTGTTCTTTATCAACACTAACATTAAGATTAACATTTCCTTTATCGTCTTTTAAATATTCTATTCTTACTTCTGTATTAGTAACTGTATCAACATGATATAATGTATCATGAATTACATCATGCTCTACAATGAATTCTTTCCTAATACTAATACTATCGAATACAACAGTATCTCTAATAGTATCTACAGTTGTAATTTGGTATCCATATTTGTCTGATAACTTCTTTAGTTTGTCTTTGTGCATGTCAAACCTCTGTAGAGGAGAACATGATGAAAACACCCATGTTAGAAATAAACCAACAATAGCAATCCATAACCTTTGTTTTAAACTGAAACCCATTATTCTTCTTTTTTAATTTTGAATAGATTAAAAAATAATCCCTCTATCAATGAATCTTTTGCTCTTAAAAAGATATATCCAACAGCTAACAAAGTGATAAACTCCATAACACCCACCATCTTTAAATAGAAAGCGATTATAGATGAAAACATTACTATAGCTCCTAATATCGTTGTGTAATAATTTCTAAATCTTCTCATTATACTTGTTTTAATCTTCTATATGATAATAATCTTTCTTTTGGATATGGAGATATTTGAACCTTATTACCTTGATTACCACCTAATACATAAATGTTATTTTCATCTTCTCTAATAAATATAGCTATATGTCCTTTCCAAGAATTTTTTCTTTCTCTCCAAAAAACAACTGCATCTCCAAGAGTAGGAGTTTCTACTTCCTCTCCTACATTCATCCATGAACGAGCATTTAATTTCTTGCTCATTTCATAACCACTTTTTAATGCACACCAATTCATGAATGCTGAACACCAAGCAGTTTCATCATCTTTTACCCATGAATGTCCAATTTCATTGAAATAATTAACAATAACAGGATTATCAACCTGACCTCTTATTTCTTCTACTCCATATTGACTAAGAGCAACTTTTAATAAACTATTCATTTTAAATGTTTTTAATAAATGATCTACATAAAAAAATATCTTTATGTGAAAAATCAGATTTAGGAATATATTTAAAATCTAAAAATTCCAATTCTAATTCAACTTCTTTTTTTGATATTTCTTTATATTCATCCGATAAAGTAATTAATTTTGACTGAAGATGTTTAAATTTTGATTCTGCATCTTCAGATTTAGATTGTTGTAATGTTTTCATTTGATGTTTAATCTGCTCAATTTCAATGAAAACTTTACTAAATCCTTCCTTATCAAGGATTGAAGTTAATTTGATAGCATTATTATAAATAACCTTGCTAACATCTTTATCCCTACATTCTATTTCGTTAAAACCATTTAAAATGTAATTTATTTCTTCTATTTTCTTTTTCATAAAAATTATTTTTATTCTTTTATTTTTTTTCTAGCTTTCTTTATTTCAATGAATTTTTGATATATTTTTAAGCCATTAAGCACTAATATAGCTACTGTAACAAGAACTCCAAGAAAAAAATCAATAGTATCTCCTTGAAAAAAATTAAATATTGATGCAGATGCACTCATTAATGTAATAGCTCCTAGTTCTAAATCGAATTTCATTATTTCTGTATTTTCATGTTATAAATATAATTAATATCTCAAAAACTTTATTAAGTGTTCTTGTATATAGTTTAACGCTTGAATCTTCATTAGAATCTATAATTCTACAGAACCATAACCTTTACTTTCATTAAATAAATCTTGAGCATCTTTATTTTCAATAAAAAATTTAGCACTCATTATATCTCCAATAGTTAAACAATTTACAAAAGGATTTAAAACACCTTTTATTAATTTAAACTTCTTGGCACTCTTTCAAAATGATTATTAAATTGTTGATTAACAACCATCTTTAAACCAGCGTTAACTATAGCATCATCTATCAAATTAAATTGGTAATGAGCTAATGTAGCTTGACCTCTAGATATTCTATGTGATGCTTTCTCCAATGCTGTAAATAGAGCATCAGCATCAGCCACTGGTTGACCAGCCACCATTGATGCAAAGAAACTAGCTATGTTTTTACAAAATTTAATTTCGTTATCTCTAAAATCTGTACCATTCATACCACCAAATCCAACTGAAGCTAAATTTGCTTTGTATTCTTCTCTAGTTATTTCAGTTACCTTACTACCAGTTGGGATGACATCATCTTTACCAATCTTAATAAGTGAGTAATTAACACCATCTATAGTTCCATCAATAGAATTTTCATTGCTGGTTTTACCCTCTACTATGTAATATAATTTATTCATTTCTTTTTTATTTTAAATAAAAAATTTTATGTATTATTATCTTTGTACAAAATCTGATGTTGTACCATTCTTTAATTCACCAGAAACAACGGCTTTTAATCCAATAACATCTGGATATGCAGCTTCACCTAATGGTAAGAAGTCTAATACTGATTCATAGAAATCCATTTGAGTTACATCCTCACCAGCAAAATATGTATTTACTGATTCAGTACCTAGAACTGCATCTGCTCCTACCATAATCATTAGGTTATTAACTCCACCAAACCAGTATCCAGCGTTTGATGTTGCTGGTTTACCAACTTGTAAGTTACCAACTGGGTCATTGTAAGATACATTAGCATTAATTGCTGTATTTGACCTTAATGAACCATTTAAATAATATTTTAAGTGAGTTCCAGTACATACAAATAAAACTTTATCTCCAGCTTGAGGTGCTACCCAAGTGTTTGCTTGTGCTACAGACCTTCCATCAGCAAAGAAATAAACACCCCAGTTAGAACCACCTTTTCTTAATGTAATTTGATTTTTACCTCTACTAAATACTGCACTATAAGAACTATCATTTACAGAACTTACTGACTCTATTTCCATACCAATACTCCATTCCTTTGTATAATCTAATACATCAGCATTAACACCAGTATCTAAATCTATAAAGTCATTTGTTGCATCTAATGTAATATAATGTGTATTTGCATATGTTGAAGAATAACCTTGAGCTGTGTAAACAAAAGGTAATGACTCTGGCTGTGCGTGTAATAAAAAATCTGTTCTATTTACAATATTAGTAAATCCTAAATTCTTAATAACAAACTCATAAGTTCCAACCGCAGCAGAACTATCAGTTCCGAAAGCTCCTACTAAAATATCTTCATCTGGGTCTTGAGGTCCAGATGAAAATATTGGGTCATATGTAAACTCAACTCTATCCACATTTGGAAATGCGTTTGGTTCTTGTCCCCAGTAACATAATTTAGTTGTGTTAGCTAACCCATCCCAAGATCCATCTGTAAAGTATAATACTCTACTTCTATACCAAGATGCAGCATCATTACCATCTCCTTGAGGTACAGTATATAATACGAAGAAAGGTTCTCTCTCTTTTTTAATTTCAGTTAATGCATATTGGTTTTTTACAGTACCTAACTTTAAATCAACCTCTGGATTTGTGTTAGCCATATAGTACCAGTTAACTTTCTCACCAATAACTTCATTAGTAAAATACCACCCAGAAGTACCACTAGGGTCAACAGCACCAGCTTTAGCATCTGCGTACACCGCAGCATTGGTATTTAATAATAGTGTCTCATTTAAGCTTGGAATCATCTTAGAAACGATACCAGTATCAACCCAATCAGTTCCATCGTAAGAAAAGAATGTTCCAGTTGATTTTTGTGTTGCATAAGAACCAGGTGTATATCCAGTTGCAGCATTCATTTCATCATCATCAATAAATGTACCAATATAAGTGTTTAAACCAGTATTTGTATTAATCTTTGTACCGTTTATCTTAATACCATATGTTAATGAACTAATATTACCTACTAGATTATTTGAAGAATTATAAACAAATAATTTTTGCCCTCTGGTAGCCTCAAATGTTGTTGAGTAAGATGTATATAATAAATGTTGTAAATTATAACTATCAGAAACTTTAAGCATAGCTGAATCAATTAATCTAGTGATTACATAACCGTTAATTAAATATTGATTAATATTAACAATGCCACTAAATTTAATGTCTATATGATTACTTGTACTTGAACCCATCCATTGCAAATTCTGTGTAAACTTATTAGCTACAATCCTAGAATCACCAAAGTCATATTGTAAACCAATTGGTTTTGAATAATTTATATCATATGTTGTACTAATCTCATCAACATTAATGTTATTACTTTGAACAATTGGTGTTAAAGTTTGATTATATAATGTAGCTTTTACACCAGTTAAATTAGAACCAATTATCCTTACAGTATCACCTTCAAATATAATTTCATCAAAAGTAACATTTGAACCTACAATCTGTAATGCGTTAATTTTATCTACATTAACAGTTGAAGCAAGTATATCTAAACAAGTAAGTATTGTACCACTATTAGAACCAAATACTTCACAGTTGTTTACTTTACTCATAGTAACATCAACACCATCATCTAATACAACAATTGCATCTAATAGTGTATAACTGAATGTTACATCACCAGTAACTAATATTTCTCTACCTTTTAATGATTCTGTTGATTGTGCATCAGCATCAGCTTGTGTTGCTATTGTAATATCAGAACCTTCTAATACCAATTCTTTAACTTCATCAACAGTAGCTAAACCAATCTTTAAAAGACCTTCAGTTGGTGATAATTCAGTTATACCATCATCAGCTAAAACTTTAATAGTTGCATTTGTAACCTCATTTTTTAATTCTTCTGAATTAGCTATTGTTACCCTATCATTAATTAAATAAAGGTCAACAATTTTATTATTAATTAATGTACCATCATCATTCAATGCTAAAGCACTTGAGGTATCATTTAATGACCATTGAATATTGCCTGGTGCTACTAAATCACCACCAGATGTATTCTTTATGTATAAATTTGTTTGTAAACTCATATCTTATTTTTTATTACAATTTTTATTATTGTACACTTAAAGTTAAAGTTGTTTGAACATTATTTAATTGAGTTGCTGTACCACTAACTCTAAATTGGATTGCTAACATATCATTCGCACTAACTGAACCATCCCAACCTAATATAGCTGGTGTTAAGTCAAGTGAAATAACTGTAGCAAGGTTTGATAATGTTAGAATAGCTTCATTTAATAAAGAACCATTATTATCCATATGTCTAATAACTAAATTAAAAGTTCCAGTTCCAGTATTACTACTATTTACTCTATAACTGAATTTCTCTAATTTACAATCTTTAGTTATTATTTCACCTCTACTAGCAGTACCAACAACATTTCCACTACATCTTAAGTATGCATTAGCGTTAACATTACCATTTCTACCTAAATTAATTTTATAACTTGAATCTTCAATTTCATCCCAAGAAGTTCCATTATAGATTTGTAATTGGTCTATAGTTAAATTAAATACAATATCACCTTCTACTGGAGATAATGCATCAATTTCTAGTTGTGTAAGAGAAACGTTTAGTCCATTTTTAATTTTATAACCACTCATAATTATTAGTTTTATACTATTGCTCCAGTAAAATTAACCCAATCCGTACCATTATAAACAATTGGATATGTTAAATCATCATCAAAGAATAATTGCCCTTTTACTGGATTCGATGGTCTTTGTGCTGATGTTCCAGACTTCATTATAGAAGCATCTCTTAACTGCTGTAAAGTAAGGATAGCATCATCATTACTAGTTGACGAAAAATCTAATAAACTTTTCATCGTAGTTTTTAACGCTATACTATAATCTAAACCTCTAAAAGAACTATCACCGTGAACTGTAAAATTATCTTCTTCAAATTCAATTTCAGCTAAAGTTGTTCCATTATTTACATCCCTGATGTTCAGTAAAATACTAGCATTATCAACTTCGTAAGTAACTCTTCTTGTAGCACCATTATTGTCTTCAAAAGGGTCACCACCTGTACCATTGTTATTAACTATTTTAATAGCTCCAAAATTAGGATCTGATGGGAATGAAATCCCCCTTGCCATACCTCTAACAGATTCGCTCTGTGTAGATACACCCATAGACATATCGCCATCATTTATACTAAAACCATATCTAACATCTCCATTTTGGTAAGCCATTCCTCCACTGTTAGAGCCTGGTGTTATACCCATAAATACCATGTGTTGTGTCGGCACAGGAAATGTATCTACGGAAGCAAATCCAAAATAACCACCTAATCCACCTATGTTATCTCCATTAAATTGGAAAATTTTATAATTGGTATCTTCGCCTGTTGTTGGTGAAACTATATTTAAACCACCATTATCATCTAACTCAACTATTCTAGGTGTGTTTATTGTAGCTCCATTAAGACTACCTGTAAATAATTCCCCTAAAGAAACCACTTTATTTTCTTCAGTAATACCTTGCTGAAAAGAGTAATCTAAATCTTTAACTTCAAATGAATTCCAGTTACCTCCAACACTAGTTCTTTTTAAGACAATGGTACTGTTGCTATTCCATAAAAAAGTAGAAGATCCATCTATTAAAGCTCCATTTAAACCTTCTATAGTTATTCCATTACTAGATATGTCTTCACTAGGAGTTATTACTACATAGTTGTTTCTTATACTTGATTTATCTATATAATAAACATCTCCTTCAGATCCAGCTGTATAACTATTTTTAGGGTAAATAACCTCTTCATTTGTTAATAGTTTTTGCCTTGCATCTTCTGCTTTAAGTATGTAATCTGTTCTAGAATCCCCATTATACATACCAAAATTACTCATTACAAATTCAGTATCTCCTATATATTGAGACTGTTGAGCTGTACTAGTCGATATAGATATAGCTAGTATATCCTCACTAGGATCTTGAATACCTACTGAACTTGGAACTTCTATTGGAAGCTGAATTCTATCAACCCCTACATATATATCAGAAGGATTGTCATTTATATGTAGCAACTTAACTGTGTCTGACTGACCGACAAAAAGTGAAGCATCTGCATAAGTTACCCTACTCCTATACCATGTACCCGCATCTTGACCATCGTTTTGTCTTTTGGTATATACATTAAAAAAAATACTAGCAGAAGCTCCTAAAGTTCTAAGATTGACTAAAGCATATACCGTACTTAATTCAGAAAGCTTTAACCCAGATTCAGCACTAGAAGGAATGTACCAGTTTATTTTATTTGTTAAAGAATTACCTTTAAAATACCATCCTTCAATTTGCTCTAAAGGATCTACTACACCTTCTTGTTCTTGACCTCTAACAGCATCATTAGTGTTTAATAAAAGAATTTCACTTACTTCAGATCCTTTTCCTCCTACTATTTCAATATATTGAGTTCCTGACCATCTATATATTTTAGATGTTGAAGCATCAACATATATCTTACCAGATTCTCCAGTAGTAGGAAAATCTCCAAATGTAGGGAATTCCAAGACATCATCAACGTAAGAAGGCAACATAGAAGCATCTATTAATCCAGTTCCGTTTAATTGAACTAATCCATTAGGCTGATTAACTAAAGCGTATATATTTGGTTCTTGAGGATCACTCCAATCTATTTCAATTGGAGAAGTACTATCTATACTATTTATAGGTGAGCTATCTGTTATTAGTTTTAAATTTCCATTAGCAACATCTGTAGATGGATCACTAGAACTAGTATATGTATTCAATACTACATAATAGTTATAATTATCATCTTGTACTTCAATGCCTTTAGCAAATCTAGCTCCAGTAACCCATTTCTGGATATTGATTATTTTTTTGTAATTTTTTTTTGACATTTTATAAAGTTTTATTCTTCTTCTATTAATGTATTTTCGCTGTTCCCTTGATTTCTTGCTTCTGATTCGTCTAATATAATAGCATCCATTTGTTTAATTAACAACTGTTGCTCTTTGACGTTCTTTAGGAGTTTAGTGTGATCACTAATATTCTCTGTTGTTACAGAAAATGTTCTTAGTAGCTCCATACTTTGTTCTTGAGATTTATAGTAATCTCTTAGTATTCTTTCATTTTTACTTAAAGATATATCTAAATAAGCATTCAAACATAACGAAAAATGTTTATTTTTTTCTACGTCTAAATATTTTTCTTCATCTCCGAATATTTCTTTAGATACAACCCCTTTTCTTTCAAATTCTAAATAGTCATAATAAATACTAGACTTAGAATAAGTGTAAAAAAGATATGAAATGCATTTATCAAACTTTCCTTTAGTTACAAGATATTTTTTTAAAGCCTTGAAGCATTCCATTTTCTCCGCTTGTTTACTAATACTTATAACTCCAGTATTTTCATTCAAAAATAATATCTCCATCTATTCTTCTTTTTTAATAAGCTCAAGATGTCTAGTATGAAACACTTCACTATGTTTAGCTCCATTTTCATCTAGCCAATAGCACCTAACTCCTTCAACAAAGATTCTAGGCTTCTCTCCTTCTTTAGCTACATTTCTTCTTATTATCTTATCGACAATCATATTTCTGTCGAATACTTTGTGGCGCACTTCTATTCCAGAAGTAATCCAATATTTATTATTTTTCATTTTAACATTACCTTTTAAACAAAGTTAATAAATACACTCCAACTTACAGTTTTAGTGTTGGTTATTGCTTTCAAACGAGCTAGGTTCTACCTTTTCTATCTTGATAACAACACCAGCCATTTCTTTATCCACTACAAATCCTCCGAATACAGGATACATTGTTCTGCTATCATCATCATCAATCCAATCATACTTTACCATAAGGTCTTGAACAATTTGACTAGCATTATTAAAATCGAATGCCCTTCTATCTTTCCTTACAAAGAAGAAAGTAACATCCATAGGTTTAGGCAGAAATCCTTCCAAATCTCTGAAAGGAAACTTATAGCCTTCATAAATAGAATCAGTATTTTTCTTATATTGTTCAACTAACTTAGAATTAATTAACATTGGTCTTTTTACACCTTTCTTTCCTTTAACTGGTATTTGCACAATTCTCTTGCTGTTCTTTGATGAAGGAACGTTAAATGGTATATAAAGAAAATTACCATTCTTACCTTCATGTATCTTATGAACTATACTTTCGTTTGCTTTCAAATAACTATAGAAGTTATAACAGCTTTGATCCTTAATATGTCCTTCTTTAATATCCATCTCTATTTTCTTTTATAATCTAAATACTTATGGCTAATATCATATTCATTTGAATGATACTCCATTACTTGCAATGTATATCCAGAAACACTATCTCCAAAATTATTCTGAACATAAATACTTGGTGGTGCAAAACTCATGAAGTTCTTATACTCAAATAAGTTTGTTCTTTGATAGCCTAACTGATGTAAGTCCCCTTTCTCTAAATGAATATACTTAGCTTTTCTATCTATTCCATGATGCCTAATATAATCATCTATGAAAGCAATAGTCTTTGCATCTAAAATAAGAGGTAGCGGTCTAGTTCTATGCTTTGCATCTTTTCCATGTGTGTAAATGAAACAATGATCCCCTATATAACGATGCTCAAGGAACTTCTCTAAAGAATCAACTTCTATTACGCCTTTCCCATAAAGTGCTGTTAGAATCTTTCCTATGGCTTTATTACATACATATCCGAAGTCTCCAGAATGATTATCATTGACAACCTTTCTCAAAACTATCTTATTCGCTACATTGCTCTCAAATAAATTAATCAAAAGATTAACCTTTGTATCAACAACAGCATCAAACACCTCTATATTACTCATGTTCTGATCCAACTCATGACCACCCCTAGTAGTAAACCCATTCCATCCATCTTGCTCATCCCCCAAGTTCTCTAAATACAATACGTCAAACTTACCATGAACCTTATAAGCATTCATGATACTGTTATATAACTTCTCAACACTCTTCTCGTAAATATCAGCATTATACTCATAACTGAATATCTCATCTCCTGTAGCACAATCTAATCCAACATGATCATCTGTTGTCGTTGCTTTCAAAAACTTAATACTCCCCCCTCCACTACTATCTAACTTCCTCAATGGTAACTTACCTTCAAAAGATGATAAAACCTCCTCTAATCTACTCTCTACATAATCAATGAACTTTATCTTATCATCCTTATACAAAGGATTGTCAATTCGATAACTACCATGCTTTGTCTTTAACCACATCATCTTAACATCTTCTATGTTACCCCCAGCACTTAATATATCCTCCCTAGTCTTCCTGTAGTCCTCTACTATCTTTACTTCATCTTCCTTTAGCCTAATACGTTTATATGACCTCTTGTGGTCTGGAATATTATAACTTCTCTTACTCATAGCTTTTTAAATTAAGATTAAAACAAATATAGCACTATTAATACCCCATACCCAAAAAAAAATGTCTCTAGGTAAAAGGAAGACATACACCACCATACCCTCCCCCTAATCATTTCGGCAACAAAGCCAAAACTAAAAACATTTTAATTATGAGTAATGTAGTAGAAGTAAATGCAGTAGAAGTGAACACTAACAATGTAACACAGTTTGTTGATTTCAAAGAAGAGATTAATGTTCAAGAGGTAACTATCGAGAAAGCTATCAAGTTAGCTGACAAGGATAACCAACCTAAGAACAGAACAATGTTAAGAGTTAAGTTTCACACTAACGGATTCAGTAGAATGGTAATGGCTGATACGTTAGCATTAAACCTTGAACTTGCTAAGGGAGAAGAAGTAGTTGACTTCACTCAAGTAAGTCAGTTAGGTTTCACTAATGGTAAGTTTGTTAAAGCTTAGTACACTAAGGGGAGATTACATCTCCCTTTTTTTTAATCACCCACAATATATATACAGTTAAATATATACTTTATATATATACATTTTAAACAAGTATAGTCATGTTAGATATAAAAAGAGTAAAGGAAAAGGATAAAGAATACATAAAGGAATGTATCAAACATTATATAGATAGATTTATTAATAGTAATAGATTAAGATATAATGTAGATGATAAAGAATATATTTCTAACATTATATTTGAGACAGGTTTCATTAATGAAGGAGATGTTATATTATATAATAGTATATACACTATAAGAGATATAGTTAGTAATAATTATAACTATGATGTTGATAATATACTTAATATAATTAGGTTAAACATTCAGACATGGAATTACATTTGTGATATTAACTCTAGTGATAATAGAAATTTGTGGAGGTTAGTAGATAGGATTTCTGAAATAATGGAATTCATTGAAAAAGATTAATTCATAAATATATATTAATAAGTAGTATAAGGGTTTGGATGCCTTTATACTATCTTTGTTTAGTAATAATTTTTGATATAAACAATAGTAAAATGAAGAAATTTAGGATTAATTGGGATTATGTATTGTATTTAGCTTTAGTGTTGATTACGATAGGTTTTGTTAGTAGAGCATTATATGATTTATATAGTGTTTGGTTTGGTTAAAATTATTAAATAGAGAGTGTTATGGTGCTTATAAAAGGTTCGAATCCTTTACTCTCTACAATTATTAAAATAAAATGTTATGGCAAGAACAAGAATAAAAAGTAAGGCAGTTAAATTATGTTTAGATAAAGTAATTCTAGACATAAATAAACAAGTAGAACATGGTAAAGATGTATTTGGTAGAGTAGTGTTACCAGAGATACAAAAGACTATGAAACGTGATAATATTAGCTTTAGAGAAGCTAGTAGATTAGTTAGAAAAGAAAGACTAAGTAAAGCTAGTCAAGAGATAATTCAAAGAGATATTAATTTATTAAATCAATAAGATATGTTAACAGCATGTATAGGTGTTTATTTAAGCACAGGAAAGAGAAGAGTTGAAGGTGGATTATGTGTAACAGCAATTATGTTAGACATGATGTTATTCGTTTATATGGCTTACACAATATAGGTTTTGGTTGTTTAATTGTGTAAGTACAGAGAGAGTGTAAAAGCTCTCTCTTTTTTATTTAAAAGAAAATGGAAGACAAGAGATTAATCATTTTAGGAGCATTTTTTGCTGTATATGTAATGTATATGTTGATAGATAAGTATAGAGCTTATAGACATAAAGTATTCAGAAAGAATTATGAGACATTAAGAAAAGATGTTGAAGAAATAAAAAAAGGAACAATAATACTTTCTGAAGAAGAATTAATCTCTATGGAATTATGGATAGATACGTTAAGTATTGAGCTAGATAGAATGAGTACATTTCCTTATCCAAATATATATAGAGCTGGATTAAAGAGAATGGAAGAAGACATGAAGTGTATTAACGAAAACAAATAGTAATTATGAAAACACCTTATTTAGATAATAGATTGTTTAGGTTAAAATCTTTACCTATTGATAGAAGTAAAGAGATTAAAGAAATAGAAGCAATCAAAGAAGCTTTAGAGCCTAAGTTTACAGAGAAAGAGTTTGAGAATATTATTAATGGTTATCCAATGTCTGAAATAAAAGAAATTTTAGAAATAAAATTCAAAGAACCAGAAATAGAGTTAGTAGAAGGGGAGTGGTATTTTGTATTAAAAGACCTTACATGGTTTTACACGAAATACAGAGAAGGTTGTAATTGGAGCGAATTTGAAATAAGAGAAAAAAACAACCCACCAACAGAATAAAGACATGGAAGAAACAAAATTTCACGCAAGTCAAGACGACAGCGGATTATCACTAGATATAAATGGTAATCCAACAAATATAGCTGAATTAATAGCTACATCATTAAATCAAACTGTATCTGGAGAAGAAGGATACAAAATATCAAAATTCTTATTGATGTATTTAATACACCATCTGCATATACAAAAATCATTAGATATCACTTTCAAAGAAGTTTTTACAACATGTGAAGATGAGGTACAAGATTTTATTAAGGTGTTATTTACTTTATCAAATGATGAGAACGATTTAAATAACATGTTCTTAACAGCATTTTTTCATGCTAGAAATAAGAATTCAGAAAATGCTTTTACAGCAATTAAAAACGTAGTATTAAACATGGGAGCTAAAGAGATTGAAGATTTGAATTCATTCCTTAACTCCTATTTATCATTAACAAAAGACTAATTATGAAAAAGTTTATATTTATTTTACTTGCCATAGCGTGTGCAAATATTGCACAAGCTCAAATAGAATCATTACAAGAGGTGTCAATAGATACCTCTTATTCTATCTCAACAGATAGTTATGTAAAGTTAGAGAAAGGAAAGATTGGTATTATTACCAGTAAACATTACGATAAATATCACAAATGTTATGTGTTTTCAGCAGAGTTTGTAGATAGTAAAGACGATGGATATTGGGAAGAAGCTCATATATATTTAACTAAGAGAGATGGTAGAATAGTGATGGATGTAGTATATGATGCTGTGATAGATAATTATTATAATGTAAAGCTAGAAGGTTAATTCTTTCTAGCTTTTTAAGCTAATCAAAAAAAATATTGATCATGTCAGTTTTATATAAAGAATACATACCTATAAAAGAATCTCCAGAAGGAGATAGTAGTAATTTCATTAGAATATCTATGAGTTTCAACAAGGATACATATCATTGGGCGACAGGAAATTCTAAACCTAAAGGGTATCAAGTAACAGCTACTCCTGTTCATAAAGGAGAAATGACTGAATCTTTTACAGCATTTCAAGGTTTTTATGAGATTGTTTATGAAGTAGAAAGACAATCAAAGAAAAGGCTATATACAGCTACAGAATTAACTAAAGAATCAAGAGATAGATATCTAGAATTCTTTAAAGAAAGAGGTTATAAATTTTAAAAGTTAAATAATGAAATCAGAATTAAAGGAAGTAAAAAAAGATAAGTATCCATACATAGGTATTCATGATGATGGATCAGTAGTTTTATTTGTAGCGAAAAATAAAGGAACATTAATAAATGAATCTAATTATAATTATGGAATCGGACACTATTTAGATGATTGGTGTGAAGAAGGATTCAAACCTTTCAATGGAACAGTAACACTATCAAATGATTAATTATGGATAAAAAAGAGATGATATGATTAAAGACCAAAGATTGTGTACGGATGTAGAGACTATAATTGATTCAGATTTACCTCTTTTAGTAGAAGGTAATGATGGAGATATATATATGCTTATGAATGTAAATAGAGAAGAAGATTCTGTTTTTGATGCAGTATTGATATCTCCTCAATATTCTAAGCATAAAATAACAACTATATGTCATATAGATATTAAAGAAATTTACTACGGAACAGTAGCATTAAAAAACGAATTGAAATAAATGAAAGAATATAAATCAAATGTTTCGGAAATATCTTTAAAGAGAATTAAATCAGATATTAAAAAGGTAAAGATTACTAGCTCATTGATAGCTAGTAACTTTGCTAGAAATTTCTTTCATGAAGACATAACTATATATGAGAGTTTCTTTATTATTTTAATGAATAGATCCAATAATACTATTGGATACGCTAAGATTAGTCAAGGCGGTGTAGCTGGTACTGTTGTAGATCCTAAAATAGTAGCTAAATATTGTGTGGATACATTATCTAGTGCATGTATCTTAGTTCATAACCATCCTTCTGGAAATAAAAAACCAAGTCAAGAAGATATAAACATCACTAAAAAGGTTAGAGATGGTTTAAAGTTATTTGATATAAATGTTTTAGACCATATAATCCTTACAGATGAAGAATATCTATCAATGGCTGATGAAGGATTAATTTAATTAAAAATGAATTTACAAGAAATAAAAGTAAAATCTAAATTTGGAGTCAGCTCTATATATTATATTTTAGATAAAGACACAGGTTCTTTTATTACAAGAACCGAAGATGTAGTATATTATAGTTCAGATACCTTTATCTTTAGTAAAGGTGTAGATTATGCCGAATCAAATCCATGTCAAAGTGATATAATGCTATTTCATATAGCTAAATATTGTAACGCTTTATCTTCATACAAAGAAGAAGATTTAAAAGATTATTTTATTGAATTTCTTAATGATAATTATGTTTTTGATAAATATATTCCTGTTAATTCAGAAGGAGATAGTTATAAATCAGAACATTATAAAGAGAGGGAATTTGAATTTGTGGGTTACTCTGGTATTGACTGTGGAGTTGGATACTTCATGAGATTTAAAAAAGATGGTTTATATATAGCTGAACCAATAAAAGAAGATCCAGAAACAGTTGAAAATAAAGCTGAAGAAGAAGATAATTCATGTGAACCAACAGGATTGACTAAAATTGTTCAATATAACAACCATTATATAGTTGATTTATCTTCTAAGGAAATGGAATATGTTTCCTTGAATTATGTTCAAGGTCTATTTTATAGTACTTCTTTTACTAGGGAAAAAACAGAACAAATATCAGAACCAACAAAAGAAGAATTAGCTCTATATCACATGGCTAAATATCTTCAAGAATATAATAGAATATCTGTAGACTCATTAAAAGAAAAGTTTTTAAATAGCTTTAAAGAGAAGCTTATAGAGAATTATATTCCAATTGGATGTACTGATAAAGTAAAAAGCGAATATCCTCCTAGATATAGAGGGAATCACTTAAATATTGAAGCTGGATTTGGATATATAGTTGAATTTGTAAATAAGGAGATGCTTATAGCTGATATAACCTATAAAAAAGAGTCTAAGTCTTACTATGGTTATTCCTATTCTTTTAGAGATGGAGCATCTATACCAGCAGGGGAAAGAATTCAATGGCAAGGTAGAGATGTATTTAACACTGTTTCAGAAGCTATTCACTCTAATGTAAAAGTTAATAGATACATAAGAGGTAAATATTCACTTGAAAAGACAGAAACTATTAATATAATAGATCTTGCAAAAGATAAAGTTTATCAATTTGATGGTTCTAGATTAGTAGGTATATCTTCTTATAATGAATTAGAACATCTTGATTATAATTACTATCTATTAGCAACAGAAAATGAAGAAAGAATTTTAAGTGAAGCTTTATTCGATGAAGCATTATTGGAAAATAAAAATCATTCACTAGATTTGCCTTTAATAGAGGTAAAGAAAATTTACATATCAAAAAATAATTAATTAATAAATAAACAAGTAGCGTTATGGCACAAGAACAAACAGAAAACAAAGGAATGTTAACATCTTTAACATCAAAAGTAATGGCATTTTTAGGATTAGATGATGCTGGAAAAGTAAACAAATTCTTTGAGAGACAAATCTCTGAAGCTAACAAGTCTATTAAGTCTTTAAAGATTAACTTAGAGATAACTAAATCTCAACATCAAGCAGACATTGAAGAAAGAGATGATGCTATTGAAGATGCAAGAGAAGTTGTAGAGAACTCTCTATTAAATGTAGATATAGAAAAGATTTCTACTAATGAGAAGTCAAAGAAATTTGCTATTGAGTATTGGAATAATTTTGAATCAGCACAAAAGCGTTTAGATGAATTAATTGAAGATAAATCTAGAGCTTTAGAAGCTCACGAAAGAGCAATTAAAGAGATTAACGATATAATAAATGCATATCAAAATAGAATTGATCTTATCAGTAAATAACAAAAACCTAACCAAAATAAAAGCCTTCATGTTTCGATGTGAAGGCTTTTTTATTTAAAGAAACCACTATGAACAACAACTTACACCTTATAATAATAGCTATAATGGTATTATGTATAGCTTCACTATGTATAATCATAGCTAAATTGATGATTAGAGAAACATCAAAAAGAATGAACATTTATTATTTCGATGAAGAAAAATTAGATGTTATTTACAACAGAACCAAAAAATCAAATTTAAAATACAAGCATCTCATAGATGATGATATAATGAAATCATTCTCTAGAGATTTAATAAAGCACTACGAATTATCAATATCTGGACAAGAAGAGATAGAAGTGGAAGTTGAATATTAAAATTTAAAAACAATGAATAGAGGAATAAAGAAATCATTTAATAAACTTAGGAATGAAATAGTTAAATCATTATTGAGTGGAAATTTCTTCTTAGAAGAGTATAAAAATTCAGTAGCTAAAATAAATTGCTTTGGAATATCTCTTGTTTACCAAATAGTAGATAATGATGATTCATTTTATTTTGAATTATTTCTTTATGGAGATATTGATTTGAAATTATCATCGAGAGAAGGAAAAGATTTAATAAGTAAAATAAAGGAAAAAGCTTTAAAAATCGGAAATACCGATTAACCATAACGTTTAGTGTAAAATTGCGTTGTGTAGTGCAACGAAACAATGAATTTTAAACCTTGTTATAAGTATTTTAATTATGAACACAGTATATTTTCAACCACCTGACATAAAGGAAGAGTTTTGTGAAGTCGGTATGATTTCAGAAACAGACCCAGAATACATTTGGTACTTAGATGAACCTTGTAAGGTATTAATTAAAGATGTAAAAATAATAGATAAGGAAAACGTAACCTACGACAAAAAGAATAGGGTGCATAGAGTAAAAAGCTAATTACTTATAATGGTAAATGTAAAAAGCGATATGAACGAAGTGAATAATGATTCTTTACATAATGTTAGCAACTGTGGGTTATCAAATGAAGAAGTAAAAGAAAGAGATGTGCTGTTAAGACTACAAAGTAACCATTCAAGATGGTTTACTAAAGAAGAGTTTGAAAGACTAAAAGAATTAAGCAATAAAATGTTTGAAAACGTAGGTTCTCCCCATTGTGGCTAACGCTTAGTGTATGCAGCGTTTTAATGATGTCATACACATTGTTGTAGGTATGTAAAACCTACGGGATGAATGCCAATAAACTTAATAGATATGCAGAAATATACAATAACAGATGAAATGCCAAAAGAAGGTGATTGGGGAATAAACCCAGAAGCACCAGATAGGAAGCCAAGAATAGTTGAAAGATTTTCCAATGATAATAACACGCTTGGAATGAGATTAGAACCACCAAGTTGGTTTGAATGGCTTCCGTTGCGAAAACACCATAGGAAGGTAGTATTTGAGTAGGTTTTATTACCTACAACGGTTAATGTATGTAGTCGTATTTTTCACTTGTGAAAATATGCGACATGACATAGTGTTATGGTTATTTTTTAAAAGTAAAATTGAATTATGGAAAAAATTGAAGAAGTTAATATAGAAAGATTTTCTATAGAAACACAAATGGGTGTATGTTATTATGAAAGAGAAAAAGATTTAAAAGGAAATATTTTTTGGTATAGAAAAATGCATGGAGGAGAATTGTTTGCTGTTGAAAATAAATATTATAAAGAATTAGAAGAAGAATATCAAAAAAAGTTTTGTTAACCATAACGGTTAATGTATGAAACGCTTTATTGTTTTATACATGGTGTTATAATTAAATTTTTAAAACAAACAAATATGAATGTATTAAGTATAAGTGAAAAAGAAATAATTAATGTAATTGAATTAATTAGTAACGGTGAATATAGTACTGAAGTAGCTAAAAAAACTGGAATAAGTTATACAACATGTTGTAAAATCTGGAATTATTACTCTGGAAAAAATAACGAAACAAGTAAAGTACTAGCTAAAAAACATAAGGATATAATTGATAATATCAAAAACAGAAAAAATAATAAAAAACAAATAAAACACTATGAGTGTACTTTATTTTTTGGATTAATTAAGTTAAAGTTTAATCCTGTTTATTAATTATAACGCTAAATGTAAAAAGCTTTTTAATGATTTTTAAATAATGTTGTGGGTAGTTAGCCTACGACTTAAATATATGAATTATGACAAATGGAGAAATAATTATTATAGGATTACTGCTTTTTTTAATTGTGTCTTACTTCATTGGTGGAGGTACAGCAACAAGTAATCAAGGTTTTATACTTGAAAAAATAGATGAATTAAAAAAAGAAATTAAGGAACTAAAACAGAAGTAGGCTTATTACCTACAACGTTTTAGCTAAACTGCGTTTTAATGCTGTTTAGGTGGTGTTATGCTAATGATTAAATATTAAAATTATAAAAAAATGGAAGTCAAAGAAGTTTATTTGAAAGATTATAAAGACATGGAATATCACGAAGTGATGTTTGAAAGTAAATTGTTTTTCGGCTCTGCCTATTATGAAGAATCCCATTTTAAATCAAATATTTGTTGTGATAGTGTTGATTTATTGGATAATGATGTTTTAGTTATAAGGGGTTATCAGTTACTTATTAAAGAGCATGAAATCGGGTTTTCATCTATAAATACAATGAAAGTTGTTAAGGTTAACAAAGATAGTTTTGTTATTAAAGTAGCTAGAGGTAATATTGAAATAAAGAATTATTATAAAAAGTATTTTTATTTAGCTGATGGAGTTAAGCTTTGCCCATATACAGAAAACGAAATAAATTATAGAAAAAGATTAGAAAGTTTAGCATAATGCTCCTTGTATGGTGTCGTGG
>Ga0098074_1000563_pt1 | contig 23876 bp, 23 predicted proteins | sample 32_taG_FD_75064 | JGI IMG/M metagenome (GOLD analysis project Ga0098074, IMG submission 75064) | Marine viral communities from the Gulf of Mexico - 32_GoM_OMZ_CsCl metaG | ecosystem: Environmental > Aquatic > Marine > Oceanic | place: Atlantic Ocean: Gulf of Mexico | collected 2015-07-12
CTGACCTTGGTCACATCGCTGCTGCATCAAATCTTCGCGGAGTAGTGGATATAAGTAAGGTTGAGTTCTCCGAAGAGGTTTCGCATCTTATCGCATGCGGACGCGTGAGTGTGCAGGAGTTGCTGTGCGGCGGCGATGATTATCAATTGCTGCTGAGTGTTGCATCCGGTAGCGCGGAGGAGTTGATGGCGCAAGCCGAAAAACTTGGCGTACGGTTACAAGCGATTGGCCATTTTGAGGAGGGCGCACCAAGCGTGAGCGCCCTTGATGAAAGTGGCGCAGAGATTGCGTTTGAGCAAACAGGTTGGCAGCATTTCTAAAAAACCCGAATTAACCGCAAAAAACCTTTAAAAGCCCCTTGCCTTGGCGTATGCTTGCGGGTAAGTAATTCCAAAGCAATGAATAACAAATTTAGGAAATAAAAATGGCTGAAATAGTTGTCCCCACCCTTGGTGAATCTGTCTCCGAAGCGACTGTCGCGCAGTGGCTGAAAAAAGAAGGCGAAGCGGTTAAAGCCGATGAGCCGATTGTAGAGCTGGAAACAGATAAGGTCACACTGGAAGTAAACGCGCCCAGCGATGGTGTGATTGCGAAAATCACGGTGGGTGAAGGCGAAACAGTCGAGGTTGGCGCGGTTCTCGGTCAAATGGATGAAGGTGCCGTTGCCAATGACACTCCGAAAAAGGCCGATGCCAAATCCGACAAAAAGGAAGTCAAAGAAGACAAAGCCGAGACGAAGAAAGAGGATGCGTCCGCAAAATCATCCGGAGGCTCCAGTGATGCCCCGATGTCTCCGGCTGTGCGCAAAATGATCGGTGATCATAATCTGGATGCGGCCACAATTTCAGGCTCCGGCAAGGATGGCCGCATTACCAAGGAAGATGTGCAAAAGCATATCGCCACCAAGGAAAGCGCCCCGACACCAAGCACATCCGCTGTTTCCCAAGGCACAGCGCCGAAAGACCAAGGCGCCCGTGAAGAGCGCGTGCGCATGACCAAACTGCGTAAAGTGATTGCGTCCCGTTTGAAAGAAGCGCAGAACACCGCCGCGATGTTGACCACGTTTAACGAGGTCGACATGCAGCCTGTGATGGATTTACGCAAGCAATACCAAGATCAGTTCGTGAAGAAACATGGCATTAAGCTCGGTTTCATGTCCTTCTTCGTGAAGGCTGCTATCAACGCTTTGAAAGAATTCCCTGCCGTGAATGCAGAAATTCAAGGTGAAGAGCTGGTCTACAAGAACTACTATGACATCGGCGTTGCCGTATCCACGCCGCAAGGTTTGATCGTGCCGGTTATCCGTGATGCGGATAAGCTTTCGATGGCCGAGATCGAAGCCAAGATCGTTGATTTGGGCACACGCGCCCGTGATGGCAAGCTTTCTATGGATGAAATGACCGGCGGTACGTTCACCATTACCAATGGCGGTATCTTCGGCTCCATGCTTTCCACACCGATCTTGAATACGCCGCAATCCGGTATCTTGGGTATGCACAACATCGTACAGCGTCCGGTTGTCATGAAGGACGGTTCCATTCAGGCGCGCCCAATGATGTATCTTGCGATGAGCTACGATCACCGCATCATTGATGGCCGTGAAGCCGTGAGCTCACTCGTGCGCATCAAAGAAGCCATTGAAGACCCGCAGCGTTTGATACTGGATGTTTAATTCCCATTTCTAGCGCATTAGAATTAAGAAAGGCCGCTTGATGCGGCCTTTTTACTGTTCTATGGAGACGCGTGCCATGATTAAAACGGCTCGTTTTCGCAAATACTTCTCATGAAATCAGCGGCTTCTGCGTAACTCTTTCTCTCGCTTTCTGCAAGGTCCTGATTTTTCACTACTCCTGTATTGGCACTATTCATACCATGCACAGACATTGCTGCTTCATGAATTGCATTCGCATAAATGGATTTTTCGCTGTCAGGTGTGTTCTCGATCAACAAATCCAGCGCGCGGCCATAGGAACGCTGGGTGAAATAATAGGCCAGCGATTGATTGATCTCTCTGGGGCTTGCTTCTATTGGTATGCGGAATGTTCCCGATTGACAATCTGCCTGCCAATCCTTATGGCGCGTTATGATGATGGTGCCTTCATCTTCATCATGGTGCATGACCACTTTATTCATGGTGCCCAATTGTTTGGATAGCGCGTCTTCGAAAGACGGAATAGGGTCTGTGTAGACAGTCGTGTTATGCGTGATGAGCTGGATTTTCTGATCGGCCGTACCGCGGGTTGACAGTCGTATCGTATCGGGATCATCCAGATATCCTCTGCCAAAAGTTAAGCCGCCTAACTCTGGTAAATCTTTCGAAATTGTATCCATGAGACCGCGCAGATTATAAACGCTCTCGCGGCGATTATGATTTGCTGTCTTGAAGGTCTTGCTTAATAGACCCGGTTTTGCTTTTTCGGGAAAGCCGCACTCTATTATTAAATCGGTTTCGCTCAGTTTATTGCCATTTAAGAAATCGCTCAGGCCTTCGCCATAAGTGATCGGGTTTTCAAAGCCGTTCTTTTGTAGGGCTTGTAGAATTTTGCGTACGCGCTGGCAACGCTCTTCCAAACCTTCGATCGGATCCATAGTGCTGATATAGGACATGCCCCTGCCTTTACTTTTTTTAAATATGAATTGTAATTATATATATACGGGCATTATGACACTGTCAAACCAAGGGCACTCGTTAGGCGCAACAGGATTTCGGCTCTGGTGCCGCGCCAAACTCGCGGTCGGCCTCTGTGCGGTTTTTCCAGTCCTCATGGTTTAAATGCGGCTTTTCGCGGCAGAAACGGTCATATAATTCGATATATTTTTGATCGGGAATAATCTCGACTCTGATGCCTTGCTCCCGCAGCCAATCTTCGGAAGCCGCATTCCCGCCGTTCAAATCATATCCGATATAGACCGCCGGAAAGCCTAGGCGGTTAATAGTCGGGCGGCACATATCGTAACATGGGCTAAGCGTTGTATAGATATCGGTCTCGGTGAAATGGATGCGCCCGGCATCCTTTATCGCAGCGGTTTCGCCGTGCACGGTGGGGTCGCTATCTTGCACCAGCTTATTATGCCCTTTGCCCAGAATGCGCCCGCTGTTGCGGCACACAATCACGGCTCCGATGGGGCATCCGCCCTCGTTATAACTTTTCTCCGCCAACAGGGTGGCAATGCGCATGTAATCGGATTTTTTCATATTCTGCCAGAACCCGTCTTCCACCAGTTTAGGCAACGCTTGCGTGGGCAGGGCCGCAATTTTTGCCAAAACGGCTTCGTCAACAGTTTGGCCTGCGGTAATGCGGCGCGTGGTGATGAGCGCACGTAATGTATCAATTTTCTTACAGAGGGGTGTATGTGACATTGGTTTTAGACTTTCCTAGCTAGTTAAATCGCAATATGGCAGCATCGCCGAGTTGTTCCATCGCCAGCGGGCCGAATTCATCACGCGCCGCGGCTTTATCACCGATACTCAGCGCGGTGAAATTGGCGCCGACCATATTAATAAGCTCTCTGGCCGTGGGCGCGCGGCTGGAGTAAATATAGCGCGGGTCAATTTTTAACCCGTGTGATTTTGCGCCCATTAAAATGCGGTTGATGGGTTGCAAGATAAAGCTGTATTTACCCTCGCGAGAGAGATCATCATCATGCGTATAGCCGATGGCCGGATGGCTGGAGGCGCTGAAAACAAAGGTATTGCCCGCGCCTTGTTCGCCGAGTGCCAAGGCAAAAGGCGCGTTCTGATACAGCGCTTTTGCGGCTTCTATTTGTTGCAGAAATAAAGCCTTGGATAATGCGCTATTAAGTGGGGATAGCCTTGAGGGATTTTCTTCAGGGGGCACATATTCATCCTGAATTTCCAGCGCTGTCTCGATCTTGCGCTCTTTGCGAAACACGACATAAACGGAAATGCCCGCCGCGCCCAGAATGCGCATGGACATGGAGGCAAACAAATCGCCCCTGCGCTGAGCAAAATCTTTATCGAAGCCTTTGTGGTCGATATATAGCGCCTTTATACCTGCCTCCGCCATGTTCTTGGCGCAGTTAGGGCAGGGTGGATCGGTTATGAATAGTTCTGCATCTTTTGTGGAAGGGGCATGGAGTATGCAAGCGGTTTCGGCATGAATGGTGCCGCTGGAATTGCCTATTTTCGTCTCGCGGCCGATTTTCGATTCGATAGGGGCGGGCCAATAATTGGTTTCGCTAATGGTAAAGGTATGCCCGTTCGGCTCGGTTCCGTGCAGGGTGGCTGCGATTTTGTTGGTTGGATGCGGGCTGGAATTCACGATATCAACCGCGCGCTGCATCATCTCATAAGGGCAAGTCACAATCTATAGCCTAAACATTTTGTAATTAATAGAGTTGTTTTTATATTTTTATTTTCTTATGTACGTTCTGGAGAGAACGAATATTTCTGAAGTGTAAAGGATGAAGCGGACGCAGTGAAACGGTTTTTGCGTTTGTGACAGTCGGTTTATCAGGAATACCTAAAATAAACTTGCATTATGAATAATGAATGGCTATAAAGCTATCTGTTATGACTATTGCGCGCCACGGATAAACGGAGAACAATAAGAATGGTATCAAATAGAATATGGGTCGGAAGGCTCGGGGAAGACCCTTATCGCTTTACATTCGATCAAATCAAAAACGGCGCTGTTCGCGAGAGCGGCCTTTTTCCCGAATTGTATGAAAGTAAATGGCCGGACATCACAGCAGGCGTTTTGGCGACCGGCGTTGATCGAAAATATAAAGAGCATTTAACCGCAATTGAAAACGGTAATTTTTCCTTTCCTTTGTACTTGCCGCCCGCAATTCTGCCGCGTGCCCTCGAAGATTCAAAGGAGGCTGAAAAAAGCCAAGCCGATATTGCGCGTGGTAAACTTGATAAAAGTTTTATCCAGCCATTCCGCGCCATATTGGAAAGCCAGAGCCCATCGACGCGCGCATTGTTCGAAACCAAGATTAAAACCCGCGCGAAAATTGATGATCTGAGGGCGCTGGTTGCCATTTCGGACGATCGTAATTCTGTTAAAGATCCATTGTTCCGCGGGCCGTTATATGGCGGATTACGTACCCACTGGAATGATCAGGTGCGCGAGATATTCGATCCGAACCATCTGCTTCCCGGCAAGCGCGTTAAAGAAACAGATAGTGCCTTTTACGGTATTTTGAATTCGATATTTCTGCAAGAACAGGCAATGAATGCGCTGAATATTCTGAAACTGGAATATGATTCCACCTCGCGCATGGACACAACGCTTTGCATTGCTTCCGTAATTGAGGGGGGCCTGCCGTTGCCGGAACAGGGTTTGATTATACGCGCGGAAGGGCTTCCTTTTGGTTCACGCGCCCTCACTGAAGAGGATTTATACGACCTGAAAAAGGGACGTATTTTTACCCATGATGATTTCAATATGATCCAAACCGATGACCATCCCGATGGTATTTCGCTTGCGGATTTAAAGAGAACCGAGCCAGACCATCCATTTCTCAGTGAAGAATTTTCACCCGGGCGCGCCATGACGGCCTTTGCGCATATTGCCGGATTGCCAACTCGTGAGCCGGGGCAACCATTGTGCCGGGTATTTACAGGGGCAACATTGAAGCGCCCGCAAACTGTGGTTTCGAATATACCAATGTTGACGGCCGGCCCTTCGCGTGAACATGTGGAATACACATTGCCGCTTCCCCCGCATTTGCGCCTGACCGGAAAACGCGGCGGTAGCAAGACAGCCTTTGGCGAGAAACCATACGGCGGTTTCCGTTCCTTGCGTGAATTGGAAGAAATACTGCATAGCGGGCAGGCCTTTGTTGTGCAGGACCCTGATAAATTCGATATCCCGAAAGATCATGGTTTGCAGGATAAGAACGGTAAGCCTGTATCCGATGATAATATTCGTCTGCTGCGCCGTTTGGAAACCGATTTGATCTTTGCCTATTTGGCAACGATGTCCACCCAGCCGGGCTCTGCTAACCATTTCGGACGCTCGCACATGGTCGAGAAAAGCTATTGGGAAAAATACGGCCAATGGCACCCTGACTTCTGTAATCTCGGCCTTGCCGGTGATGTAGAAAGTGAAGCGTACCGCGTTTATGAAGGTATTGAAGAACTTCACGAGGGGCTCGATGATTGGGACGAGATGATGTACAAGCACGAAGTGCCTGTACCGGCCAATGATTTCATGCGCACCGAAGAGCAGCTTCTGGACATTTTAGGGATTGATGATCCCGGCTATGTCGTGACCAGTTACGGTAGCGCCAGCTCTTATATTGATAAAGCCTATAAAGACCCTGAGGAGTTTAATTACCAGTTGGCCATCCGTGGCATTACTACCAATGACGGCGGCGGGGCGCGCTCTGCGATGCTTGGCGCCAGAAACGGCAATCTGCGCGCTTTGAACGAAGGGCATGAGGTTCTGAATATCGGTATTCGCTCTGAAAAGGACGTCTCTCCTCTGGAAGGTAATATTGAAGATTCCATTATCTCCAGCGGTTTTGAGCCTGTAACAGATGAAAAAGACCCGCGTCATGTCACCTATGCTGATGGCCAGTTTCATGTCTTAAAGCTGAACCGTTTGCTGCAACGTCAGGCTGCAATCGCTGCTATGGCCGATGTATCGACCTATTTTGCGGGCGGTAACGGTACGGTGGTGGAGGTTGCGATTACGCGTTTGCACAATGCCAAGGTGCGCATATTCGGCCAAGGGTTGTTCCCGGGTTTCGATAGTGATAACCGCACTATTCCGATGGCATTTGTGAACCATGATTTCGAACATCTCGGTCAGAAGCGCGGTATTTTCGATGTGCTGAATGCCCCTTATCAGGATAAGTCGGTATTCTTCGATATGCACACTTTCGAAGGCGAAGACCGTATCAAAAATGCCGTTGATTTTATTGAGTATCATGCCTGCGCGCATGGGTATAAGCTTAAGGGAACCAGCTATACTTTGGGTATGGACGGTATTGATCATACACAAGGTCTCGAGCTTTAAAATTTAGACCCTATTGCGCCAATTCCAATCTTTACAAATTTGCTGAGCGGCGTATAACGGTGCTCAGCAAACTACCAATTCCTATATCAAAGGACGAAAAAAATGTCAGATAAATTCGATGTAATTGTGATCGGTTCCGGCCCCGGCGGCTATGTATGCGCCATACGTTGTGCGCAGCTTGGTTTGAAAACCGCGATTGTTGAGAAGCGCGAAACCCTTGGCGGTACCTGTTTGAATATCGGTTGTATCCCTTCCAAAGCTCTGCTGCATGCCTCCGAACGTTACGAGGAAGCAGATCATCATCTGGGTGATTTGGGTATTAAAACCTCCGGTGTGAAGCTGGATTTGAAAGCCATGATGAAGCACAAAGACACTGTGGTTGAAGCCAATACCAAAGGCGTTGAGTTCTTGATGAAAAAGAACAAAATCACGCATCTTAAAGGTGAAGGTAAAATCGTCGAGGCGGGAAAGGTCTCTGTCGGTAAAGACACTTACGAGGCCGACAGCATTATTATTGCCACCGGATCAGATGTAATCTCACTGCCCGGCATTGAAATTGACGAGAAGAAAATCGTATCTTCCGAAGGCGCGCTGAGCCTGCCGAAAGTGCCAAAAGATATGGTCGTTATCGGCGGCGGCGTAATCGGGCTGGAGCTTGGAACAGTTTACCGCCGTTTGGGCGCGAAAGTGACTGTAGTTGAGTTTTTGGATAATATTCTGCCCGGTATGGACGGCGAAGTCCGCAAGGAAGCTTTGAAAATATTCAAAAGACAAGGGTTGGAATTTAAACTGTCTACCAAAGTCACAAATGCAAAAATAACGTCTAAAGGCGTTGAGCTCTCCATGGAGCCTGCTTCAGGTGGCAAGGCCGAAAAAATCACAACCGAGGTTGTGCTGATGGCGATTGGCCGTAAAGCCTATACTGCTGGTCTGGGTTTGGAAAAAGCAGGCGTTGAGACCGATGACCGTGGCCGCATCAATGTCGATGAGTTCTTCGAAACTTCGCTAGAGGGCGTTTACGCCATCGGTGATGTGATTAAAGGCCCGATGCTCGCGCATAAAGCCGAGGATGAAGGCGTCGTGTTGGCCGAAATGCTGGCGGGACAATCAGGCCACATTGATTACAACTGCATACCGGGCGTTGTCTACACATGGCCGGAAGTGGCCAATGTCGGTAAGACAGAAGAGCAATTGAAAGAAGAAGGCACCGAATACAAAACCGGTAAATTCCCATTCATGGCCAATGGCCGCGCACGCGCGATGAACGCGATGGATGGTTTCGTAAAAATTATTGCCGATGCCAAGACCGACCGCGTTTTAGGCGCCCATATTATAGGCCCAAGCGCAGGCGATTTGATACAAGAGGTTGTCACCGTCATGGAATTTGATGGTACATCCGAAGATATTGGCCGTACTTGTCACGCGCACCCGACTTTGACCGAGGTGGTAAAAGAGGCAGCGCTGGCCGTTCACAAACGCGCGCTGCATAATTAAAAAATTACTTTTATACATTCAAGAGAGGGCTTTATGGCCCTCTTTTTTATACCCGCCCAATTCAAATTTGTGCAATATGAAAAAATACGCTACCTTATGCCTATGCGAAAAAAACAGGATGAAAAACCCGAACAAACATTGACCGAAAAATGGATTGCTGACTTGCGGGAAAAACGCGAGCAAGCCATCCGTGAAGGGCGCTATTTTGACGGGCAAGAACGGGATAACATTCTATCTTTCGATAAACGCAAAGACGAAAAATATGTTGACACGTCCCCTTGCGAATATGAACCCTGATTAAAAAAATAAGTTAGTCCTTGTTACGTGGATGCGCGGCCTTATGAATGCGCATTAATTCCTCCGCGTTCACTTCGGTATAGCGCTGCGTGGTGCTAAGGCTGGCATGACCCAATAGTTCCTGAATTTCCCGCAAGTTGGCGCCATTTTGCAGCAAATGCGTGGCAAAGCTATGGCGCAGGGCGTGCGGCGTGACATTTTCCGCCATACCGCTGGCGCGGCGTAAATCCCGCATCGCTTTTTGCGCCACGCCTTGGTTAAGCCGCTGTCCTCGCTCGCCGATAAATACAGGCCGCGCGCTATCGGTGGGGAAGGGGTTGGCCTCCAGATACGCACCGATCATCGTCTCGACAATTGTTATCACGGGCACTTGGCGTTCTTTCCCGCCTTTACCCATCACGCGCAAAAAACCCTCGCGCGGTAAATTTTTTATATCCAGCGAGAGCGCCTCGTTAATCCGCAAGCCGCACCCGTAAAGCAGGGTGAATAACGCGCGGTCACGCAGCGCCAGCCAATCGGCTTTGGTATTAAAAATCCCCGCCTCATCCAGCAAACGAAAGGCCTGATTTTCATGCAAAGGGCGCGGCAATTTATGCGGTAATTTCGGGCTGCGTACAATATTAATATGCGCGTTATGCATGATGCCTTTTTTATCCAGCCAGCTCAGGAAATTCTTTACGCCCGATAGCGCGCGGGCGCGGCTGGCGTTCGAATTTCCGTCCATCGCCTTGCGTGACATCCAGCTACGGAAATCCCGAATGCCCGTCTCGGATAAATCATCCAGTGACGGCGGTTTGCCGTAATGCCCATGCAGGAATGTTATGAAATGGGTGACGTCCCCGCTATAGGCGCGCAAGGTGTGTTTGGATACATTTTTCTCATGTACCAGATAATCTTCCCAATCTCGCAAGGTCTTGGCAAGGTCAGGGGCGCAAATGGCAAGCGTGTCTAATTTGATACTCATACGGGCGAACTCTTATGCTGTGCAGCATAGTATTTTCTTTACAGTATATAATATTTTGTTCGAAACTTCTTCCTGCAAATATATTTTTGCAGCCAAAAGGAGAATGAGATGTCCCAGCACCACCGCGTTTTTGTATATGGAACCCTTATGCGCGATTTGCGCAACCACGCCAAGATGGACTGCGCCAGATTTTCAGGCACTGCCAAAACCTTGCTGCCCAGCTATACGCTTGTGCAGTTCCCATCACAATCCGCACCTGGTCATATTACACCGGGTTTGAAAAAACACGGCAATGATTGCATCGCGGGAGAGCTTTACGTGATGGATGATGAATGTCTTTCCGTGCTTGATCAATTCGAAGATGTTGGAGGCGAATATGACCGTAGCCGTATTATGCTGGATGATGGCTCCTACGCTTGGGCATATTTCCTCTTGGCGGAAAAACCCGAATGCGCCGATGGCACGCCAAGCTTTATCGCTGTTGATGAAACCACGCGCACGGCGTCATGGGATGGAAAATTCGCTGAAAGCTATGCGGCAGGAAAAAACCGCAAAGCAGCCTAAGGTAATTAATTTAAACCGGTAAATCCAGCCAGTGGCGGAATGTGCGCTCGATTACACGGGCCAGGAATAATATCTGGTCGGTGGCCTGTCCGTCTTGAAACATATTCGGATCACGGCTGCCGAACGCCAAAATCGCGGGCGGGGTGTCCATGGATATATCAATGCGCAGCAAAATTTGTGATTGCACCAGTGTGGCACCGCCTCCGTAAATAGGTTCGATCCCGGCGATGTTATCCTGTAACATGATGTTCTTATCACCCATCCAGTTATCAATCGTTCCGGCGGGTATTACACGGATGCCGCTGGTGTGGACGTGCGGAATATCACTGCCATTGGCCTCCACCACAAAGGTGGTAATATCGGTGTCCAGCATAGAGGATAAATCCATCGTCATGGTGCGGATGAAATCATCGAAATTTTTGGCCTCTAACAAACGCAGCACGGCCTTATGAATGCGCTGTTGATTGTTCATATTGGCTCTAGAGTTTTCCACCAGCACTTGCGTGGCCTGCATGACTTGTTCTTTATCGGCCTTCAGGCGTTTGATCATGTAAGTTTGGAAATCGGCCACGCCTTCTTTCGAGCTGATGGTTGGGATATCCATAAACTCCAGCGCTTCGGGGTTGCGCTTTAGAAAATTCGGATTGTTTCGCAGGTAATCCAGAATGTCATCATCGTTTAAATCAATCATCGGCCCATCTTCATTTTGCATGTTGCTCATATCTTGCCTGTAACTTTTTATTTTTGAATCGCTCTCATACTAAGAATATCACAGCGTCTTGCGGGGCTGAAAGAAATGTTTTGCGTGTTCGCAGCGGGCGGGTAACAATGCATGTAATCAGATTTAAAAATGCGAGAATAAAATGAACAACGAAAATGCCATAACCTTTCAATTTATCAGCGAGCCGGCCGATGTAAATTATGGCGGTAAAGTGCATGGCGGCGAGGTCATGAAATGGATTGACCAGATCGCCTTTGCCTGTGCGCGCAATTGGGCCGAGAGTTATTGCGTCACGGTATATGTCAGTGGCATTCAGTTCCATAAGCCAATCAATATCGGCGATCTTATTAAAATGAATGCAAAGGTGATTTATACGGGCAGCACGAGTATGCATATCGCCGTCGATGTTCATGCCCGTGACTTTGAAACGGAATACGAGAAGAAAACCAATTGCGTCATTGTCTTCGTGGCCGTCGATAAAAACGGCAAGCCGAGGAAGGTGAAGAAATGGACTCCGGTAACGGATCACGAAATCAAGATGGAAGATTACGCCAAGAAGCTGAAATCCCTGCAGGATCATATTGAAAAAGAAACTGCCGAAATTTTAAACGAGGGATAAGGATAAGAGCCAACTGTAAGGTCGGCTCTTATCGCTTGAATTTACAAAATGCTCTGGCCTGTCTTCTTCCAGTCTTCCACAAACGCGGCCAGACCTTTATCGGTCAGCGGGTGGCTATAGAGCTGGTGAATAACGCTTGGCGGGCAAGTCACAACATGGGCGCCCATTTTCGCGCTCTCGATAATGTGGATCGGGTTGCGTACAGAGGCCACAAGAACCTCGGTATCGAAATACTCGTAATTTTCGTAAATGCGCAGTATATCGGCGATCAGGCTCAGCCCGTCCTGACAAATATCATCAAGGCGACCAACGAACGGCGAGATAAACGCCGCGCCAGCTTTGGCGGCCAGCAAGGCCTGCCCTGGAGAGAAACAGAGCGTCACATTGACCATCGTGCCTTTATCGGAGAGTTCCTTACAAACGCGAAGGCCAGCGGGTGTCAAAGGCACTTTCACAGCGACGTTATCAGCGATGGCGGCAAGTTTCTTGCCTTCTTTGCTCATGGTCTCGTAATCGGTAGAGGCAACTTCCGCGCTCACAGGGCCTTCGACGATGTCACAGATTTCCTCGATCAAGGGGATGAAATCACGGCCTGATTTGGCGATGATGGATGGGTTGGTCGTCACCCCGTCCAACATACCGGCTTCGTTCAGTTTTTTGATGTCGTCAATATCGGATGTATCGGCAAAGAATTTCATTGATGCGCTACCTTTAATTTGTTTATGAATTGCGTGTCTATTGGGTAGCGCGAATGATGTAAAAGTGCAAGTTGCATTGTGAAATATTTATCCCTGTTCTACACTAGGCACTATGCAGGAAAGTCTTTTACCACCAGACGAAAACGAGCGTAAAGAAGTGCAGAGCGAACCCGCCCGTGTGATGAGCGTGCTTGTGCCCTATCCTGTGGACAAGGCCTATGATTATAAAGTGCCGGAGGGCTTGGTCGTTCAGGCGGGTGATTACGTGATTGTGCCGCTGGGGAGCCGTGAAATTCCGGCTGTTGTCTGGGGTGCGAGCGCGAACGAGGTGCCGTCCAAAAAACTCAAATCCATCATTCACAAATACGATTTTCCCGCCATGCCGTCCGTGCAGCGTAAGTTTCTGGACTGGGTCGCCGATTACACGATGAGCGCAAAGGGCTTTGTGATGAAAATGTCACTCTCCGTGCCTGGCGCGCTGGAGCCGCCCGTGCCAGTCACTGCCTATCAGAAAGGCGAGAATTTGCCGGATTTAATACGCAAGGGCCTCTCGCCGCAGCGCCAAAAGGTGCTGGAGGTGCTGGATAGCGGCGTGGCCTACCGCGCCGCCGATCTGGCGCGCGAGGCGGGGTGTTCCAGCGCCGTTGTCAAAGGACTAGCCGATAAAGGGCTTATCCAGACGACCGAGATCCATTCCCCCGCGCCTTGCCGCGCCCCCGACCCGCACCGCGACGGACCGGAGCTTTCCGAAGATCAGGACTTGGCCGCCGGCACCATGAAAGAATTACTCGATAGCGGCGAGTTTCACACCGCGCTTTTGGACGGGGTGACAGGAGCAGGGAAGACCGAGACTTATTTCGAGGCCGTGGCGCATGCGCTGAAAAACGACAAACAAGTGCTGATCATGCTGCCCGAAATTGCGCTGTCTAATGTGTTTTTGGAGCGTTTCAAAACGCGCTTCGGCTGCGCGCCCGCGCTCTGGCATTCCCATCTCTCCCCCGCCCAGCGCAAAAACACGTGGCGCGGTGTGGCCAGCGGCGATACCCGTGTGGTTATCGGTGCACGCTCGGCGCTGTTTTTACCTTATGCCGATCTCGGCCTGATTATCGTTGATGAGGAACATGAGAGCGCCTATAAGCAGGAGGAGGGCGTTATCTATCACGCCAGAGATATGGCTGTGGTGCGCGCTTCTATGGGCAAGTTTCCGATAATTCTGGTCTCCGCTACGCCTTCGCTAGAGACGATTCATAATGCATGGAACGGCCGTTATCACCATTTGCACTTAAAAGCGCGTTTCGGTGGGGCAAGGCTACCTGAAATTCATCTGATTGATATGCGCGAGGACAAACCCGAGCGCCAGCATTTCATTTCCCCCACGCTCAAACAGGTTACGCAGGATGCTTTGGATGCGGGCGGACAGGTTCTCTATTTCCTGAACCGGCGAGGCTATGCGCCCTTAACGTTGTGCCGCACTTGTGGGCACCGGATGGCTTGTCCGCGCTGCACCGCTTGGCTGGTGGAACATAAATCCGGCGGCAATCTGCAATGCCATCATTGCGGCTTCGCTCAGCGCCAGCCGAAACAATGCCCCGATTGCGGTGACGAGCATAGCTTCGCCGCATGCGGCCCCGGTGTCGAGCGTATCCATGAAGAGGCTCAAGCGCTCTTCCCCGATAAAAATATCATGATCCTTGCCAGCGATACCGCAGAGAGCAATGACGAGCTGAAAGCCATGCTGCAAAAAATACATGACGGGGAGGTCGATATCATTGTCGGCACGCAGATTATAGCGAAGGGCCACCATTTCCCCAATTTGACATTGGTGGGCGTGATTGACGCCGATCTTGGACTGGCGGGCGGTGATCTGCGCGCTGCCGAGCGTACCTATCAGCTCCTGCATCAGGTATCGGGCCGTGCCGGCCGTGCCGAGAAAAAAGGGCAGGTGTACCTGCAAAGCTTCATGCCAGATCACCGCATCATGCAGGCTATGGCGGCTGGCGCACGTGATGAATTTCTCGAGGCTGAAAGTTGGGAGCGCGAACAGGCTCATATGCCGCCCTATAGCCGCCTTGCAGGTATTATCGTCTCCGGACGCGAGGAAAGCCAAGTTATCGAGGTTGCCAAGCAACTCGGGCGCACTTCGCCTCAAGGCGCAACTGATGCGGGGCTCTCTATACAAACCCTCGGACCCGCGCCCGCGCCCTTTACACGGCTACGCGGGCGCTACCGCTATCGCTTGCTGGTGAATGCGGATAAACCCGTGAACCTGCAAAAAATCCTGAAAGACTGGGTTGGCGGTTTTAAAATTCCCTCGACCGTACGCGTGCAAATTGATATCGACCCGCAGAGCTTCCTTTAAGCCCAAAACTTTTGCGCCGTGCTTTGCGTTATGGTTTCGATGGTTTTAATCTGTTGATCGGAAAAGTCTATTTTATAATAATCAGGCGCGGATATTTTGTCTTTCCATGTTTTGATGAGATCTTGTTTGCAATCTGTAATATTGCAAAAATAAGTTATTTCTTCGAGAGTTTCCTCTGTGTTTTCACATAGATCATCATACCGAATATAGAGAGCGCGTTTTTGCAAATGTGGGTTGCTTTGGACGGTGTGAAAAATATGCGCATATGTTGCCGACCAGTAATAAGCGTAAGCCGAAATAATATCACCGTCATTCCAATGGGACATTATCTGGGCGTTTTCTTCGGAATTATTAAAGTTTAGTGGACGAAAATCAATTCCGAACTCGAAATGGCCGTTTCGGCGCATATAACGTTGGCCCCGCGCGTCGTTTTCTTGTTGTTTTCTTATCAGATTATGCTGTTTGACCAGCGAATAAATATGTTCTATAGGCTTGCGAACCGGAATAATGAAGCATGCATCGGGATAAAGTTTGCATAGATACTCTAGTCGTGCGGAATTGGCATTGTTTTTGGAGACATACCGCGTAGCCTTGCGCAAGGTGAGAAGCTTTTTTAAGGTATTATCAAAGAAAACTTCAAAATTTTCATCATGTGTACGTTTATCCAAAATATTGCTTACGCTTGGGTCGTGTAGATTATCAAAAAATGACATCCAGAGAATTTCATCAAGGGCTTCGGGGCTCTTTTCATTAATCATTAACCGGTCTTTGTGCGCGCGTTCGACTTTTTTTGATGGCGGGCGCGGGATGAATTTATTGATAAAATCCCAAAACGTGGCGCAATGGACGAAAGGATAATCTTTATATTGAAAACTACAAAATTCAGGATGGGTGTTTAATATTTCCAGTAAAATCGTACTGCCCGAACGGGCAAGCCCGCTAATGAAAACAGGTGCTTCGATTTTTTTATCAATGATATCGTATTTTAAAAGGCGTGTTTCCAGATTGCCGATTTTTCTTAGAAAATTCGGGTCTCCATCTAAAAAACCACTAAGTCGATCAATCATAAACGGTACAGAAGCCATAAATCCATTTAATGCTTTTATATGCTGTTTGTAAATTGTATCTTGGTGGGTGGCTGCCTAATATTTGCCCGTTTTTTGCAGAATGAGGTTTTTTATGAAGAAAGAAAATGTATTTGTACTCTGCTTATTGACGCTGTTTGTCGGCATGATTTATGGCGTTGTGGCACATGCAGCAAAACTATTTCCATACGATTATCTTGATAAAGTCCATATCGTCTCGAGTAGTGTTGCTAGTGCCCTCAATATTGACAAATACAATAATGAAATTCGTTGGGTTAAGAAGGCTCGTTCGCAAACCGGTATGGTTTTACAAAACACGCAAGGCTTCGGCGCTCATTACCTGGCGTATTCCACAACTCATGATACAAATATCCGTATTGTTGACAGTAAAGGGGATATTGTTCATGAGTGGGTTATTCCTTTCAATGATATCTGGCCCGAACAAGAACAGGTCATAGCATTAAAGCATCTGGATAATTTTTATTTTTATGCCCGTGATTTTCATATCTATGAAAATGGCGACATTTTAGTCATGCTCTCAGCAGGCGGAATTACGCCTTGGGGCATGGGGCTGGTGCGCCTTGATAAAAACTCTAACGTTGTATGGAAATATGCCGGGTATGTGAATAATGATTTTGAGATCGGCCCCAATGGTGAAATTTATGTTATCGAACATCAAATCCGTGAAGACGGTATTCAGGCCATAGAGTATGATATACTCCCGTTTCTAGAAGATAATATTACTATTTTGTCTCCGGAGACAGGGGATGTGCAAGGCAGTTTTTCTTTGATTGATGCCATTGATAATTCACAATATGCAAATTTACTGCGTGGTTTTGTTGACAATACTGATGGCGATCCCACCCATTCAAATTCAATTCACTATGTTGAGCGCGACCATCCTTCTATAGAATGGATAAAAGAGGGGTATCTATTGGTTTCTGTACGAAATTTAAATGCGCTTGTGGTGATTGATCCTCAAACGCAAAATGTGGTGCATGCTTTTGGACTTATGACGCGCATGCAACATGATATTGACTATCTGGGTAATGGCAATTTCATGATTTTTGATAATCGCGGCAATTTTAAATCCGGAGGTTATTCCCGCGTAATTGAATTTGAGCCTGATACTCAGGAAGTGTTGTGGGATTATCAAGGCTCGATAGATACCGATGAATTTGATAATGAGTTCTGGGGGTTGCAGGAACGACTGGATAACGGCAATACAATGATCGTAAACCCAACAGCTGGAAGCGTTTTCGAAGTTTTGCCCTCCGGTGAAAAAGTATGGGAATATGTAGTTCCATTGTCGCGTTTAATAAATGATGAGAAAATGGTGGCTACAGTAACTATGGCCGAGCTTATAAACAAATCACGTTTAAATTTTTTGAACAATGAAAGAGCGGATTAGATGAATATTCGTACAATATATACTTTTACCTTTGCGTTTGCTCTGGGTTCTACCTTACTTTTATCTATATCGGCAGCGCAGGCGTATATTGGTCCCGGGCTTGGCGTTGTTGCAATTTGGGGGCTATTAGGACCAATTGCTGGTGTGATTTCGCTGGTACTTTTAATCGCGTATTTTCCGCTGCGTTATTATTATAAAAAGCGCCGCCATAACAAAAACAAGAAAAATGCCCTAACCGAAGGGAATGAAACGGCCAGAAAGGACTCTGACGATGAGGGAAAATCCGGCTAACATTTTTGTAAATGTCATATCATACGATCAAAACCATGAATGACAGTAAAATACAATCTGGCCCCGAAGCGTTGACGCACACTGAAAGTGTTAAGGCATCGCGGAAGCCTCTGCCCGTTAATTTAACGTCTTATGATTTATTAAAGACAATCGCTATTCTTTTAATGGTGATTGACCATATCGGTGCCTATTTCTACCCCGACGAAGCATGGTTTCGCATATTGGGGCGGCTTTGCGTGCCGATCTGGTTCTTTTTGATCGGTTATGCCCGCAGCCGTGATTTGTCATTAAAAGCGCTGGCGGGGGCAGGGATATTGTTGGTTGGATCGATGATGGCCGGCGAGCACCTATTGCCTGTTTCTATTCTTGTGACATTAATGATCGGGCGCAATTTCATTGATAGCTGGATGGGGGCGGGGCGCCGCGGCGGCGAAGCTTTGGCCGGTTTGTTTTTTCTTTTGTTGTTGTTATCGGTGCCAACGGGGATGGCGTTTGAATACGGAACGCTTGGTTTCCTTTTTACGGTTTTCGGCGCAATGTGTAGATACACTCAGGATAAGGGGGAGCAGATAAGCGCAAAATATAAACGCGAAATGCTGTTTTATGCTGCGGCTTCATTCGCTGCCTTTACTATGATGCAGGCCGCGCCGATGCCATCACTCAGTGGTATCCAGTTTATTGCGCTGTGCGCTGGCATAGTGATTATATACTTTTTTTTGCACCGCTTTAGGCCTGCGGAATTGCCGAATATTACAAAGGCTTTGCCAGGCTTTTTTGTTGCGACACTTCAATTTACGGGGCGCCGTACATTGGAAATTTATGTTGTTCATTTGCTGTTATTTAAAGCGCTGGCCGTGTATTTCTATCCGGACCGTTTTCAATTTATGGACTGGAGCTGGACGAGCGAAAGTGTAGCGAAATTCATTGATGTCATGATTATGAGCTAAAAGTTCTTACCGCGTAGATTAATTTGAAATTTTCTGGCATTTTTTCATGCAGAGGGATACAGTCTTCTCTGAAGTTATGGAATATTTAGGCCGCGGCCATTCAATGCATAAACGGGAGCGATTACAGCATGACCATTTACACCTATGATCTTGATCCTGCCCTTGATGCGCTGGCCGTTTTCGAGCGCCTGCATCACCATCCATTTTCGTTGTTTCTGGATAGCGCCGATTTTAACCATCCTGATGCCAAATATTCATTTGTGGCCGCTTTCCCCGTTGAAGTGATCGAGGGCAAAGACGGAATCTATACCGTTTCCAATGCCAATGGCGTGCAGCATATGGATGATTGCAATCCATTTGATCTGGTGCGGGACCGTATGCGCCATTATAAAACCAGCCTGTTTGCCCTTGAGGGCGGCGCACCGTTTCAAGGGGGGGCTGCGGGCTTGTTCGGTTATGATCTGGCGCGCACGCTGGAAAGCCTACCTAGTAATGCCACCAGCGATCTGCAAATGCCTGATATGGCCGTTGGTATTTACGATCAGGTTTTTGCGTATGATCATAAGGCGGGCAAAGGCACGCTCTATATACATGCGCGCGAAGAAGCGCAGGCCGAGGCCAAATACGCGCATTACTGCAAGATGTTAGAGGCGGCTGCGCTAGGCCGCGCTCCTGCTCAATCTTTCGAGCCGGTGTGGAAAAGTAATTTTACCCGCCCCGATTACGAGGCGACCATTCAAAAGACGATTGATTACATCCATGCGGGAGATATTTTCCAAGCCAATATCTCCCAGCGTTTTGATGCAGAATTGCCGCAGGACTTTGACCCGTATGCGCATTATCTAAACTTGCGGGAAATGAACGCCGCGCCGTTTGCGACCTATTTTAATCTCGGCGGTCTAATACTGTCTTCAGCCTCGCCCGAGAGGTTTTTGACCGTTAAGGACGGCGTTGTAGAGACCAAACCCATAAAGGGCACGCGCGCCCATGTCCCCGATGATGAAGCGCTGGATACGCTCTATCGCAATTCACTGGAAAACAGCGAGAAAGACCGCGCTGAAAATATCATGATCGTTGATTTGCTGCGCAATGATCTTTCCAAATCCTGCCGTCCTGATAATCTGAAAGTCACCGCCCTTTGTGCGCTTGAAAGTTTTGCCAGCGTGCATCATCTGGTCTCTACCATTCAGGGGCAATTGCGCGCAGGCTATGATGCACTGCATTTATTGGAAGGCTGCTTCCCCGGCGGTTCAATCACAGGCGCGCCCAAAATTCGTGCGATGGAAATTATTGACGAGTTGGAGCCGACCCGCCGCGGCCCCTATTGCGGCTCAATGGGCTATATCGGCTTTGACGGCGCGATGGACAGTAATATCTTGATCCGTACATTGGTGTATCAGGGCAATGCGGTCAGCTTTCAGGTTGGTGGCGGCATTGTGGCCGATTCCGACCCGGCCGAGGAATATGATGAAACGCTCACCAAAGCCCATGGTTTGCTGGAAAGCTTTAAGGCGCCGCGTAAAGACAACGCCGCGCAGCCAAAACCATCGAGGAAAACCAAAGCCGCGTAAGATATTTACTTATTCGCCTTCTTCAGTTTAATGTTGCGACCATGATCCTTGTTATCGATAACTATGATTCTTTTGTGCATAATCTGGCGCGTTATTTCGAGCGCGAGGGACAGGCCGTGCGCGTTGTGCGTAATGATGCGATTACGGTGGATGAAGTGCGTGCGCTTGATCCGCTCGCTATTGTGCTCTCGCCAGGCCCCTGCAGCCCTAATGAGGCCGGAATATGCCTCGATATCGTGCGCGAACTTGGGGCCGATTATCCGCTCTTGGGTGTTTGTTTGGGGCATCAGGCCCTCGGCCAAGCCTATGGCGGTATGGTTCTGCGCGCTGCACGCCCCGTTCATGGTAAGGCTAGCGTGATTACCCATGACGGGACAGGGATTTTCGCAGGTATAAAATTCTCTTTAAAGGTTGCGCGCTACCATTCTTTAATTGTCGATATAACGGGCGCGCCTGATTTGGAAGCGCTGGCGGTAACAGGCGAGGGCGAGGTCATGGCCATCGCTCACAAAACTCATCCTGTCTACGGCGTGCAATATCACCCCGAATCAATTTTGACAGAGCAAGGTGACGTCATCGTGCGCAACTTCATAGAGATCGCACAAAGCTTCCGCGCTTTAAAACAGGTCAAAGCAGCATGAGTTTTATATGGCATAACGGACATTGGCGCGAAGAGGACGAGGCGGTTTTCAGCGCATCTGATCGTATCCGTTTAGGGGACGGGGTCTTTGATACGCTGCTCTGCGTTGACGGGCGCTCGCTTCATGCTGACCTGCACTACGGGCGCTTACTGGCCGGCGCTGATATTCTCGGTATTGATTTTGCCATGGATTTCGCGAAATTTGTCGCCGCGCTGGAAGCGGTCATCGCCAAAAATAACGCTGGCAGTGGCCATTATGCACTGAACACCGTTATCAGCCGCGGGCAGGGCGCGCGCGGCCTTGCAATCCCAGAGGGTATATCTCCTGAAATCGTCTTGCGCATTTCTCCCTTACCGAAAGAATATCCACCCGTGAATGCATGCATCGCCCGTAGCGTCCGCCGCAACGAAGGCTCACCGCTCTCGCGCATTAAATCCTGCAATTACGGCGATAACATTCTGGCGATGCGCGAGGCCGCCATGCGCGGCTGCAGTGATGCGGTGATGTTGAACAATGCGGGGCACGTGGCTTGTACAACGATGGGCAATATCTTTATCGTCAAGGATGCCAAGATTTATACGCCGCCAGCCAGTGCGGGGGTATTGAGCGGCGTTGCGCGGCAAATTCTCATGCAGCGCTATGATATATCAGAAGTCATCATCACCGAAAAAGACCTGCTGGACGCGGATGAAATCTTCCTGACCAATTCAATTCGCGGTATGCAATTTCTTAAAACATTACAGGGGCGTGTATACTCTGAAAACGCTTTAGGTCTTGATAAGACTTTTCATGTAAACTCGTAATTCATATCAATAATAAGAACAAAATCAATCATGCAAGACATTCATACTTTTACAGTTTATCTAGGCTCATCCGGTTACGCGCGCGATGTTTTCAAACAATCGGCCATTGATATGGGCACCGAGCTCGGGCGGCGCGGCAAGGCGCTGGTTTATGGCGGAATGGACGCCGGTCTCATGGGGTTGGTGGCAAAAGCCGCGCAAGAGGCGGGCGCGCAAGTCACCGGTATCATCCCCGAAAAAATCCGCGATAGCGAACGCATTTTGCGCGGCCTGTCCGAGACGATTATGGTGCACGATCTTTGGGATCGCAAAAAGCGTATGTTCCAGATGGCCGATGTTGTGGTCTCGCTCCCCGGCGGCTATGGCACGCTGGATGAATCCTTGGAAATGCTCTATTGGGGGTATCTCGATCTGCACGGCAAGCCGCTCGTGCTGGTCAATATCGAGGGGTATTGGGACGGCCTGATCGCCTATCTGCAATCCTTATCCGATTATGATGAGCGCTATTTGAAAGTGGTTGAAAGCCCCGAAGATGTTTTTGATGTGGTCAAAGATGCAACCCTGCCCAAATCAAAGCCGGGTTTGCAAGAACGCTACCCGCATTTCGAGGACGAGATCACGCGCCGTACGAACGCGCCAATTATTATTGACCGCGCCTCGATTGAAAATTCCTATTATCTGGTTTGTGCGCTGGGTTTGAAACAGCTCGGTAAGCATGATCGCCCGATTGGTTTGCTCAATGACCAAGGGCAATTTGATGACTTGATTGCATGGTTTGAAAATGCGCGCGACGAACGCTTTATCACAGATAAATGCCTCTCGCTCTTTGACACTGCGCCGGATATGGAGGCGCTGATGGTGCTCTTGAAGAACCAAAAGACTGTCAATATCGACCTGCACACCGAAAAATGGGGCGCGGCAGAGGTTTAGGGAATTATTGATTATGGTGCGGGAGTAGGGGAGCTATCGACTGCTTCGCGTTGCAGGTAAGCCTCGATCCGGGCACTGATATCTAGCGGATCGCGGGGATTGGTGCTTATAAGGTCATTGTAAGTCTCGCTTAACAGCGCGGCCTTTTCTTTTAACGTAGTCGGAAAAGTATGGATATGCGCGCTCAAGGTTTTTATGTCGACTTCTTTTTCCAGATAATGGATGGCGGCGTCCGTATCTTCCTCTTCCAGAAATTGTTGAAGATTGAGCAGCGCCGCTGTCAGGCCTGAATTCAGATTATGCTCTCGCGCCTGTATTTCATGCTCTCTGATGGCTTCAAAATGTGCTTGCAGATCAGTGGCGCGCATGGTTTTCACTTTTGCTCTCTAGACGATGACCTTACCGGCGATGGCGGTCAGCTTTGCGTGGGCCATATCCAGTTTGCGCTGGATGCGAATTTGATCGCTGTGCTCGCTCGCCGCGCTCATATCTTCTTCGAGGTCTTTGACCTGTTGCTCTAACTTGGTTTTGTCCAGCTTGGCAACGTCAATGGCTTCTTCGGCCAGAATGGTGCAATTGGTGCCCGTAACATCTGCAAATCCGCCCGCGATGAAAATGCGGCGCGGTGTGTCGCTCATGGAGTTTTTATACAGCGCAACCACGCCCGGCTTCAGGGACGCCACGAGTGATGCGTGATCGGCACCAATACCCAACTCACCCTCTTCACCAGGAATGACGGCCAGCTTCACAGGTTCGGAAACCAGTTTCTCTTCAGGGGATACCAATTCGAATTGTAAGGTTTGTGCTTCGCTCATTTTGTTCTCTTTATCAGGCTGATCAAAGTTAAAGAGGGGCGGATTATCCGTCCCCCCTTATTATGATTATTAAGCCGCTTCGGCTGCCATTTTCTTGGCTTTTTCTACGGCCTGATCGATGGTACCGATCATGTAGAACGCGCTCTCCGGCAGGTGATCGTATTCACCGTCATTGATTGCTTTAAAGCCTTTTATGGTGTCTTCCAGCTGTACGAACACACCCGGTGTTCCTGTGAAGACCTCGGCAACGTGGAATGGCTGGGACAGGAAGCGCTGGATCTTACGAGCGCGGGAAACTGTCATTTTGTCTTCCTCGGACAGCTCGTCCATACCCAAAATCGCGATAATGTCCTGCAGGTTTTTATAAGTCTGCAGTGTTTGCTGAACGCCTTGGGCTACTTCGTAGTGTTCCTTACCAATGATACGCGGGTCAAGAATACGGGATGTTGAGTCAAGCGGGTCAACAGCTGGGTAAATCCCTTGTTCCGCGATCTGACGGTTCAAAACAGTTGTCGCATCCAAGTGCGCGAACGTTGTCGCAGGCGCCGGGTCGGTCAAGTCATCGGCAGGCACGTAAACGGCCTGAACGGATGTGATCGATCCTTTGGTTGTGGAGGTAATACGTTCCTGCATCTGTCCCATCTCGGTGGACAACGTTGGTTGATAACCCACAG
>Ga0098074_1000565_pt1 | contig 23822 bp, 15 predicted proteins | sample 32_taG_FD_75064 | JGI IMG/M metagenome (GOLD analysis project Ga0098074, IMG submission 75064) | Marine viral communities from the Gulf of Mexico - 32_GoM_OMZ_CsCl metaG | ecosystem: Environmental > Aquatic > Marine > Oceanic | place: Atlantic Ocean: Gulf of Mexico | collected 2015-07-12
TAAGGATTTTGGTAGCGGATATGTATTTACCGGTAACTCTGTTGAGGGACCTCAAACGGGGCTTGCTTCATTTATCGGGGCCACTGCCATTGTGGAGTTTCCGCAAGCGGCCTTCAAGAAAATAGGCATCACTGAGCAGGTAGATACTACTACTCAAAGAGAAGCGGTTTCTGTTGAAATTGAGTTTTTCCAAAGTTCACATCTGATTGCACCTAACAGGTGTAATTATCGTGCTGTAGTGAATGTTGATAAGTATGACATTCTTAGTGATGACGATTGGATGGCCTTTGAGGTTGGTACAGCCACAAACGGTATTGGGACCACAGTTACTTCTACAGCATGCCGAGATCCATTCTTCAAATGGAGAAAGGATGGTGTACTTTTCAGGAAACTTTATGTAAGTGGAAACAATAATGCATATGATGATCTCCTTGAAAGACCGCCGGTAGATGAACTTGAAAGTTGTTTTACTTATGCTCTCGAAGTTGACTGTTCATGTGAGAAGAGTATTTCAGATTTGGTGACTTTCTGTGAACCACCAGAGCTGAATTTTGACGTTTCAAACTGCGGTAAGAGATTTACTCTTCTAAGTTTTGAGACCTGTACACCAAACGATGATGTTGAATTCTTCATCAAAGGTGGTAGCCTGGATATTACTTTCACAGGTGACAATCCACCAATTGGTGTCAATTATGATTCAGATACCTGTATTAGTGAGTTGACTTACGGGTTGTCTTGTGATACAGAATGTAATAAGATTTATCTGAATACTTGTCCAGAGTTTGAAATTGATTATAGCACAAAATGTGATACTGTTGGTGACAAGTTTACTGTCACTTTTGCAAGTACGGTTACAGACCAGAGTGGTAGTACATACTCTATTGATAAGATTGAAATTGCAGGCTTCACACTGACGCCTGGTACAGGATTTGCAAAAACCCTGGATATAGGGACATATACAGCAATAGTATACCCAAATGGCGGATGTGAAAGTTTTGAGGAGACTGTTATAGAAGGGTGTTGTTCAACACCTATTTCAGAGATTTCAAGAGATTGTGACGGAAATGTTACATGTACTGAGGATCCTACTGTTACTTATACAGTAGATGGGGTAATTCAATCCGATATTTGTGCTTACGTAGCAGGACTACCTACAGACCAATCATTGACTATTGTGGCAACTAAGGAGTCCTGTACAGACAGTAGATTAATTACAATTCCTTCATTAGGAAGTCTCTGTTGCGATAACTATGACTTTTCTATTGTACAGGAAGGTGAAGATGCGGCTTATGTTGAGGTTTATTCTGCTGGGACTGGAGTATCAGTTACGGTAAGTCCTATAGTAGACAGTGTTACTGATTTAGGCGGGAATGTATTCCTGATTGAGGGTATGGTGCCAGAAACTAACTATACAATAACAGCTTCTTCCCCAACATGCGGGTTCCTGAGCAAGTCCTATACTCAAAAGAATTGCGCTCTTGTTGTAACTCTAACTCAACCAGGTGCGCCAAACTGTGATAGTCTAGTGGCTTCTGTTCCTTCACAGACATGTGAATGTAAATATGGTGAGTTCAGAAGCAAACTTTCAGATGTGGTTGTAAATCCAAGCACAATTGATGCCAAGCTTGAAACTTCTGTTCAACTGTTTGATGCTCCAGTAGCTGGGGGTAGTGTATGGTTTGTTGATCAGGATGGTACAGAAACTCAGCTGAATTGTACTAATTGTGTAGAGACTGTTTCATTTCCTAAACCAGTAACTGAAGAATGTCTTGATGGTATCACATTTGACATTACTCTGAAGAATGATCCTAATGTTTCAGGTCTTAGGACGGTAGCTATTCGTGTATTTAAGAACGGTGTTGCTGCAATTCTTGATGCAGATGTTTCCGATGTTATAGTCAAGCTGGATGGTGTAGCCAGTGCAGCTCCTACAGTTGATTATGAGTACTTATTTACTCAATGTTGTTCAGAAAATGAAGCTGTTGATGTAGAAATCAGCATTACAGATAATGATTCCAATGTATACGCAGGTACTGTACAGGCTACTGCACCGGGTGTAGGAACTACTGTTGGTTATATAGTATTTAGAATCTGTACTGGAGGAACAAGCCAAACTCAAATTCCAATTAAAGTTGAATTGAGAGGGCTTGAGCTTGAAGACAATTGTACATACCCGACTGTTACAAGACAGTTTATCTACTATACCAACAGTCAAACCATTACTCCATCGACCACGCAGACAATATCACTTAGTCCTATTGACCCAACTGCACGGGATGTGAAGTTTGTATGGAAAAAAGATGGTGCTACAGTCTTTACAGATTTTCAACCGACAACTTCAACCTTACCGGATACTTATCTGGAGCAAGGATCAGATTATGTAGTAACTGCTCATTGTGAGCCCTGTGATGATGCGGAGAGTAAAAATTACTGTTGTGTACCATCTGTTACATTTACTGAAAATGAGTTTGTAAACTTTGGTATTAACATTACAGGTATTGCGGGTACATACAATGTGTATGTTGAGGGTGCTTATTTTGACCAGGTAGTGTTTGTAGGTGCTGGTACCTCCAGTACAACATTAACGTATAATGGACCTTTAACTCCGGAATACGAATATGACGTAAGGATTGATATAGTGGGTACTTCTTGTACAGAAACATACACGTATACAGTTCCTGAAGAAGTAGTTCCGTTGTTAACATTTAGTCCTTGTAATGTAACTACCGGTTACTATGAAATTTATGTAAATAATGCCAAATCAAATTGGATTGCCACGATTGATAGCGGATCTGGTGTTGTTTTACAGCAGGGTGTAGGTATGACTCTTGCACAACTGGATGAATTCAATCCGCCAGTTTTCCATATTACTGCAGACACAGTGACCTCTGCTACTTATGTAGGTATATCGCCTACAAGCTGTTTCTCATCTTCTACTGCACCAACCAGTAGTAGTGTGCCACAGTCAAGTAGTGCTTCACCATCAAGTAGTAATGCGGCAAGTAGTTCTGCACCACAGTCAAGTAGTGCAACAAGTAGTGTACTTACTTCTTCAAGTGCACCTGTAAGTTCAAGTAATGTAGTAAGTAGTTCTGCATTGGTATCAAGTTCACCGGTACCGAGTTCAGCATTACAACCATCTTCATCCGGACAAAGTAGTTCTCAGGCAGCTGAGTCCAGCTCACAAGCGGAAAGTAGTTCTTATGTGGCTCCAAGTAGCTCAATACCTGCAAGTTCTACGACAGTTGGAGGAGAATGCAATACTACATTAGATATTATTCAGACTCCGGGTGAGACATGTGTATATACACTTCAACTGGTGAATCCGGTTGATGACAGTCAGGTGACTCATTTTACGTACACGGATGATGATTTTGGTTTTGCAACAATGCTTGCAGATTGTCAGCTGACTTCAACATGTGAGGGTACAGTTACTCAAACTGCAGCAACACCTGTTGCTGGGATTGATAGGTGTATATATCAGGGAAGATATGCAGATGTTCAATCTGGAGATACTTCAGGAACAATAGTGGTTTATGATGGATCAAGCTTTATCAGTCTTGATATTTCACCAGGAGGTCATCTTAGCAGCTGTGGAGGTTATTCTGTATCGAGTCCTTCAGATCTGACTTATAATGGTTCAAATGGTACAACATTTGCCAGCATGATTTATCAGGCTATCGGAGCAAGACTCTGTAATCTGGGTTATACTGAAGACACTGACTTTAAAGTGACCGTACAGTTTAGTGCTGGAAGACTGCTTATTGCTTTCTTTAATAAGAGAAATGCTACAAGTCTTGTATATTGGAAAAACGCTGCAGGAGCCTTTGGTTCAAATGTTGAGGATGGTGTTTTAAGAAGTGCCTCAGGAGTGCTTACAGGTGTGCAATCCAGCATGCCGTATTGTGCTCAGGTTACTATATCAAGTATATCTACAGGGAATCTTCCGTTTACATGTAGTGAAACCTCACAGTGTGGACCACTAAGTAGTACAATCTATGGACAAGGGTCATTCTCGGGTCCTGGAACATACTACGGTAATGCGTCATTTATTCCACAAAACTATACTGATTTTGGTGGACAAACAGACACTAACAGTTGTAGTCATACTGAGCTTGTGGCAGTACTTAGTGGAGATCCGTGCCCAAGTCCGACATATGCTTGGACAGGACCACAAACGATTGATAATTCTGATGCGCAAACGATTTATGTAACTACATCTGGTACATATGATGTGGATGTCACAGGATGTCCTTCATGCGCAACATTGACAGATAGTGAGATAGTAAGTTAAACGCAAGTTGGAACTGTTGTTGGGTAGAATCTTCCGAAAAAGTTTCGGGGATTCTACCTTTTTTACTATTTTAGCAAATCAATTCCTCAAATGAACAATTGATGAAACCAAGACTGTTTATTTTTGGGTTCCCCTCTCATCTTGGAGGAGCCGACACTAAACTTAATCACCTATTACCTTTACTCAGAGAAATTGGATACGAAACCATGTGTGTGGTTAATGCGCCCTCACAACTTAAAAAGAAAGAATGGACTGACAGGTTGGATTCTCTGGGGATCACATATGGTATGAAGGAAGATATTCCGGATGATGTAGAGGGCGAGATTGCCCTCTCTTTATGTAATCCCTATTTTCATAACCAGGGTTTTTGTGAATATGCTAAAGTGGCTAAGAAACTTAAGGTTATCTGGTCGTCAGAAATGATGTGGCATCATGATCAGGAGCTGGTTAATGTAGAAAAAGGTTGGGTAGATAAGGTGCTCTATGTTTCCGACACTCAGAAGAATGTTCTTGAGCCGGGATATGAGAAAAATAAGTCAGGTATATCCTGGAGTATGACTGGTAATTTTGTAGACCCTGATGCGTTTCCTTATTATATGAGACAGGCTGCACCATTCTCTATAGGAAGACTCAGTAGAGCTTCATGGGAAAAGTATCCTGAAGATTTTCCAGTGTTTTATGATGAGATTACAGCTGGTATTCCAGGAAGAGTTGAATATCATGTAATGGGATGGAATGACGAACTGGATAAGAAATATTCATGGTTCAAGTACAAAGGTCACAACCGCTACTGGCATCTCTACCCTGCAGCTAAGATCAGTACTCTTGAATTTCTTAGAAAAATACACATGCATGTATATCCACTTGGATATACCTTTGTGGAAAGCTGGGGAAGATCAACAGTGGAAGCAATGCTTACAGGAGTCATTCCAATGTCCTTTACTGGTCATCATATTTCTGAATTAGTTGAGCATGGTGTCAGTGGGTATATTGTGGATGATATATTGGAATGGAAGGAAATCATAGAGGAACATTACTTTGATCCTGCCAAACGCCAGCTAATGGGTAAACGTACAGCAGAGCACGCAAGAGATGTACATTGTAATAAAGAGATACACAAGCAGATCTGGGAAAAAGCTTTAGAAATATGAATCATAAATACTGTTGGTGGTCAATAGGTGATGGTAAACATGCTGATATGGTAGAGACAGCAATCTACTCTATGAGACAGGTTGGTATTACGGAAAATATTCATGTATGGTCAGATCGTAAAATAGCAAGAGCAATCACTCATGATATCCAGAACCCAGATAAAGATAATTATATGTTCAAGCTCCACATACTCAATAACAAAGTACAGGAGCTACTTTATGACTACTACGTTTTTTTTGACGCAGACAGCTGGTTTGTTAGAAACCCGGGAGATCCTACAGAACTGGTGGCAACAGGCCCTCTACATGTATCACTTGAAGCCGATTGTACAGACCCTGATGCCAAACGAGCAGACTGGTGGGGTTGTCCTCTTCAGGAATATGTCAAACTAATGCGTGAAAAAGGTGTAAGAAGTAACAAAATATACAACTGTAATGCCGGATTTTTTGTTGTACATAGAGCAGCAGTTCCTGCTTTTTACAGGCTTTGTATAGAGTTTTGGGAGTATGCGAAGGGTAAAGGATATACCTTTACGGAAGAAGCTCCTATGGCCTACGCCGCTCACATGATGATGGGTAATCCATATTTACATTTGCTCTCAAACACGTCGTCAATGTGGGCTTCAGACTGGATGGGTCATTTTAAGGATAGAATACCTGTAGATGAGCCATGGAACTTTTTTGATTATATGACTCATGTACCTTTTCAGGTACAACCCGCCATAGTTCATGCTATGAGAAGCAAACAAGCTCTTATTGATCACGCCTCTACTCCAAGACAAGCTTTAAAAATAGTGAAATGAAAAAACTACACGATATAATAGAACATTATGGATCAGATAAAAATCTTTCCAGATACACATCAGTATATGAAGTTCTTTTTAGTGAATTCAGATTGCTTCCGGTCAGAATCCTGGAGATCGGAATTGGTACGTTACTCCCTGATATCCCGTCAACATTCATTGGAAACCCTCGGCACTATCCTGACTATAAGCCAGGTGGATCTCTCAGAGCCTGGCGGGACTATTTTCCAAAAGCAACGGTCTATGGGGGAGACATTGCAGACGATTGTATGTTCACAGAAGAAAGGATCCATACTTTAAAGTTTGACAGTACTGATAAAGACAGTTGCGACATTGCTCTTGGTAGTCTTATCTTTGACATAGTTGTTGATGATGGATTACATACAAAGGAGGCTCAGACGGCAACACTTCTCAATCTCTGGGACAGGCTTGCCCCAGGAGGTTTATATGTTATTGAAGACATTATGTATCCGGATCATTTTCGGCAATGGGCTTTACCAATCATCAAAGGTTTTACAGATAATAGGTTTGGTACATATGCGGATATTTGCCCTAATATTCGAGGAAATATGACCTGGATCAAAAAACAGAAAGCATGAACAAGAAACATGTTCAAATAAGTCATGCTTGTGTTAATGCTATTAACCAGGAACTTGCTTACCAGAGCAAAATAGGTGATAGTCGGGCAAATAATAGAGATAATGGCGTATCTGGTCAGCTGCTAACAATGGAGGAGTATTTCCATAAAGCAAGAGCAGCTTGGGTTATGAACTCAGGAGATCGGCAGGCTCTTGATCAGATCAGAAAAATAGTTGCTACTGGTGTTAGGGCTATGGAATGTTATGGTATCATTGAAAGAACAAGACTTAGTGAAGATTGATCAACGCATAATGGATCTGGCTTTTTGGAACAACTTCAAGATTGGGGTTGGAGTCATGCATGATGATTATGCGATTGCAAAAGCAACGGCTTATGTAATAGAAAATGAAATAGAAGGGGATATTGTGGAACTTGGATGTAATGTAGGAGAATCTGCAAAAATTATTCAGCATGTCATTCAAGAGTTAGGATCTGATAAAAAACTATATGTTTACGATTCTTTTGAAGGATTACCGGCTCCAAATAAAGAGAAGGGGGACACTTGGCATGAAGGTGACCTGAAAGTATCTCAAACACAGTTGATAGCCAACTTTGAGAAAAATAACCTGAATTTGCCAGTAATTGTAAAGGGGTGGTTCAGGAATATTACAACACTTCCAGAGAAAATAGCCTTTGCTTTCTATGATGGAGATCTTTATGATTCTATTAAAGATAGTTTTGAGATTAGCTGGAACCAGGTATCTTCAGGAGGACTTATAGCAGTCCATGACTATTTTGCAAGAAGCTTACAAGGCGTAAAGAAAGCAACAGACGAATTTACTGATAATAAGGGCTGCTATGTTTGGTATGCTCACAAGGACCAGAATAATGGGAATGATATTTTGATTTTATGTAAGAGATAATATGGAACATTGGATAATAACAGCAGGGAGTGCAAATTTCTATGACAATCTTTTGACATCGTTTATAGCATCTTTGCGAGAGACTGCAGGTTGGAAAGGAAAGATTGGTATCATGAATTATGGCCTGACGCCTCATCAAACATGGACGCTCCAGCAGGTGGATCCACATATTGTAGTGATCCCTCCAGCCATGAAATACAAGGCATTAATTGATGACAGGTTTACAACCATAGCTCGGCATTTTAAGGGTAAAGAGGCAAAAATAGCAACATGGGATGCGGATATGTGGTTTTGCAGAGATGTGTCTGCTATTTTTCCACTTGTAAAACCAAACCAGTTGTCTTGTACGTATGATTCAACTTTTCAGGGATTTATGACCGGTTGTGTAAATCCGGATATGCATGAACCTGTTGGAGAATGTATAGATGCGGTAAGGAAAGATATTACTCATGTTCTTCAAGGAGGATTTATAGCTGGAGATAGTGAAGCTTGGGACCATTTTAGCGGGTATCAGGATACTATGATTAAGCTTGGGGTATGTTATGATGCCTTTGGTGTGGATATGGTGGCATTAAATCTACTCAAGCACTTCTGGCCGGACAGAATTCAACTAATGGGGGTAGAGTGGAATTGTCTACCTGAATGGGGAATTCAGAGAAAAGATGGGGTATTTTATTGTAATGAGACATCTGAGCCTTTAAGAGCAATCCATGTAAGCAGTCCAAACCGGAAGGCTCCATACATGTATGAGACTTATTATCCGGAAGAATTTAATAAATGGAAATCAATGTTAACATGAAGCAAATAACTTATGTAACTGGTCTGTGGAATCTTGACCGAGAGGGAAGAAATTTTGAGGAATGGTATCTACCTGCATTCAAACAATTGCTCGCTCTGAATATGAATCTTGTTGTCTATGGTGCTCCAGAACTGGAGCCCATAGTATGGGAAACAAGAAACCGTGACAATACGGTATTTTATACTATGAGTTTGGATGATATTAAGGGTTATTATGGCCCTCACTGGGATAAAACTCAGGAAATAAGAACTAATCCGGAATGGGTAGCTCAGGCAGCATGGATGCAGAATTCTCCACAATACAGGCTGGAGTATTATAATCCCATCGTAATGTCTAAATATCCTATGCTGAACGATGTGGCAATCAGAAACCCCTTTGGGTCAAAATATTTTTACTGGATAGATGCAGGTCTTACTCGGACAGTAGATTACAATTTACTAAACTCAGGAGTATTGGACAGAACAGGAAGAGAACCCTTCTTATTTCTGACCTATCCTCATGAAGTAGACACAGAGATTCATGGGTTTGAGAGAACCAAAATGGCAGAATACTGTGATGTAGATTTTGTCCGGTATGTATGCCGTGGAGGATTCTTTGGAGGTAATAAGTACATGATTAATCTAATGAATAAGGCCTATTATGATCTTGTCAGAGATACAATTCATCATGGCTATATGGGTACAGAGGAAAGTATCTTTACAATCATGCATCACCGGAACCCAGATATGATCACTGCCTTCAATTTAGGAGGTGGAGGGATACAACCTTACTTTGAACACTTGAGGGACAAACCTTCTGCAAACAGGACCCACCTTTATGTTTTAACTTACAATACTCCCAAACAAGTTGAAGAGCTCTTTAAATCTTTCCAAACTTATGACGAAGCGTTTCTCACAGATCCAAAAATCTTCATTATTGACAATAGTGATGATCCCAATGTCGAAGCTGAGTACCAAGAATTATGTGAACGTTACAGATGTAAGCGGATCAAATTGGACAATGTGGGAATTACCGGAGGAAGAGAACACGTATCTAGGCATTTTGCTGAATCAGACGCCGATTTTTATTGGTATTTTGAAGATGACATGCTCCTTGGGAAATCCGGAGACACAACTCCTGATCCCAATGGCTTCTCAAGATGGTTTCCTGAACTGTATGATACTGTCCAAACTATCATGCGGGCAGAGAAATACGATTTCCTTAAACTCAACTTCCAGGAAGTCTTTGCCTCAAACACCACCAATACGGCGTGGCACAATTCTCCAGCAGATATGCGCACGGAAGCCTGGCCCGACACAAAGATGGGACCACCGCTCACGAAATTTGATCATATCAAATCCATGAATGGCGTTCCTTATGCGGAAGGGGATGTGTTCTATGCTAACTGGCCCCATATTATGAGCCGTAGAGGGAATCAGGTAATTTTTATTGAGAATACGTATGTAGCTCCTGCTGAATGGTATCTAATGGCTCATGCCTATAAGCAATGGATGGATGGAAAACTAAAATGTTCAGTGCTCCTTGGGTCTCCTGTTCAGCATCAGAGAATACATGACTATGACAGAACAAAACGTAAGGAGTTTTGAAAGCAGACTTATCAGTATATGGATCGCACAACGCAGCAGTTGCCCTTGCTATTGATGGAAGAATTGAGCTTGTGGCAGAACTTGAAAGATTTATTGGCAGAAAGAATACCGGTCTTTACATGTATTATACTCCTAATTCTCATGAGCATGCGTTGGGGTTTGTAGCTGATTATATTCTTGAAGAGTATGGTATAGCACAGTTTGATACTGTAATTGCAGAATATACTAACTTTAATGAACGTAAGTTTTTTCCTGCAAATACTTACAGAGGAGCTTTTCATCATCTTTCCCATGCTCATAATAGTTTATATCAGAGTTCTCACCAGGAAGCTCTGATATTTAGCTTTGATGCCGGCGGGAATGACGGATACTTTAATATCTTTCACGGAAAGAGAGGAGAGCCTTTTGAAAAACTTAAATATATCCCTCAGGATTTAGGATTTGCATACATGTGTTTTGGAGACAGGATTGATCAAATCAGAAGAGAGGATCTTTGGTACGGAAATCTTGTATATCCAGGAAAACTCATGGGGCTCTGTGCCTATGGAGAAGTTAATGAAGACTGGCTCCCTCATTTTATGGAATTCTATGCAAAATCTCCGGAAGGTCCTACATATATCCAGTTCTTAACAGAGCTAGGGGAAAAGATTGGGGTTGATTTTTATCCGGACAGGATTGATGGAAAAGTAGCAGAAGACGTTGCGGCCACCTCCCAGCGGGCTTTTGAGGAAACTTTTTTACAAATAGCCAAGCCCTATCTTGAGCTTTATCCAGATCTCCCTGTACATATGGCTGGCGGATGTGCCTTAAATATTATTCTGAATACAAGACTTGTGGAAGAGTTTGAACGAGATGTGTTTGTAGCACCCAATCCTAATGACTGTGGATTGGCCGTGGGACAACTATTAGGATATCTTGAGCCCGATAAACCTGTAGATATTACTTATTCCGGTTTGCCGGTTCTGGACAAACATCTTCTTTATACACATGTAGAGAAACATAATGCTCAGAGAGTGGATGCTAAAGGATTGGCTTTTGATCTGAAGCTTGGGAAAATTATAGGTGTAGTGAGAGGAAGAGGGGAGCATGGGCCCAGAGCTCTTGGAAATAGAAGCATCCTGTGTAATCCTGGACTACCAGGAATGAAAGATGTTCTGAATAAAAAAGTCAAACACAGGGAATCTTATAGGCCTTTTGCTCCAGTTGTTAGGCTTGAGGATGTAAATAAGTACTTTCACTGGGAAAGAGAAAGTCGCTGGATGACTTTTTGTCCCAAAGTGAGAGAAGAATGGAAAGAGGCACTAAGTTCTATTGTACACGCAGATGGTACAGCAAGAGTCCAGACAGTCACCAGAGACCAGAATACCTGGCTTTATAGGTTACTTACAGAGTTCAATGAGATGGCTGGACATGGGGTATTGTTGAATACTTCATTTAATACCCGAGGTAATCCAATTCTTTCTTCTTACTCTGAAGCAATGGAGGTTTATAGGAAGGAGGAGTTAGACGGACTTCTACTTGAAGACTTCTATATGGGCAAACATATGTATTATCCGCCAGATTTTTTGTAAATTGCCTTGCGCTCTGCTTAGTAAGGAACAACATAAATGAGTAACCATGGAAAAGAATGTTCCTGCTAACTGTCTAGGAAACACTATTTCAACAAGATGTTTGAAGTGGGAAGGACCTTCCTATCCCGAACTAAACATAGAGACTGGGGATTCCATTGAATATGTACTAGACAAGATTGTAGAGAGTCTAAATCCTTCTATATCTTTAGAAGAGTCTACAAATATTGATCTTTCCTGTCTACAGAGTGAAGCTACTTCTTCTTGTGGAGCAATGATTACCCAAAGAAATCTTTCTATCTCTAAGACCTCAGCAACTGGTGGGGTTACCATTTCTTGGGATTCTACATTTATAAAAAATGGTCTTCCAAGCGGATATAATATTCAAACAGCCACCGTGTCTATTAGAGGTAGGGATGGGTCATCTCAGTTTTCAGGAGGCCAAAGTACTGGGCAGATAGCAATTCCGTTATCTGCATTTCCTATTACATTTGACTACACTGTATATATCTTTACTCCCTGTGGAAATGTAAGACTTACAACGGTGGCAACAGTTGATGCTAATCCTGGAGATGAAACAATCAGATTAGGTCTGATTGACACACCAACAACAACAAGAACAGTATCAGGATATAAAGAGGCTATTGAACTTCTGGCCCGAGAAATCTGTGATCTTAAAAATCAATCATGATTACCAATATAGAAGTAGTAAATGCTTTCCGCAATATGGTTGGGGATAAGGCCCGCTTATCAGATGATACTGGCTGGTCAACAAGAATGGTTTATTATTTCTTGTTAAGATATCGGGCAAGACTAATCAGGGAGAAAGTAAGAAAACATCTTCCCCTAAGTCACTGGAATTACCAGACCATTGATTGTATGGAACTTGAGAAGGTGGATTTGGACGAGTGTCCTTGTACGCCAAATAGTGGTTGTTCATTTATGCGTACCAAGCTTATGATCCCGAAGCCTCTAGCAAGACTTAAATCAGTAACATCAACTAATGGACAAATTACATATACGTTTGTGGAATGGGAAAGGCTCAGGCACAAACTCATTTCAAGATTTAAAGGAGAAAGAGAGGCGGCCTATTATACCCTTAAAACAAGGCAGGATGGTACCCACCTTTATCTCTACAATGATATTCACAAGAGGTACATTACTGTAACAGGAATCTTTGAGAATCCTCTTGAGATTCAATATTTTCCCGGATGTGATGGAAGTGAGATAAAGTGTAAGAAACCAAAAGAGCAGGAATTTATACTAGATCCGGATATTTTGACTACAGTCTATGATCTGGCACTTGCCCAGTTGGCTAAGTCCAAACAGTTGGGTATGGATGTTACAAATGATGATCTGGATAATATTAGCATTAACCCTCAACAAAGAACAGATGGGAGAGTACGTTGAAATGGAATCCCGCAAAAGGAGTGAAAAGAATAGACATTTGACTTATTCTCTTCCTGACTTCTTTCGGGAGTATAAAAAAGAGTGTAAAGTTCAGTACGGAAAAGGATTTACAAAAAGAATGCTTCCCCGTAATGTTTTTATGAGTGTATTGAAAATGTATCTTATAATGCTTGCTAAAAAAATCATTGTAAGTAGAAGTCCTTTCAGAATGCCTAGAAGGTTAGGTATCTTTAAGGTTATAAAGAGGGAGTGTATTCGGGGAGAAAAGCAGGAAAGAAGAATTGGTTTTGTGAAAATCAATGATAAAAACAAGGAAAAGATGAACTATTACTTAAAAAACCATTATATGGGGAGTTGTTATTTTCTCTTTCGTTGGAGAAAATTTCATTCCCGAGGTACCATGAGATTTGTAGGGTGGTATAGTTTTAGGCCTGTAAAATCCCTCAAGAAATTTTTGAGTGATTATGTTTTTGAATGCTCAAAAGATCCGTATATTCCTGATTATGATGTAGAACTTGAATCAAATAAACCGGCAAGAAATCCACTTGAATTACCAGCACCATGAGAGTACCACATATTACAGTAGAAGAAGTGATTGGAGATTACCTTGATGCTACAGGGCATGAGGGAGAATTAAATGAGACATACCTCAAGAAATGTTTTTCTGATGGGTCGGATAGAATAAGTACTTATCATCAGTTAACTCATTATGTAGAAGTCTTTGATGTCAAGGATTACAAGGTGGTTGCTCCTACAAATCTGAAATATATCATTCAGGCAGCATGTAGACCGGATCCCCCTTATCCTACCTCAAGAGAAATGATCAGCAAGATGACCCAGGATGTTTTAGGATCTGGATGTGAAATAGAAATTAATATCAATTGTCCTCAGTGTAACTCTGAACCCTGTACATGTACAGACAGGAAAGTCGTTGAGGTAGATACTAATAGGATCTGGGAGACGGCTAACCCCAAATATTACACTAGCTATATGAAACATTTTTATATGCATAGTGGTAATACTGGCAGAGGAACAACCTCTGTATATAGTAATGACTTTATTCTGATGCGTACCGCAGCTGGATCATTTTGGAACACACCTTATCATTTAAATGGGTGTCTTAGTACAAGAATAGAAAGTGAGTATGAATATCGTGTAGACTTTCCTGCAATTATTACTAACTTTAGAGAGGGTGAGATGCTGGTTGGATACATGGGATCCAAGGTTGATAAGGAGGGATATTTGACTGTTCCCAATACTCCCCAGGCTATTCAGGCCGTAGTTTGGTATGCCGCAGAGCGTATGGCTTTTAGAAGATATAATAATCAGCCTACACAAACTAACAGGGTATTCTGGACAGATATGATGCAAATGAGAGAGAAACATGTAGGTCGTGCCAAAAATGAGTTGAGGCAGTGGAGTGAGGACGAATTTTGGGACTGGGTGGATAATCATTGGAGAAAGGTTATTCCTTACAGAGGATTTAGAAAAAATCTTCACAGGAATCAGCCGGATAAGTTTATGCTTCCAGATCAGACACTGAATATTGATGGATATGTTGCTCCTTATTATAGGAAACAATACGGTATTACATGAGTCAGAAGGGAGCTATAGTAAATGTATTTGAAAAGGGGATGGTTAGAGATACTATTCCTGAACGTCAACCTGAAGGTACTTATACCTATGGGTTGAACCTGATTAACGGCTCCAATGAACATGTGGGTGTCCTTACTAATGAGGAATCCAATGTCAAGTTTAATTCTGAAGATTATGATGGTGAAATTGTGGGTGTATCTCACTTTGCCAAGATTGATCAGAGTGCAGTATTTACAGCAGCTTCTACGATCTATTTGACAGATCACACTACCGGTAAGGTTACCAAAGTCATCAATGAGACTGATTTTGGTTGTAATTGGAACTTCGGTGGTTGTGAGATGATGTACGGAGTTCTTAAACTTCTACAACCCTGTAATGACAGGGTAGTCTATTTTTCAACAGATGATACCTATTACAAAGTAAATGTAGATGAGGTTCTTTCAGATAGAAAGAATTGTATTGAAGACTGTACGCACTTTGAACTATTTAGATGCGTGTGCACTCCAAAAGCTTCTTTGTTTCCCGTAGAGGGAGGTGGTTTTATGCGGAGCGGGGCCTATTGGATAAGTTTACAGCTTGAGGACAATGACGGAAACCAAACCAACTGGTTTCCCGTGGAGGGCCCCGTTTTTATTGGAAGTGAAAATAACATTGCCGGAGAAATATCCAATCAGAGTATCAGGATTTACGTGGATGCTATTGATGAAGGATATGATAAGGTCAATATTGCTGTGATTAAAAAAGTAAGAGGTGTAGTCAGTGCCGAAATAGTAGTGTCTCGGCCCCACTCCAATACATCCTTTACTTATGACTACATTGGAGACAATCCTAACGCAGAACAGGTTTCCCTGGAAGAGATATTGACAAGAGGTAGGAAGTTTATCAGGGGTAAAGATTTATTTCAAAAAGATGGAGTGTTGTACTTATATGGTATCAGGCAGGAGATTAATGTGAACTACCAAAGGCATGCTAATGGTGTGCAAACCAGAGTAGTAGAATTTGAGGTGACTGCCGAGACTCAATCTCAGTACAACCTCCCCTCCCTGATGCGTGACGAAGTTGTTGGGGTTGTCATGTGGTTAAACTATTGTGATGGTACTCAATCAAGAGGATTTCATGTACCTGCTGGTAATGGTGGAGGTAGTGTTTCCGCCACTGATTCTTATGCGTCTACAGCTGGAGGACAGGTTGTAAATGCTAATTCCAATCCAATACCTGGTACTACCGGACAAAGTATTCCTTATACTTCAGATTTTACAGACTGGAACAGTGACTGGGTCTATCAGACAACTCCTACAGGAAATAAGGAAACAGGCCCTGAAGGTTCAAACTTTTATAGGGCTCCAGCAAAAGGAAATACAGAACTTACTGCAAAGTCCCCAAGTGTGGATCTCATCAGCTCTTTAGATCCAATAGCGAGTTTTGAATATTATATGTATGGGGAGGAAGTAGGAGATTTTAAACTTCAGGCAAGTACTGATGGATTCAGGTGGGTGACCATCTGGGAACGCTCAGGAAACCAGGGTAGAGGTTGGCTTGAGGGCTCCGCTGACCTGCGGCCTTTTGAGGGCTCATATGTTCAGTTCAGAATAGTCAGTACTCCCAAAGGAGCTAATGGTGACGTGGCTGTAAGAAACTTTTCTGTGACAAATAGTTCAGGATTAAGGGATGACGGCGCATCAAATCTTTACGATACCGGCTTTTATGATACCAGCCAGAGCGTGGTTACTACCAGGGGCGTTCCGCCTGATGAGGATCCGGGATCAGATCTGGATGAGGCCATTGCAGCGGATATAGATAATCTGGGATGTAGTGAGGACAGGGCAGAAGAGTCTATTAATGAGTTTGCAGATTATCTGGATGTGGATGATATGTGCACAGATGATTATGACGATCTCTCAAACATGGCCCAGAATGTCTCTGAGAATCTTGCGGAGTTTGCCCAGGATGATACAGATCCTGAACTCAATCAGACATCTTCAATTAAAGAGGCTGCTAAGAATCTCTACGACAAGGCAGTCAAAGACCGGGAAAAAGTAACACGTGGAAAAGCTGACTGGAAATTCAGAAAAAGTTCACGTTACCAGCCTACGACGGATACAGAGTTAAGTGCTACAAGAATAGACAACTGGACTACAACAGATGGGACAAATATCCTTCCGGAAAAGCCCAGAATTATTAGTGTTTATGAACCAAAGGTTTATGAAAGTGAGATTCCTTATCCTGACCAGTGCGACTGTGACGGAGAAAGAATGTATCCTGAAGGAAATATCAAGCATCATCGGATGCCTGCCAATCATGAGAGTCCTCATTATATATCAAACCAGATTGGGGTTCCCTCAAAAAAAGATCCTGTAAATAGTGCTTACGCTGATACATATGTAAGACTATTGGGACTTGAGTTTTCCAACATCTATATTCCTAAAGATGAGGAGCTTCCTAAACCTCTATGTAAAGAAAATCCAGTTACGTTTGGAATTCTCAAAAGAGATTTAAACAACCGATCCGTTATTGCTAAGGGTCTTCTTACAGCTACATTTACAGGAAATGTAAGAGGAAGGGAGCATGCTATGGGTAAGCATGGTGTGAATTCTTTTGAGACTGTAGATATTGCTATAGATAATGATGGCTCTAAGATAGGAGTAGATGATAGTCCTAATGCCTATCTATTTCATTCCCTGGATACAACCTGCCAAAGAATTCCTCTTACTGTTACCGATCTTGTTCCCGAGCTTGAACTATACGGGAGTGGATGGAGATATGGATTATATGCAGAGGGAGAGAAGCCGGACTTATGGTTTACAGGAAAACAAATAGATCAAAGAGGTGCCAGGCAGGCAGTTGCGCTCACTGCCCAGGCGTCCAATAATGCTGAAGAAAAAGAAGTTACAGGCATTACTTATGCTCCTGCTGATTCCGTAGTTACGCCTCCGAGAGGAATTAATCTTCCGTTAAATAACAGGTATAGAGAATCCTCAGTCTATCTCCAATTAGACTCAAAGATGCCGGCTCTTACACAGGGAGTAAAGGCTGAATCTGATGCAAGTTTTGTAGGAGATGTATTGGATCACTCAGCTCCGATCACAAGAGCATCTGCCTGGTATGTTTCTCTGAAGAGAGAACTTAAATCCCAGTATGGATCTGTGGAAAACCAGAAAGGAATCTCTACGGGCATCCTTGCTCCTGAAGCCTCTCCCGGTACATATACCTCCACAATGGGAATATGCGGAGATGTGTTTATTGGGGTACACTCAATGAAAAGATCAGGATATGTATCCGATAAGGTAGGAGACCTGTTTCCCGTGGCAAATGGTTCCAGTGATGGCAGACAGTCAGACTGGAAGAGGGACCGATCTATATGTGATCATCCCAATGATTTTGACATGCAGAATCTAGGTATAGATCACTGGGCTACAAGACTTCCTGAATCAGGAGATGTAAACGATGCCAAGAACTGGGCTGGTCTGCATACTACAGATGTAACTTATGCTGCCCAGGATGCATCTCAGCGTACAGCACCGGATAGTGATTACTATTATCCAAGAGTACAAAAGACTCTTGTAACCTATTGGGGAGAATTTGAAGTTAATCCCTGGAAACGGGCCACCGGAGAGGGTACACAAAAGGTAGAGGGGAAAGTATATTATCCTGCACTTAAGGATCTTGTGCTGGACAGTTCCTTTTCTGATGATATCCCCTGGCCTGAGGGATGGCTAAATAGATTCTATGTGGAAGTGGAACAGCCCTCTAAAGCAGCTCTGGCTAGAAAAGCTATGATCAGGACACTATTGTCATTGATTATCCCTGTATTTGGACTTCTTATAGTCACTCAGGTTGAATCAATTCCGGACAGTATACTTACTGTAGTGGTTCTTCCCTTAATATCTGCATACTTAATCTACGCTAAACAGAGAGCCTTTACGGATGAGTTTCTGAACAAAATAGTAGGAATACCTATATGTAAGACAGATGAAGAAGGTGGGGAGGACTATGTACGTGTCAGAGGTATGGAAGATAATTACACAGGATATCATTTTGACTTCTCAAGCGTGAACGAATTCAACTATGCTTTGGGGATTCCGTCTAACTATAATACCTGTGTATGTACGGATGTATCTACGAAAGAAATCTATTACTCAAACAAGCAGGTAGAAACTTCCGTGGTGGATTCTTACAGGAACTTCCAGGCAAATAATTACAATGTAATTCCAGCTCATGCAGGACCCTTGCAGAAACTATTTGTGGAATCTAATAGATTTTATGCTCACACTACTGACGGATTATGGGTGCTTCAGTACAACAATGTCACCCAACAGCTTGACGGAATTACAGCTATCCTGGGTAAAGGAGATCTCCTGAGAGATCCTCAGCAGCTCAATGAAGGCCCTACAGAGGGTTATCTGGGTCTGACTGATCCCAATGCCTCAATCAGCTGTGAAGCGGGCTATGTGTTTGTCTCACGGCCTTCTGGAGGTATTATCCGGATGAGCAACGGACAGCTGGATTTGATATCCAGTAAGGGAATGTATAATTTCTTCCAGGAGAACCTGAGGTTCTGTGGAGAAGGAGATTGTATTGATGAGCGTGAAGATCTTGACTTTGTACTGGGTTATGACCCCAGATATAAAAGGATTTTGGTCACCAAGCGGGATGAGACTGAAACGAGGAGCTGGACAGCATCCTACCATATTCCAACGGAAAGCTGGACAAGTTTCCATTCTTATGTGCCCAGGTTCTATATATGGGATCAGAAGAGCATGTTCACTACTCACAAAAGATCTATTTATATTCATGGTGTCCAGAATATTTTTAATGGTGATAGTAAGACATGGTGTAATTTCTATGGAATAAAATATCCGGTAACTCTTGAATTTCCGGCCAGGCATCAGAGCGGGGAACCGTGGCAATATCAACATACCATGTTTGATCTTGATGTTCAAAAACCCTATAAAAATGACTGGTTGAGGGGAAGGCATGAGTTCTTTGATGAGATGGCTGCGTGGAATAGGACTCAATCTACAGGAGTACTTCCTGTAGAGAAGCCAGAACGTACAGATAATCCTGATAATGAGAATGATGTAATAAGTAGATTGAACGAACGTAAAGACAGGGTGGAAGTAAACTATGCCGGTGATCAATGGAGAGTGAATAATCTTACAGATCATATCAAAAGTTGCAATGGTGCAGTTACCTCAAAGAAAGATATTTGCTCTCCTGAGTTAATTATTTTAGATCAGGGAGGTAAATCTCCAGGACAGAATAATATCATGGACCGCTATCTCTTTTACCGTTTGGTATTCAAGGCTCCAACGAAATTCAAGATATATATAAAAAGTGTCATTACTGCTATGACAATGTCTTCAGAGTAATTATCTTTATAGTTATGAGTATACCAAAGTATCAACAAGGAAGCTGGATTGAGGAGTTGTTTGGCGGCCTGTATGCAAGCAACCCTTTTGATTTTTCATATGATACTGAGGTAACATTTGAGGATGTAGCCGAAGATCAATACGACCAACTTTATCAGAAATATTACGATGAGGGTAGTTCTTTCCTGGGTATTGGTAAACGTAAAAGAAAACGTAAAGCCCGGGAAAAAGCTTTTGCAGATATTGAAGAACTTAAAGATGATCCTCTTTACCAGCAAAGTGTGTTCAGAGAAAGAAGGATGAATGTCCTAAAAGACTACATGCAGTCTCCAGAGCTCCAACAGGGAATTGAGGGACTTATGGGACAGCACCAGGACTATCAAAAGAATATGAGAAGTGAGAAACTTCCTATTGAGATTGCAGCTTATACTGTTTCTCCTAATCAGGGATTTGATCTGAGTTTTCAGCATGGAGGTATGGTTGAGCCCAAAATATCTGTAAGAGGATATAGAAACGATTCACCAGACAAAGATGAACCGGCTCTTAAGATAATGGGAAATAAAGTTACAATGAATGGTGTAGATAGGCCAGTACTTCTTGTACCTGACTCTGGAGATCCCATATATGCTGATCCCAATTCAGGAGACTATTACTTCCCCGGCGCCACAGAGGTTATTGAATATCCTCTTGCAGGAGAGATGCCTTATTACCAGAACGGCGGAATTGTAGAGGGAGAATTTACTATTGCAGAGAATCTTCCGGATGATGAAATTAAAAGACTAAACTCACTGGGGTACAGTGTGGAATATATTTGACCATGGCAAAGAAAAAGATAAGGATTAAGAAGGAGAACAAGGGGAAGTTTACCGCCAAGGCTAAGAAAGCCGGACGAGGTGTACAGGCTCATGCCAGACATGTACTCGCCAATAAGGAAGATTATCCCGCTTCTACAGTCAAGCAGGCAAACTTTGCCCGTAATGCGGCCAAGTGGAAGAAACAAGCCGGGGGCTATACTGCTACGCGTCTTGGAGACTATTTTGCTAACATGGATATATTCCAACCCTTATATCAGAATATTAGGTCACCATATGCAGCTCAAACAAGCCCTCAGCCAATTCCAGGTATTGAGGAACAATATTTTCAGAACATTCCTGGGCAGGAAGATGTAAGAGAGATGATTAATCCTGCAACCATTGCAGGTCCTATGGATGACGGGAGAGAGTATCGCAGAAATCTGGCAGCATCTCAGACTATACCAGAACTTGAACGTCCTTCCACCTCTATACCCAAGACCGCTGGAGCAGGCCCTATGGGACCAGAACTTAAAACACCTCAGAAGAGTGTAGTGGAGTCAACCAAGATTTTGAATATTCCTTACGACACAGTTTGGGAGTATAAAAAAAAGAATGGTAAATGGTATACTAAGAAGAAGGTAAATAAGCAGTGGATACAGGCCAAAGGTAAGCCTCTTGCCCATATTAAGAGCTATTTTGAACCAGAGACTCTTACGGAAAAGGAAGCAAATATTGTTGCAGAGAGTGAAACAGAAAGTCAAACAGAGATTGTTGCTCCTGATGCACAGGTTCCCGAGATTCTTCCTCAGCCTCAACAGACAATTGGAGCACCTCAAGTTGGATTAGGATTAGATCTATGGGGTAGTTTCAAGGAGGATACTGGTAATCAAGAGATACACCCTTCTTATGTTGTTACTGATGAGTGGGGCAATGTGAATGCTTCAGGATTTAGAGGAATGACTGATCAGGAGTTTGCTACTCTTCCTGAAGCAGAGCAAGATAGAGTTATGGAAGAGTTACAAAAGCATGCAGTAGGGCAAGCTTTTGCTGTAGACAATGTAGCAAATATTCTTCTTTCAGCTGCCGGAGGTGCAGGTATTGCAAAAAAAATGTTTACCAAAAAAGGAAAAGATTTTCTCAGGAAAAAGGCTAAGGAGAGACTTAAATCCTTGTCTAAACAAAGAGTACAGCAAGGTGTGGCAAGTACTCCTAAAGAGTCCCCATTAAAAACTTTTTTTAAGAGAGGTATGGATCCCGTAGAGCAAATAGCTAGATATGAGGTGGATCGGACTATGACCCCCAGTCCGGGAGCATACAAGAGTATCTATAAAGATACCCGTGGTACTCTTCAAAGATTTTTGAATGATCAGATGGGGTTCAAATATCAAATGGGTGGGAGTCTTCTGGCAAATGGTGCTCCGGGTCTTATGGGTTCTGTAAGAACTCCTTTACAGTATTTGAGCATGATGCAGGCTGGTGGGGCTATAGAAGAGCCACAACCTGTTCAGCTTGAGAAAGGAGAAGAAATTATCTTTGAAGATCAGACTATAGTTCGGCCCAAAGCCAATAAGCGTCATAGTCAAATGAATGACTATGAATATACAGATATCTTACCACCAGCTACGTACATAGCTTCACGAGACAAGTCACAATTGATTGACAGAGATATTGCCGATAATATGATTGTTGGAGGTATTGGACCCATCACCTATAGTGAGAATGAAGCTACACCTATTAGGGATGAGAGAACTCTTGGAGAACTGTTTAGAAAAAAAAGAGAAACTCCGGCCAAGATAGCTGGTAGGATACGTTCAAAATTTCCGGTTACTGAGAATGAGGATATATTTGGAAGGACTACCGGGCAGTACAATAAGGAATCCAGAACTCCCTACACCAATGCGCTCATCCACCTTGCTGAAGCCAAGGCCAAAGAAGGGGGCTTCAGGAAACAGACAGGCGGTTGGTCAGGTACAGGTACTTCTTATAGAAAAGTGGCTCAGCATCAAGATCCATGGAGTGCTGTTATAAGTGGTATAGGGGATCTTGCAGGAGCTGTCATAGGTGGTATTCAGGCAGGTAATGCTGCTAAGCGTGTCAGACAGAACATGAATGACACCATGTTGGATATTAATCAGTGGCAAACAGGAGCTGCCGATAGGGCAAATATAAGTGGAAGTATTGGTGCAGGTTCTGTACTGGGACAGTTTCTGACTCCGGATAGGAGTTATTCCTATCTGAATCTTGATCCTATTCAGTCAAGAACAGCTAATGCCTTTAGTCAAGCAGGAACAAACCTTACCTTGCAGAACAGGCTGGCTGATGAGCAACAACAAGCACCCTTGAGATCAATATCCAGGGCAGCTTCTTATATGGACCCTAGAAGAGCACAACAGGCTTATGCTCAAAACTATGCCCAGTACCTTGGAGCCTCTAACCAGAGGGTTCTTTCCAACATTGGAACGCAAACGGAGCTTGGTCTGAAAGGTGCAGAAGCTATGAATGTAATTGACAGAGAACTTGCTGCGGATAGGCAACAAGGGCAGATGTATGAAAAAGGCTTGAGTAATCAGCTTTCTCAAGGTCTGTTCCAGGGTATGGGTACCGTTGGTCAGGGTTATCTACAGAATATAGATACTGTTGAGGGTAGTGCTCTTGCCTCTAAAATGGCAGCACGTAATCAGACAACCAGTGCGCTCAATAACATCAGCCAGACTTATGCCGATACGGCAAGCAGGGCTTTTGAGGGTATTGGGAATATTTATTCCGGAATCAAAGCGGCAGGTTCACAGAATTCCCAAGCTGGAAATATTGATTTCAATCCGAATAGTTCTAGTTGGGGTGGGAATAATATACCTCCTAATTTTGAAATCAATACTGGTTCCTATCCTGGATGGTGGTGGAATCCAAGAGGAGGGTCACAAGGAAAAGGAGGATACGAACCCATATAATA
>Ga0098074_1000569_pt1 | contig 23729 bp, 24 predicted proteins | sample 32_taG_FD_75064 | JGI IMG/M metagenome (GOLD analysis project Ga0098074, IMG submission 75064) | Marine viral communities from the Gulf of Mexico - 32_GoM_OMZ_CsCl metaG | ecosystem: Environmental > Aquatic > Marine > Oceanic | place: Atlantic Ocean: Gulf of Mexico | collected 2015-07-12
CGGGGCAAGCGGAGTCGCGCGCGCGAATTGTGTTGGCGACGCCTTACGCCGGGGGCGGGGAATTGCAAGGGGGTGGGGGGTGGTTGGATTGCTATGCGGCGGGTGCGGGCGCGGGCGATGGTGGGGGGTGCGAGGGGGGGCGAGGGATTTTCTCACAAAGACGCAAAGGCACGAAGGCGCGAAGGAAAGCCGAAGCATTTACCCGCTTCGTCACCCCGGACTTGATCCGGGGTCCATGCGGCGCCGTGAAAGCCCGCTGCGCGTGTGGCGCGAACTGCGCGGGCTGAGCCAGTTGAAGCTGGGGGCGGTGTCGGGGATCAACCGGGTGCAGATCGCCGACATCGAGGCCGGGCGCGGCAAGGGGTCGGCCGAGACGGCGCGGAAGCTGGCGGAGGCGCTGGGGGTTAGGGTGGAGATTTGGTTTGAGGTTTAACATGATCCCGATCTGGGGATTGTTGCACATCTCACTACTTTCCACCAACCACAATCCCAAACTATTCCGCACTCGTGACAATCTGGAAACATGGAAATATAGAAGCGTTATGCTGATGCGCATATCGCCACTTGAGTTTCTTGGTAGAACTCCAACTGGAAAGACAAAGCCTGCGTTTATCGTTTGCGAAGATGACCAGGGGAACGAGATAGAGGTAGTTGCCAAGTTATCTAAATCCTCAGAACGAGGTGTTACGGGATTAGCAATGGAGGGGTTTGTTGCTTGCTTAGCAGCCGACTTGGGTCTCCACGTCCCTCGACCCTATGTCATTCAGTTGAACGACGAATGGATCGAGGCCGCACGGTTTGCCGATGGATCGTGGGCCGAGGATGCGACCCAAAGCGCCAGAGCAGCATTTGGTTCAAAGCGACTTCCTGACGGGTTTGTGACTTGGGTAGCTGGATCGGCGTTGGTTGGTGAGGCTGGCTCTCAAGCCGCATCAATTCTCCTTTTAGATGCCGTCGCTAAAAATGCTGATCGCAGGCCTGAGAATCCAAATTGCTTACGCTTTGGGGATAAAATCCGAATTATCGATCATGAATTATGTTTCCCGCAGTTCCTGATCGGCGTGGGCGACGCGTGGCAACTCGGCGCGTTGCAGCCTCTGGCGAATCCCGGTTGGCATATATTTAGGGATGCGCTGAGGGGGCGAGATATTGACTGGCAGAGTGCGATCGATGCATGGGGCGCGCTCACTGACGAACGGATCGAAAGCTATGTCTCCGCGATTCCTTTGGAATGGGAAGCCTCGATTCCGGCGATTCAAGACGCAGCTAATCGTGTTCGACAGGCGCGCGATAATGTGGGAGACTGTGTTGCCGAAGTGCAAAGGGTGCTGAAATGCTGAAGCGGCGCTACACCTACACGGTCCTTAGATATCTGCACGATCCGGCGACGTTTGAGTTTGTGAACGTCGGCGTTGTGATGCTGTGTCCAGCCTTTGATGATCAAGACGCTCAGCTGTTTGCCCGAACGCGGACATCTGTGGGTAGGCTGCGCGAATTTTTTCCTGTCAGTAGGAACGAATTTCGGGAGTTGATGAGGACGGTGAATCGGCTTCTGCAAAAGGCCGTTCGAAATGTCGCTGATGAGAGGCTGTTTAGATCGTCAGGAGATGCCCTCTCATTGGCGCACTCTGTCGTGCCTCCCGATTCCAGTTCGCTTCAATGGTCTCCGTTGTTGGCCGGAATGACGGCGGATCCGCAGAAGACTTTTGAAAGCATTTTTCGCCGTATGGTCACGAAGTACGATGTGAAAACACATTCTCGACGTTCAGATGAAGAGATTTGGCGGCCTGTGCGTGAAGAGTTGCAGCACCGCAATTTGCCGGTGGATTTGGAGCCAAAAATAATTGTGGGCTCCGATGATAAAATCGAGTTTCAACATGCTTGGAAGAACGGCGTTTGGCATGTTTACGAACCGTTATCGTTGGACCTCGCAGATGCTGAAGGAATATATAGGAAGGTCCACCGCTGGTTGGGTCAACTTGCTTCTGTGACTCCGGAGGCGACCGAACAATTTCGGCCACACTTCATTGTGGGCGCTCCGACGAACTTGGCTTTGCAGCCTGCATATCATCGCGCGCTTAGAATTTTGAAGAAGTCACCAGGCGATGTTAAGATATTTGAGGAGAATGAAGTTCCTCGTTTGGTCGACAAGATTGAGGACGATGTGAGGTCTCATAGCTCTTCGCCGAGCTAGAAGTTACGGTGATAGGTGCAGCAGTTCGCAGGCACCCGCTGCGTCACTCATTCTACCAACCCCAACTCTTGCCCCGCATGGAAAATGTGTGATACCTCAACCGCTTCCCCCACCCGATAGGCAATCGGTGATCCAGTCGTAGAGGCGGTCGAGGTCGTCGGTTGCGGTCTGGCGCCAGACGACGCGGAGCGGCTTGGTCAAGCGGGCTTGCCCGTCCGCCGGGCGGGGTCAAACTGCGCGCGGGCATGGGAACAAGCTGGACCCCGGATCAAGTCCGGGGTGGCGAAGGAAAATAGCGCTTTCCTACATTATCCAAATAGGTTCAAAATAGCTCCGATTCATTCCAAGTGATTCGGGAGGTTGAGCTATGGCGCGTGCGGTGGGGCGGGGTTCGCGGGGGAAAGCGGGTAGGAATGGCGGCTTAGGGGATGGTGCGGACCGAAACGGGCCCTCCCCCAACCCCTCCCGCTTGCGGGAGGGGAGCAGAGCGGGGCGGGAGGAGTCCAGGCACTCCAATCCCTTCATGCCGGGGCTGCGCGTGCGGTCGGACGGGTGGACGGCGGCGCGGACGCGGGTGTTCCTGGCGACTTTGGGAAAGACGGGGTGCGTGGCCGACGCGGCGCGGGTGGCGGGGGTCAGCACGACCTCGGTCAACCGCTCGCGCGCGCTGTTCGCGCCGTTCGACAAGGCGTGCGAGGAGGCGATCGCCAATGCGCTGCGCGGGCTGGAGGCGGTCGCGTACGAGCGCGCGGTCGAGGGGCGCGAGATGGTGATCCTGCGGGGCGGCAAGGAGGTCGAGCGGCGGATCGTGCCGTCGGATTCGATCCTCGGGCTGCTCATCAAGCGCGGCGACCTCAAGAACGGGAAGAATGTCCACCTGACCCCCGAAGAGGCCAAGGCCTATGTGCTGCCCGAGGCGGTACAGCACCGCTTTCTGTCGCGCGAGGAATTTTTCCGCGGGGTCACGTTCGACAAGGGGCCAAAGGGCGGCAAATGCGCGCGCCCGACCGCCGACGAAACCGACGCCGAAATCCTGCGCCGCATCGCGATCATCGAACGCTCGCGCAGCCGCGAGGACCTGAACGCCGGATGCTGCCGCATGTGCGGCCAGCCGATCGGCCCCGTCGGGCGCGCGGTGCTGGAGGCCAAGGCGACGCAGGTGATCGCGCCGCGCGACCCGGTGTGGACCGTGTCGCCGCGCGTTGCCGACCATCGCATGGCCGACGATGACGGCGGCGATCACGATGACGATGTCGAGGGCGACGGTCCGGACGCCGCCGCCTGAGCGCTGCGTTCGCGATTGCGCGCGCCGCGACTTGCTGCCACGCTTGGCGCGGCCGGGGATCGAGAGGAGATATTATGCAGACGATGAAACGGGCGCTGCTGGTGGCGGCGATGACGGGGGCTGCGATGACGGGAATGGGAGGCGCGATGGCCGCGCCGGCGCTGGCGGGCGAGCCGACGACGGTGCTGATGCCCGAAGACCCGCGCGCGCGGGCGTTCCAGGAAGAGTTCGGCTATGCCGATGCGGTGATCGCGGGCGACACCATCTATCTGTCGGGGGTCGTCGCGGGGCCGCGCGAGGGCGACGACGGGCTGGAGCCGGGGTTCGAGCGGGCCTTTCAGCGGATCGGCGCGACCCTGGCGCGCGCGGGCGCGAGCTGGGCCGACGTCGTCGACCTCACGACCTTTCACACCGACCTGCGCGGGTCGATCGACGCGCTGGCGGCGGTCAAGAACCGCCATGTGAAGGCGCCCTTTCCGGCGTGGACCGCGATCGGCGTCAGCGCGCTTTACGACCCGAATGCGGTCGTCGAGATCAAGGTGGTGGCGCGGCGCGCGCAGCGCTGAGCCGCGGTCAGGCGGTGCCGCGCCGCGCGAGGCGCACGGGGATGCGCGTTCCGCCGAGGCGGTGGTCGTCATCCTCGAGCGCCATCGCGACGAGCGCCTCGCCCGCGGCGTCGAGGTCGGGCTCGAGCGTCGTCAGCGCGGGGTCGGCGAGCGTGCCGGCGCGGATGCCGTCGAAGCCGATGAGCGCGACGTCGCCCGGCACGCTGCGCCCCGCATCCTTGAGCCCCTGAAGCACGCCGAGCGCGAGCATGTCGCTGGCGGCGAAGATCGCGTCGGTGTCGGGATGCGCGTCGAGCAGCGCGCGCGCCGCGGCGACCCCCTGCGCATGGCGGTCGGCGCCGGCGGGCGGCGAGACGATCGCGGGGGTGATGCCGTGCGCGGCGAGCGCGGCGGCGAACCCGTCGCGCCGCTCGTCGAACTGGCGCTGCGGCGAACGCTGCGGGCCGACGAAGGCCGGGCGGCGGCGGCCGGTCGCGACCAGATGCTCGGCGGCGATGCGCCCGCCCGCGTCATTGTCGCTGCGCATCCAGTGAAAGGGATCGCCGGGGCTGCCCCAGCACACGAATTCGAGCCCCGACGCCTGCGCCTCGGCGAAATAGTCCCACGCCGCGCGGTTGCTCGTCGTGCCGATGACGATCATCGCGTCGGCAAGCCCCGAGGCGACGAAATCGGCGCGGAAATTGGCGGGGCTTTCCTGGAAGCTGACGAGCAGGTTGAAGCCGCGCGCCGACGTCGCGGCGGCGATGCTGCCGAGGAGCGCGAAGTAGAAGGGGTTGATCGCGCTGCGATCCTCGCCCGGGCGGCAGATGGTGACGAGCGCGAGCGTCTCGCTGCTCTTGAGGCGCAGCGACGAGGCGTGGCGGTCGACGACATAGCCAAGCTCGCGCGCAGCCGCCGACACGCGGGCGCGCGTCTCGGCATTGACGCCGGGGCTGCCGCGCAGCGCGCGCGACACGGTCGATTGCGACACGCCCGCGCGCTCGGCGACGTCGAAGCTGGTCGGGCGCAGCATGCGTGCGGTCACCTATATCGTCCTCCCCTGTCGCCAGTCTCTTGCCGCGAGGGTCGGGATTGTCAATCGGCAGCGGGTGCGTCGGGCCAGCGGATGACGATCGACAGGCGGTTTCCGTCCGCCGTCCGCTCCCAGCTTCCCTTGAGCTGGCGCTCGATCATCGAACGGATGAACTGCGTCCCGAAGCTTTCGCGCGCGACGTCGGGGATGGTGGCGAGCCCGGTCTCCGTCCAGCGCAGCACGACCTCGCCCTCGCCGCGCGACCAGTCGACCGCGAGCGCGCCGGTGCCCGACAGCGCGCCATATTTGATGCTGTTGGTCACAAATTCGTGGATCGCGAGCGAAATCGCCTGCGCGCCCTCCTCGTCGAGCAGCACCGCAGGGCCGTCGACGGCGCGGAGCCTTTCCTCGTTCCAGCCCGCGAGTTCGAGTTCGCGGTGGACGATCGCCGAAAGCTCGACCGCGTCGACCGTTCCGGTCACCAGCATCTGCTTGGCGTCGGACAGCGCGCGCAACCGGCCATCGAAGCGCACCTCGAAATCGTCGAGACCCTTTGATTCGCGCAAGGTGATCCGCGCGAGCGCGCCGATCCGCGCGAAGGCGTTTTTCATCCGGTGCGCCATTTCGCCGATCATCAGTTCGCGATCGTCGGCGTGGCGGGCCTTTTCCTCGGCGAGCGCCTGCGCCGCGCCGACGCGCCGCTGCTGCATCCGGTGCAACTGCGTCGCGAGCAGCGCCAGCGCGAGCCCGAAGAGGAAGATCGCCACCGGCCGCCCGATCCGTTCGAGGATGCGGCCATAGGAAATCCGCATCGTCCATTCGCGGTCGGCGACGCGCAGCCGCCGTTCCTCGACATCCCAGCCCATGCGGCCGTGGCGGAACACCGGCATCGCCGCGGGGCCGTCGCCGGCGTAAATCTCGATCCCCTCGATTGCATCGAGCTGCGCGCCGAGCACCGCGGTCATCAGATCCCCGGTACGGAAAGGGGCATAGACAAAGGCTTCGATGGGGCGCGTCCCGGTGTCGCCGGTGACGGTTTCCGGCCGGGTGGCGTCCGGCGGCAGATCCCGGTCGGCATAGACCGGAATATAGACGAGAAAGCCGGGCTGCTTGTGCGCAAGCCCCTTTTCCTGGACGAGCTGGACGATGCCGCTCGCGGCGGGTTGGCCGGTGCGCCACGCGCGCCGCATCGCCTCGCGCCGCACCGGCTCGCTGAACATATCATATCCGAGCGCATTGTCCCGCCGCGGGTTCGCGGGTTCGACGAGCACGATCGGAAAGCCGATCGGCTGGTCGGTCGTCGGCCAGACCGATATGTCCCTGCCGTAATTTTCGCGCAGCATCGCTTCGGCCGCCGCAGGGGTATCCTGCCGGATTGCGATTGCGATCCCGATACCCTCCATCCCCGGCGCGCGCTGTTGCGGGCGGAGCGCGGCGAGATAGGCGCGGATTCCCGGCCCGCTGGACGTCGTGTCGGATTGATAGAGGGCGCGGACGCCTTCGAGCACCGCAATATGGTCGCGAAGTCGCTGGTTGACCTGAATGGCCACGCGGTCGGCGCGGGCCGAATCCTCTGCCTTGTTGTAAAGGAAGCTCGCCGTCGCGGCGGCAATCGTCGCGAGCAGGATGAGGATGCCGACAAAACGGACCAGCACGGCCAACAGCCGGTCTGCCCAGGTCGAAGGGCGCATTGTTGGAGTCCTGCCTGATTGCTGCCGCAGCAGCGTCCCCCCTCCGGCCGTGGTTGTTCCATGCGCACGGGGCGAACGCAAGCGGATTCAGACCTCTGGAAACGCATGTGATTATGGTTGCAGTCTGCAACCTTTTTTCTATGGTGCGGCGTCAAAAGGAGAAGTCGCAATGATTGTTTACGGGTCTATCGTGTCGCCGTTCGTTCGCAAGCTGATCGCCTATCTGGGCGAGAAGGGGCTGGCGTTCGAGCTCAAGGGCGTGGGGATCGGCGATCCCGACCCGGGGTTCCGCGCGGCGTCGCCGCTGGGAAAGATGCCCGCGATCGACGATGACGGCTATCTGCTCGCCGATTCGAGCGCGATCATCCACTATCTGGAGGCGAAGCACCCCGAACCCGCGTTGATTCCGGCCGATCCCGCCGAGCGCGGACAGGTCATCTGGTGGGACGAGTTTGCCGACACGGTGTTCGCGGCGTGCGGCGGCAAGATGTTCTTCAACCGCATCGTCGCGCCGAAATTCCTGCAGCGCGAAGGCGACCTTGCCGCCGCGGCGGAGGCGGAAACGGTCGAACTGCCCAAGCTGCTCGACTATCTGGAAAGCGCGATCCCCGACAGCGGATTTCTGGTCGGCGACCGGCTGACGATCGCCGACCTGGCGGTCGTGTCGCCGCTGGTGAACCTGCGCCACTGCGGAAGCTGCATCGACGCGGCGACGCACCCGCGCATCGCCAAATGGAGCGAAGCCATCCTTGCGCGCCCGAGCATGGCGCCGTGGGTCGCAAAGGAAGAACGGATGATGGCGAAGGTGCTCGCGGCCTGAGCGGACGCGGCGCCCGATCCTTCCTGCGGCATAGCCGTGGGGAGGGCGCTGCCGTTGCGTCAGTCGCCCCTCCGTCAGCGCTGCGCGCTGCCACCTCCCCATCGCTGCGCGACAGGGAGGATTTAGCGGCAGCTCCCCCACCCCGACTTTATTGTCCGGCTAAACGCCCAGCGCGACCTCGCGGGTGATGCCGATGGCGGCCAGGAAGGCGGGGTCGTGGCTGACGACGAGGAGCGCGCCGTCATAGGCCGCGAGGCCGGATTCGATGGCGGCGAGCGTGTCGAGGTCGAGGTGGTTGCCGGGTTCGTCGAGGATCAGAAGCGGCGGCGGTTGCGGTGCGCCCAGCGTGCAGGCGAGGCCGGCGCGCAGCATCTGGCCGCCGCTGAGCGTCCCGACGATGCGGTCGGCGGCGTCGGCGCGAAAGCGGAAACGGGCGAGCGCGGCGCGGCACTGGTTGTTCGTCGTGCCGGGATTGATCGCGAGGAAATTGTCGGCAATCGACAGCGCCGGGTCGAGCAGCGACACGCGCTGGTCGAACATTGCGAAGGGCACGCGCGTATCGACGCGTCCCGACCAGGGCGCGAGCGTTCCCGCGACGAGCGCGAGCAGGGTCGATTTTCCCGAGCCGTTGGGACCGGTGATCGCGATGCGTTCGGGGCCGGTGACGGTGAGCGTGACGTCATGGACGACCGGCTGTCCCGCGACATAGCCCGCGGTCACCGAATCGAGTTCGAGCACGGTGCGCGACGCCGGCAGGCCGGTCGGGGCGAGCCCCGCCGACAGCGGGTCGACAATCTCTATCCGGTCGCGCGCCGCGGCGAGCGCGGCCCCGGCATCGGCGCGCTGGCGCTCGGCGAGGCGGCTGTTCGCGCCCGTGCTTTCCTCGGCGCGCTGCTTGCGCGCGCCGATCAGGATCCGCGGCATGTCGCCGCGCGCCGCCTTGCGCCGCCCGCCGGCATCGCGGCGGTCCTGGCGCTCGGTCGCGGCCTGCGCCTGGCGGCGGACCAGATCGGCCTGTTTTTCGGCGGCGGCGAGCCGGGCGTCGGCCGCCGCGTCCTCGACCGCCTTGCGCGCGCGATAGGCGCTCCAGCCGCCGCCGTAGCGCGCCGCGCCGTTGCCGGTCAGTTCGACGATCGCATCCATTTCCTCGAGCAATTCGCGGTCGTGGCTGACGACGATCGCGCCGCCGGTCCAGTTCGCGAGAAGGTCGCGGACGGCGCGGCGCCCGTCGCGGTCGAGATTGTTCGTCGGTTCGTCGAGAAGCAGGAAATCGGGCTGCGCAAAGATGGCGGCCGCAAGCGCGGCGCGCGTCCGCTGCCCGCCCGACAGCGACAGGAGCCGCGTGTCGGCGGCGAGCGCGGCAAGCCCGACGCCGGCGAGCGCCTCGTCGAGCCGCGCCTCGAGCGTCCAGTCGGCGTCGGCGATGTCGTCGAGGCTCGCGGTGCCCGCCTCTGCCCTGCGGAGCAGCGCGAGCGCTTCGCGCACGCCGAACAGGTCGGCGACGGTGGCGTCGGGCGCCACCTGAACATCCTGATGGACGATGGCGATGGTGCCGCCGATCGCGACACTGCCCGCGGTCGGGCGCAGATCGCCGGTCAGCAGGCGCAGCAGCGTCGATTTGCCGACGCCGTTGCGCCCGACGATGCCGGTGCGTTCGCGTGGAAACTGAAGGTCGAGGTCCGAAAGGACGGCGCGGCCGTCAGGCGCGGTCCAACCGAGACGGGCGAGGGTGATCGAAGCGGGGGCAGACATGGACAAGATCTTTCACGGCGGCAAGGCGGTGCGGCGTTGCTGTCGGTGTCTTGTCCATTGTTCGGGCTCCGTGCGCGGGGAGCAGCCGTTTACCGCGGCTTGTCGAGCGAGGCAAGCGCGGCGGCCGGGGTCAGAGTTCGATGACGATCCGCACCTTTTCGGACGCGGTGCCGAGCGCGCGCGCAATCTGTTCGCGGCTGCGGTCGATCAGGTCCTGCAGCCGTTCGGGAGCCGGGTCGCCGAGCAGTTCGGACACGGGCACGCCGAGCAGTTCGGCGAGCGCCGCGATGCGGTTGTTCTTGGGCCGCGCGCGCCCCTTTTCCCAACCCGAGATCGACGGCGCGCTGACGCCCATCCGGTCGGCGAGTTCGGCCTGGCTCAGCCCCTTGGCGGCGCGAAGCCGCTGGAGGCGGGCGCCGAAGCGCTCGGCGAGCGGCGAGGGTTCGTCGCTGTCGAAATGAAGGTCGGCGCCAACCGCGCTGCGCAGCTCCGCCGCGCTGAGCGTTGCCGGCGAGACGGGCGATTCGAATTCGCAGCCGAACAGCCGGCCGCTGGCCCAGATGGTGCGCGCCGGGATCGCCCCGGCGTGCGGCAGTTCGATCTCGATCCGCTCGCCGACCGCAAGCCGCATGTCGCTTTCGACGAGCAACCCGGTTTCGGAGATATTGTGGATCAGGACCTCGATTCCCGCGCCCGTTTCCTTGACGCCCTGCGCTACGAGACTGAGCCTGCGGCGCGCGCTGAACCTTTGGTCGGCCGTCGCGGACGATTGTTCGAGGAATCCGGGGATAGACATGGGGGACATATGTCGGCTGCGCACAGTTAAAAAAATGTTATCGGATCGAACGAAAATGACGCGCGGCGGCGTCTTGGCGTCAGATTTATACACAAGAGAATTGCTTCATGCGCCAGCGTGATGCGCTTCGACGCCCCGCGGGCGCGATGGGCCGAAGCGTTCGGGGGCGAACGCCGCGCGATTGTACGCGCGTCGGCGCTACAGGTCGATCCGGATCCGTACGAGGTCGATGCCAACCCCTGCCGCCGCGGCAATTTCTTTCCGGCAGCGGTCGAGCACGTCGTGCAGCCTGTCGGGCGAGGGCGCGCCTTCGAGTTCGGCGAGCGACACGCCGAGCAGTTCGGCCAGCGCCGCCAGCCGGTCGGGCTTCGGACGCGCGCGCCCCTTTTCCCAACCCGATATCGACGGCGTCCGCACCCCGAGCCGCTGCGCGACATCGGACTGGCTCAGCCCCTTGACGACGCGCAGCTGGCGCAGCCGCGACCCGAACTGCAACGCTTCGGGCGAAGGCTGGGCGTCGTTGCCGAGGCCGGCGCCGAGATCGGTGCCGACCGCGCTGCGCAGCTCGGCCGCACTCAGCGCCGCCTGCGAGATCGGGGTGTCGAAGCGGCAGCCGAAAAGGCGGCCATTGGTCCAGATGACCTTGGCGGCAACCGGACCGGCGTGCGGCAGTTCGAGGTCGATCGGCTCGCCGATCGCCAGCGCCGCCTCGCTTTCGATGAGCAGCCCGCTTGTCGATATATCGTGGAGGAGGGCGGCTATTCCAACGCCGTCCTGGACACCCTGAACCTCGAGCCGCAATTTGCGGCGAGCACTGCTGCGACTGCCCGCGCTGAGCGCCGGTTCGTCGAGAAAGGCGGAAATCGACATGGCGCCATGTCGGTCGCGGAAGATTAAGACTTTCCAAACTTGTTGGGTTAAACAGGATGAACCGAGGGAAAGCACCAACAGGATCGATGGCCTATACCGACCCCCTGCCGCTGCGGCACAGCTGGCCGCTTTTCGAGCGCGAGCGCTATTTCGCGCTGGGGCAGCTCGAGGGCGGCGCGCGGCTCGACGCGGTGGCGGACATTGTCGACGCGATCGCGGCGGGGCAGCCGCTCCACCCGCGCATCGGCCAGTGGGAATGCCGGCTGTCCGACAACCGGCTGAGCTGGTCGGGCGAGGTTTACGATATTTTCGGCATCGCGCGCGGCGCCGAGGTGGCGCGCGGCGACGCGGTCGCGCTCTATGCCGAAAATTCGCGCGCGGCGATGGAGCGGCTGCGCGCGCACGCGATCCGTCACCGGCGCGGCTTCACCATCGACGTCGAGATCCGGCCCGACCGCGCCGAGCCGCGCTGGATGCGGCTGATCGCGGCGCCGGTCTGTTCGGGCGACGCGGTCGTCGGGCTGCGCGGCCTGAAGTTCATCGTCGGCAACACGGCCGAATAGCCGGGCGATTCGCGCGGCGAGGGGTGGCTGGAGCGCGACGGAAGGCGCATTAACCTCGTTCGGGCCTGAGAAACCACCGGTCCGACGCCCACCACAGTTGACGCGCACGCGCCGCCGCCACAAGCCCGCAGGCGACTGGTGTCGCGGGAGGGTAAAGGGGGCCGCGGCCCGATCCACCTGTCCAAAATCGAAGGGTCCACCCCCGCCAATGAGCTTCTTTCACCGTTTTTCCTCGGCATCGCACGACATGGCGATCGACCTGGGGACCGTTAACACTGTTGTTTATGTCAGGGATCGGGGAATTGTCCTGAACGAGCCGTCGGTCGTCGCGCTCGAGACGCGCGCCGGGGTGCGCCGCGTCAAGGTCGTCGGCAACGAGGCGAAGCTGATGATGGGCAAGACGCCCGACAATATCCAGGCGATCCGCCCCTTGCGCGACGGCGTCATCGCCGACATCGACGTCGCCGAACAGATGATCAAGCATTTCATCGACAAGGCGCTGGGCGGCGCGAGCCGCTTTCGCCAGCGCAGCCATGTCGTCATCTGCGTCCCGTCGAGCTCGACGATGGTCGAGCGCCGCGCGATCCGCGACGCCGCGACCAACGCCGGCGCGGTGTCGGTGCAGCTGATCGAGGAATCGATTGCCGCAGCGATCGGCGCGGGGCTGCAGGTCACCGACCCGATGGGCGCGATGGTCGTCGACATCGGCGGCGGCACGACCGAGGTCGCGGTGCTCTCGCTCGGCGGCATCGCCTATGCCAATTCGGTGCGCGTCGGCGGCGACAAGATGGACGACATGATCGCCTCGCACATCCGTCGCAAACATAATCTGATGATCGGCGAAATGACCGCCGAGCGCGTCAAGCTGGCGATCGGCTGCGCCACCGCCCCCGAGGACGAGGGGATCGTCATCGGCGTCAAGGGCCGCGACCTCGTCAACGGCCGCCCCGCCGAAGTGCAGGTGACCGAGGCCGAAGTCGCCGACGCGCTGGCCGAACCCGTCGGCCAGATCGTCGCCGCGGTGATGGCGGCGCTCGAGAATACGCCCCCCGAACTGTCGGCCGACATCATCGACGCGGGCATCACGCTGACCGGCGGCGGCGCGCTGTTGCGCCGGATGGACCAGGCGATCGCGCGCGCGACGGGGATGCAGGTCGTGGTCGCCGACGACGCGCTGATGTGCGTCGCCAAGGGCGCCGGGCGCGCGTTCGAGGACAGCGCCTATCGCGGCGTGCTGATCGCCGCGTAATTTCCTCCGCAAGCGCCGGCATCGCGGTTTCGTCTTGCTCGCCCTGTCGTTCGGCCATTGGACGAACGGCGGCGCGCATTGGTCGAAGGGCATTTGGGATTGGCGCGCGCGACGGGCAGCGCGCGCCATCCCCGTTCTTCGGCAAGGAATAAAGACAATGTGCAGTTCAATCGCCGGTTCCGGCCTCGGGCGGGACAGGCGCTGCGCAACGCGGTTGGCGCTGATGGCCGGCGCGATCGCATCGGCCACGGCGTCGATGACGGCGCTCGCGCAGGAAGCGGCCGCGAATGGCGATATTCCGCCCGCCGAAGGCACGCCCGCCGCCGCGGGAAGCGGCCTGACGCGGCAGGTTTTCGCCCCCGCCGATTTCGCGCGCTACGCCCCCAAAAATGCCTATGACATGCTGGCGCAGGTCCCCGGTTTCACGATCCGCGACAACGAGCAGCTGCGCGGATTGGGGCAGGCGACGGGCAATGTGCTGTTCAACGGCGAGCGGCCGTCGAACAAGGCCGACGACATGTTCACCCAATTGTCGCGCATCCCCGCGGGCAATGTCGAACGCATCGAGGTCGTCGACGGCGCGAGCCTCGACATTCCCGGCCTGTCGGGACAGGTCGCCAATATCATCTATCGCGCCGGCGGGCTGTCGGGCCAGTTTTCGTGGCGGCCGCAGTTTCGCGCGCACCACACCGACCCCCTGCTGACGCGCGGCGACATTTCGCTGCGCGGGCGCAGCGGCGAGGTCGAATATGAGGCGTCGCTGAGCAATCTTGAGTCGGCACGCAGCGGCGCGGGCGGGCTGACGTTGATCCGCAACGGCGCGGGCGATGTCGTCGAGCGGCGCGACGATGTCTGGGACACGCATTATGACACGCCCAAGCTCGCCGGCCGTATCACCTGGGACCCCGCGGGCGACACGGTCGCCAATTTCGGCGGCCATTACCAACGCAAATATGATCGCTATCGCGAAGACGGGCTGCGCGTCGCGCCCGGCCTGCCCGACCGCTTTCGCACCGTCCGCGAGAAATCCGACAGCTGGAATTACGAGCTGGGCGGCGATTACCAGTTCGGGGCCGGGCCGGGGAAGCTCAAGCTGATCGGGCTGCGCCGTTTCTCGCGCGAGCCCTATGCGCTGGAAGTCGTGACGACCCCCGCCGACGGGTCGACCGTGACCGGCGACCGTTTCGCGCAAACGGGCGACCTTGGCGAGACGATCGCGCGCGGCGAATATCAATGGCGGATGCTGGGCGGCGACTGGCAGCTGTCGGGCGAGGCGGCGTTCAACACGCTCGACAATGTCGCGTCGATCGCCGTGCTCGACCCGTCGGGACGCTTCATCGACGTGCCGTTCGAGGGCGGCACCGGCGGCGTGAAAGAGGACCGTTATGAAGGGCTGTTGAGCTTTGGCCGCAAGCTGACCGACAAGCTGTCGTTCCAGCTGACCGCGGGCGCCGAACATTCGACGATCGTGCAGACGGGCGTCAACGGCCTGCAACGCAGCTTTTTCCGGCCCAAGGGGTCGCTGACGCTCGCCTGGGCGCCGGCGAGCGATTTCGACGCGTCGCTCAAACTGCGGCGGCGCGTGCTGCAACTGTCCTTCTACGACTTTCTCGCGCGCGCCTTCCTTAACGACGGCAACCAGAATGTCAGCAACAACGAACTGCGCCCGCAGCAGGACTGGAGCGTCGAGGGCGAGATCAACAAGAAGATCGGCCCGTGGGGATCGACCAAGCTGATCTTCATCTATCGCGACGTCGAGGACCGCGTCGACATCATCCCCGTCGGCGATGGCGAGGCGGTCGGCAACATCGCCAAGTCGACCGCGGGGGCGGTGAACTGGACGTCGACCTTCAACCTCGACCCCGCGGGGCTGAAGGGGATGAAGCTCGACACGACATTCCTGTTCCAGAAATCGTCGCTGCGCGATCCCTTCACCGGCGAGAAACGGCAGTGGAACCGCTTTACCGACACGGTGATCGAGGCGGCGCTGCGCCACGATATTCCGGGCAGCGACTGGGCGTGGGGCGCCAATGCCAATTACAGCCACAACCAGCCCGCCTATCGCCGGCAGGAGGTCGACCGCATATGGGAAGGGCCCGTGTTCGCCGACGTCTTTGTCGAGCACAAGGATGTGTTGGGGCTGACGGTGCGCGCGACGGTGGCGAATATATTGAACGCGCGCTCGCGCCGCGACCGCACCGTCTATACCGGCGTGCGCGGCGCGAGCCCGATCGCCTTCGTCGAGGACCGCAACCGCATGATCGGGCCGATCTTCTCCTTTTCGGTGCGGGGGAATATCTAGGGTCAGGACCCTAGGATCGGGCTGGCGGGGCGTGTGGGGAGGCGGCCGCCCGCGCCCCATATGCCGGATTTCCTTCGGCTTTCACCGCGCCTGCGCTATGGACGGGTCGAGGGAGCCCGCCATGCACAAGCTGTTGCCGTTGCTGTTCTTTGCCGCCTCGCCTGCCGCCGCGCAGCAGGCCGGGGCGCCGGTCATCGACATGCACGCGCACGCCTATACGGTCGATTTCGTCGCGGGGGCGAGCATCTGTCCGGGGAGCAGCGGGGTGCCGATCCCGACGGTCGACCCGCGCGACGCATTCGATCCCGTCGAGCTGTCGCGCTGCGCCGCGCCGATCGCCGCGCCCGCGACCGACGCCGCGTTGATGGACGAGAGCATCGCCGCGATGCGGCGCGTCAATATCCGCCGCGCGGTGACGTCGGGCGATCCCGACAGCGTTGCGAAATGGCGCGCCGCGGCGCCCGACCTGATCGTGCCCGCACTGGGGTTCGGCGCGTCGGAGCCGGTGAGCGTCGAAACGCTGACCGCGCTCGCGGACGAAGGGCGGCTCGCGGTGCTCGGCGAAAGCTTTACCCAATATCGCGGTATCCGCGCCGACGATCCGCAGTGGGAGGCATATTGGGCCTTTGCCGAGGCAAGGGACATTCCGGTCGGGCTGCACCTGGGCGAAGGGCCGCCGGCGACCGCGCGCTTTCCGGGATATGAAAGCTATCGCGCCAGCCTGACCTCTCCCTTCCAGCTCGAGGCGGTGCTGCACGCGCATCCGAAGCTGCGCCTCTATGTCATGCATTATGCCTCGCCGCTGGTCGACGAGATGATCGCGATGATGTACGCGCACCCCAATCTGTACGTCGATATTTCGGCCAATGTCGGGATGGCGCCGCGCGCGCAGTTTTACGACCATCTGAAACGGATGGTCGATGCCGGGTTCGGCAAGCGGATCATGTGGGGATCGGACCAGATGCAGTGGCCGGGGATCATCGGCGAAAGCGTCGCGTCGATCGAAGAAGCACCCTTCCTGACCGCCGAGCAGCGGCGCGACATATTCTATAACAATGCCGCGCGCTTCCTGCGCCTGTCGCCCGAGGAGATCGCGCGCGACCACGCCCCGCGCGACTAGCGGCGATGGTGAACGAGTAACCATATAGGTTATTTTCTATTGACATCGTCACGCTGATATGGCACAAGTGTGGCGTATATGTAGTTTACAAACCCAACCAGATCGGCTATAGAATGTGCATCAACGGAGCACATCACCATGTCGGTTCTTTCTTCCCCTTATTTCCACGACGAAGCCAAGGCTTTCGAGCATCTGGAAAGCATCGTTTGGGCTGGCGGCGTAGTCTGCCCGCATTGCGGCGTCGTCGGCGGTCGCGTCTATGACCTGTCGGGTGTCCGCTCGAAGCCGAGCAAGAAGAACCCCGAGGGCGTCGTCCGTCACGGCCTCAAAAAATGTGGCGAGTGCCGCAAGCAGTTCACCGTCAAGGTCGGCACTGTTTTCGAGCACGCCCGTATGCCGCTCCACAAGATGCTACAGGCCGTTCACCTGATCGCGTCGAGCAAGAAGGGTATCAGCGCCCATCAACTCGCCCGCGTTCTGGAGGTCCAGTATAAGACCGCATGGTTCCTCGCCCACCGTATCCGCGAAGCCATGCGCTCGGGCGATCTGGCCACCCCGTTCGGCAATGGCGGCGGCGCTGTGGAGGTCGATGAAACCTATTTCGGCGTCAAGTCGGGCCGTCGCGGTGCGAAGGCTGGCACGGCCCACAAGTTCGGCGTTCTGGCGCTCGTGGACCGCGACAGCGGCACCATGCGTTCGTTCACCTTCGACAAGTTCCGCGCCGAGCAAATCCATCCGATCGTTCTCAACAACATCGCCCGCGAAGCCCGTTTGATGACCGACGAAGCCAAGATGTATAAGAAGATTGGCCGCGACTTTGCCGAGCATGGCACGACGCTTCACGGCGCGCGCCAGTATGTCGATTATCAGGACCGCACCATTCACACGAACACCGTCGAAGGCGCGTTCTCGATTTTCAAACGCGGCATGAAGGGCGTCTATCAGCACTGTGGCGAGCAGCATTTGCACCGCTATCTGGCTGAATTTGAGTTCCGCTATAACACCCGCGAAGCGAACGGCATTGATGATCGCGGTCGGGCTATCGAAGCGGTGCGGGGTATCGTTGGCAAGCGCCTCACTTACGCAAGGCCTCACGTCGAAGGGTGAAAACGTTCGCCCCCGACGCGAAAAACCACCTGCTAATGACAGCCAATCAATTCAGCGCAACCAACGATGGCGGACAAAACGGCGTTCAATTAAAACACGCTGCAATGATTCATAGAAAAAAGGCGCCTCCAAAATTTAGCCGCGAGATTCCGTGACGCACGAAATTACGTGTTTTTTTCGCGAACACATCGGAAACACCGGGAAATTGGTTAAATCCAAGCAGCGTGAGTGTGTGCGAGATTCTTGCGCTTGCATGAATGGATCATCTGTGTCAGATACAACAACACCGGGGAGTGGAGTCCCCGGTGTTGTTTCCACATAGCCGGTCTCAGGCCAAGACTTGCGGAGGTTACGAAGATGACGATGAGGAGATGACCTGAGGGGTTCGGCTGAACCCTGATGTCAGGGCGATGTCCGGCATAGCCGTCTTCGCGATCCTCGCATCGCGAGGACGGCTCCCTCACTAGCCTAATAGGTTTGTGGAGTCAAGAAAATGACCACCGATAATGCGCCAAAAACCTCGTATGAGGCCGTTTTGGCCGATCTTCGATCCCAACGCGCAGAAATTGACGCGACCATTCGGACTCTTGAGAAGTTGAGCGGTCTCAAGCCTTCTCAAACAGTGGGCGCGGGTCAGCCGCTTTCGGGTGAGGATGCACCGGATACCGCTGTCGAAAATGAGGCGGGGCTATTCCTGGGTATGTCGATTGTCGATGCCACAAAGAAGCTTCTATCGATTCGAAAGCGAGCGATGGGCAATCCCGAGATTGCGCGAGAATTGAAAGCTGGCGGCTTGGCAATGAGTTCCGTTGATCCCGTAAACACTATTGGCTCCGTGTTGACCCGCCGCTTCAATCAAGTTGGCGACGTGGTAAAAATCTCTCGCGGGACTTGGGGCCTTAAGGAGTGGTATCCAAACCGCACTTTTAAGCCCTCTGGCAAGCCAGCGCCAGCATCAGAACCTGCTGACGATGATGACGAAAATTCTCCGATGGCACCGAACCCACCTTTAACGGACGCAATGATTGACGATTTGATCGGCGGGGGGCCATCCGATGGGCGATAAGAAGCAACTCGACAAGTTCAAGGAAGCCGCGCGCGACCTAGAAACCGACGACGATCCCAAGCACTTCGACGAGCGTCTAGGGAAGCTGGTGAAGCACAAGCCTGCTAAATCGATTGCGGATAAAAAGATTGAGGGTGGCGCCGCGTGAACGGCCCACCCTCTGATCTCGTCCATGGGAGGGGGCTTTTACGCACATACCTCACCACAGCTCACGCAATCTATATAGCCGGAAATTACTAACATGCAACTACCGCCCGAGCCGAATGCGGCTCAGCTTACCGCAATTCTTCGAGCGGTGCATGATGATCGCATTGATCGCTTTCTGCCAGCCGCGTCAGGGAGCCGCGAGGATGCATTTCGCCTATACCTCTGGAATTGCGCGCTTTGTGAGGCGTTTTACCTCCCTCTCCATTTTGCTGAAATAGCAGTCCGCAATGCAATCCATGAGCATTTGATTGATCGGTATGGGGAGCAATGGTTCGAAAATAGGGCAATTATCGGAAATCTTGAGCCTAAGCGCCAAGAGGAATTTTCCCAGCTTTTGGCCGAGGGGCGCCAACGGCACAAAGAGAATTTGACCTGCCATCACTTGGTGTCGGAGCTATCCTTTGGTTTCTGGCAGCATTTGCTTACCAAGCGTTTTGGCCGAGTGGTTTGGGCGCCCGGTATAAAATCCGCGTTTCCAAATCTGCCCAACGCTATGGAACGGCAAGATGTTTATGATCGGATTGAGATAGTCCGCAAATGGCGCAACCGCATCGCTCATCACAAACCTATTTTCGACCGGGGGCCGTCTGCAAAGTATCAGGAAATTCTCGAACTGATGCACTGGGTTTGCCACGATGTCGCGAATTGGGTGACGACGGCTTCTAATGTTACTGTCGCTATTCAAATGAGACCCGTCAAATAGCCCTTTCCTAAAAAACATCGTGCGCCCACCATCCCCGAATGAACCACGAACCAAAATGGAAAGCCCGAGCCTTGGCGATTGAGTTTTGGCTAGCCGCTGCCTTCGTCGCCGGATCATTCGTTGTGGGGCTTGTTTCTGCGGTTCGTTACCTCACTGGCTGGTAGGCGGGTTTGTAAACTACATATACGCCACAAGTGTCGCATCATGAAGAATTGCGATTCGGGCCGGCGCCTTTCGGGGCGCGCGGCCCGATTGCTTTTGGAGGGCGGGCGATGGCATCGGACACAGGCGGCGAGTGCAAGGGCGACTGCCCGCGCGCGTTGGTGCGGGGCGAATGCGTGACGCGGTTCCGCGAGATCGGCGAAACGCAGCGGCGGCTGTTCATCGAGGTGCTGGGCGAATGCTGCAACGTGCGCCATGCCGCCGCGGTTGCGGGATTTGCCCATTCGGCGGCGTACAAGCTGCGCCGCGTCGACCGCGAATTTGCCGACGCGTGGCAGGCGGCGCTCGAAAGCGGTTATGCGCGGCTGGAAATGGCGCTTGTCGAGCGCGCCATCGACACGATCGAGAAACTGAACGGCGGCGACGACGGCACGCCGTTGCCGCCCGTCGGCGCAATGACGGTCGCGCAGGCGATGGACGTGATGGCGAAACACCGCGCGAGCGTCGAGGGCGGGCGCGCCAAGCGCGTCCGGCTGAACATCCATGCGCGGCCGAGCGCCGAGGAAACCGATGCCGAGATCCTGCGGCGCATCGCGATCATCGAGGCGCAACGCGCCGCGCCGAAAGGAAAGGAGCGGTGACGAAGCGCTGGGCCGCGCGGCTGGAACTGCGCGAAGGCGAGACGATCCTCGACCGCTTGCTCAAACTGGAAGCCGAAGAGCGCGGAAAGCTGCTGCGCGACATGCCGCGCAAATATGTGCAGGAACTGCACGACCGCTGGTATCAATGGGCGCACGACGGGCAGCGCGAGCCGCCGGGCAACTGGCCGGTGTGGCTGATCCGCGCCGGGCGCGGGTTCGGCAAGACGCGCGCGGGCGCCGAATGGGTGAGCGAGGTTGCGCGCAGCGTGCCCGGCGCACGGATCGCGCTGGTCGCCGCGAACGAGGCCGACGGCATCCGCGTGATGATCGAGGGGCCGAGCGGGCTGCTCGGCGTCGCGCGCACCGACGAAGGGCCCAAATGGCGCGAGCGGATGCGCCAATTGCATTTCGACAGCGGCGCGATCGCGACGCTCTATTCGGCGGGCACGCCCGAGAATTTGCGCGGTCCCGAACATCATGCGGCCTGGTGCGACGAACTGGCCAAATGGGGGCAGCGCGGCGAGGCGGCGTGGGACAATCTGATGCTGGGGATGCGGCTGGGCGACACGCCGCGCGTCCTGGTGACAACGACGCCGCGCCCGGTGCCGCTGATGCGCAAGGTCGAGGCGGTGCCGGGATGCGTGACGACATTGGGGCGGACGTCGGAAAACCCGCACCTGCCCGCGAGCTTCGTCGCGCACATGATCGCGCAATATGGCGGCACGCCGCTGGGGCGGCAGGAGCTCGACGGCGAGCTGCTGGAGGATGTCGAGGGCGCGCTGTGGAGCCGCGCGCTGATCGAGCGCTGCCGCGTCGATGCGGACGCGGCGGCGAAGCCCGTGCGCGTCGTGATCGGCGTCGATCCGCCCGCGACGCGGCGGGGCGATGCGTGCGGGATCGTCGTCGCGGCGCTGCTGCGCGACGGCCGCGTCGCGGTGGTCGAGGATGCGAGCGTCGAAAAGGCCGCGCCGCACGTCTGGGCGCAGGCGGTGGCAAGCGCCGCGGCGCGCTGGAACGCCGACCGCGTGGTCGCCGAGAGCAATATGGGCGGCGAGATGGTCGCCGCGGTGCTCGCGCAGGCCGATGTGACGCTGCCGGTGCGCGCGGTTCACGCGAGCGTCGGCAAGGCGCGGCGGGCGGAACCGGTGGCGCTCGCCTATGAGCGCGGGCAGGTGGTCCATGCGGGGGCGTTCGCGGCGCTCGAGGACGAGCTTTGCGGGGTGCAGATCGGCGGCGGCTATGCGGGGCCGGGGAGGTCGCCGGATCGGGCCGATGCGTGCGTGTGGGCGGTCGCGGCGCTGCGCGAGGGGTTGGCGAAAGGACGGGCGCCGGGGGTGCGGGTGGTTTGAGCTTGTTGCTAGCTGGAAAGCGAGACCCCGGGTCAAGCCCGGGGTGACGTGGGTGGGGGTGGGGAGGCTTTGGCGAGGGTGTGAATCCTGTCCAAACTGGCGCTTTCTCGGCTGAAATGCCGTGGCGAATGGCCTCCAATCGTCACCCCGGGCTTGACCCGGGGTCCCGCTTTTTCGAGACTCGGACAATGGAACGCGAACGCAAGGGCGGCTGGGTCTATATGATGGCCGACCGGTATCGCGGGACAATCTATGTCGGCGTAACGACGCATCTTGCAGCGCGCATCCATCAGCACCGCACCGGCGAGGGATCGGATTTTTGCGCGCGCTATGGGTTGAACCGCCTCGTTTGGGCAGAGCGCGGCGACGATATTGCGCTGTGCATGGCGCAGGAGAAGCGGATCAAGCGGTGGCATAGGGCATGGAAATTCGAGCTGATCGAACGGGGCAATCCCGATTGGCTGGATTTATTCGACGTGCTGGTTTGAAAATAGAAGCGGGACCCCGGGTCAAGCCCGGGGTGACGTGGATTTTTGCCCAGGGCGCAGCGTAGGGAGATCATCATGAACTGGTTTGGCCGGAAGGCTGCGCAGGGGGCTGCGCGGCCCCAATTGTCGCGCGTGTATGGGAGCTGGTCGGCGCCCGCGCCCTTGTCGTTCGAGGCGCAGGTTCGCGAGGGGTATCTTTCCAATGCGATCGTCCAGCGGGCGGTGCGGCTGGTCGCCGAGGCGGCGGGTTCGGCGCCGTTGGAGGCGAGCGATCCGGCGCTGGAGCGGCTGGTCGGTGCGACGTCGGGCGGGCAGGGGCTGGTCGAGACGCTCGCGGCGCAATTGCTGCTCCACGGCAACGGCTATGTGCAGATATTGACCGACGGCGCGGGGGCGCCCGCCGAGCTGTTCGCGCTCCGCCCCGAGCGGGTGACGGTCGAGGCCGACGCGCGCGGCTGGCCCGTCGCCTATCGCTACAAGGCGGGGGGCGAGGCGGTGGTGCTGGCCGCCGAGGATGGCGCGGGGCGGCCCGCGGTGGTGCATGTGAAGGCGCTGCACCCGCTCGACGATCATTATGGCGCGGGGTGCCTGGGCGCGGCGGCGGGCGCGATCGCGGCGCATAATGCGGCGGCCAGATGGAATGCGGCGTTGCTGGAGAATGCGGCGCGGCCGTCGGGGGCGCTCGTGCACGACCCCGGCGACAAGGGGGTGCCGCTGTCGGCCGAGCAGGTCGAGCGGCTGCGCGAGGAACTGGCGGAGAGCTTTTCGGGGAGCGCCAATGCGGGGCGGCCGCTGCTGCTCGAAGGCGGGTTGAAGTGGCAGGCGCTGTCGCTGTCGCCCGCCGAGATGGATTTCCTGGCGCTGAAGGATGCGAGCGCGCGCGAAATTGCCATGGCGTTCGGGGTGCCGCCGATGCTGCTCGGCCTGCCGGGCGACGCGACCTATGCCAATTATCGCGAGGCAAACCGCGCGCTGTGGCGGCTGACGGTGCTGCCGCTGTGCGCGAAGATATTGGGGGCGGTGGCGCAGGGGCTGGCGGGGTGGTTCGAGGGAGCCGAACTGCGCGTCGATCTGAACAAGGTGCCGGCGATGGCCGCCGACCGGATGGCGCTGTGGCGCGAGGTGTCGGCGGCCGACTGGCTGACGGCGGACGAGAAGAAGGTTTTGCTGGGGGTGGGGTAGCGTTCGCGGGCGACGGCCCACCCCCACCCAGCTTCGCCTAGGCAGCAAGCTGCCAAGGCTGCGCAACCCTCCCCCATCCCAGGGGGAGGGGTTTTTGTGAGGAAATCGACATGGACGAGGAAGAGGCGCTGGCGCGGTTGATCGCGCTGGCGGGGACAGGCGTGGCCGGCGCGCCCGATGCGGCGTTGCTGCGCGCGGTGGTCGAGGAGGCGAGCGAGCTGGGGGCGCGGCGGGCGCTCGCGCGGCTGGGGCTCGCCGACGAGGCGGCGCGCGGCGACATCGACGATCTGCGCCAGTTGCTCGGCGCGTGGCGCGACGCGAAGAAAAGCGCGTGGAAGGCGGCGGTCGACTGGGCGGTGCGCGGGATGCTGGCGCTGCTGGTGGTCGGGCTGGCGGTGAAGATGGGGCTGCCGGGGTTGCTGAAGTGAGGGCGATCGGTGCCGCTGCCCACCCCCCGACCCCCTCCCGCCTGCGGGAGGGGGAGGTTCGGTTCGCGGGCTATGCGTCGGTGTTCGACCGGGTCGATCGCGGGGGCGATGTGGTGCGCGCGGGGGCGTTTGCGGCGAGTTTGCGCGAAGCGCGCGCGGTGCCCTTGCTGTGGCAG
>Ga0098074_1000572_pt1 | contig 23657 bp, 19 predicted proteins | sample 32_taG_FD_75064 | JGI IMG/M metagenome (GOLD analysis project Ga0098074, IMG submission 75064) | Marine viral communities from the Gulf of Mexico - 32_GoM_OMZ_CsCl metaG | ecosystem: Environmental > Aquatic > Marine > Oceanic | place: Atlantic Ocean: Gulf of Mexico | collected 2015-07-12
AACCTGCGGTTTTAAAAGATCAAATTCAAGTTTGTTTGATTTTAATTGTTCATGGGAATTTATCGGTTTTTCTTTATCACCATTAAGACATTAAGGAAGTTTAGACAATTACACGCGAAGATTGGTTAAGTGTAAACCTGCGGTTTTAAAAGATCAAATTCAAGATTATTTGATTTTAGTTGTTCACGGGATTTATCGGTTTCTCTATATCACCATTAAGGGATTAAGGAAGTTTAGACAATTACACGCGAAGATTGGTTAAGTGTAAACCTGCGGTTTTAAAAGGTCAAATTCAAGAATCTTCGAGATCTTTGAAGTGATTATTGACAAATGGTTTTAAACTCTTAACAATATTGTCTGTGTGAAAGTTAATTAACAATCCTTGCGGGACTTTCAACAACTTCATGTAGGTAAGCACTTGCGCCTCATGCACTGGAAGTATTTTTTCGACTGCTTTGATTTCAACTATCACGGTATCATTTACGAATAAATCTAATCGAAGATCAGAATCAAATTTGAGATTTTTATAGTGAATTGGAACAATCACTTGTCTTGTCACCTGCATTCCGTTTAATTCCAGTTCATGCTTTAAGCATTTCTCATAAACACTTTCTAACAATCCTGGTCCTAATTCTTTGTGAACACGAATTGCACAGCCAGTAATAGTATAGGCAAGTTGAGTAACTTCTTTTTTTGTCATATTTAGTTGGTTAAGTCTATTCCAATTTAAGAAAAAAACTTTTACCATTCAATTTTACTCCCTTAACAAAGCGCAGCGCCTTCATGACTTTCTACTGTACTTGTCTTAATTTTCAATATTTCTTAATGGTATGAACTAAAACGCGAAGTACCGAATAGCACAAAACTCTATCACAATTAAGGCATTAAGAAAAAACCTCATATCATTCAATTTTACGCCCTCAACAAAGCGCAGCGCCTTAATGACTTTCTACTGTACTTGTCTTAATTTTCTTTATTTCTTAATGGTATGAACCAAAACGCGAAATACCGAATAGCACAAAACTCTATCACCATTAAGGCATTAAGAAAAAACCTCAAATCATTCAATTTTATGGCCTTAACAAAGCGCAGCGCCTTCATGACTTTCTATTGTACTTGTCTTAATTTTCTTTATTTCTTAATGGTATGAACTAAAACGCGAAGTACCGAATAGCACAAAACTCTATCACAATTAAGGCATTAAGAAAAAACCTCATATCATTCAATTTTATGCCCTTAACAAAGCGCAGCGCCTTCATGACTTTCTATTGTACTTGTCTTAATTTTCTTTATTTCTTGATGGTATGAACCAAAAAACGAAATACCGAATAGCACAAAACTCTATCACCATTAAGGCATTAAGAAAAAACCTCAAATCATTCAATTTTATGCCCTTAACAAAGCGCAGCGCCTTCATGACTTTCTATTTGTACTTGTCTTAATTTTCTTTATTTCTTAATGGTATGAACCAAAACACGAATTAAAGAAGAGTGTACATTTCTATCACTATCTACTTAACACTTGAATCAAACGCTAGCATCAAAATAGTAAAAACAAAAAAAGCCCTTAAAAAAGGGCTTTCCAAATTGAATCAATTATTTTTTTTTACATATCAGCTCCAACAGCTTCTTTTTGCTCTTCTAATGCTTTCTTTGTTTTGCGAGCATTTTCTGAATCTTCTTGCGAAGCACCATAAAGTTCTGGATGAATGTATGTGCCTTTCATCTCTTTCTCTACTTCTACTTCTACTCTATTTGCATCAGCATATTTATCCGCACGAACTCCAGTAACAGACCAGCTCACTTCAGTATTTGGTTGATTTGTTTGAATCACAAACACATTGTCTTTGATTTTTTCTTTAATAATTGCTTGCGCAAATGTTCCAATTACCGTCAATTGATAACGGAAATCTTTGTTGGCAGCCTCAAAATAGCTAGGTAACGTTACAGTAGCAAATCCATTTGCATCCGTCACAATATTCCCACTATAGATATTCATCATTTCAGGCGACTCCACAAAACTGTGAACCAAATATTTATTCGCTGGATCAAGTGGATGATCAATTTTAAAAGTTCCACCACCTTTAGCAATGTTTCCTGTTACATTTAAGTTTCCTGTTATAGTCATATCTCCAGTGAAGTCCGAGTTTCCAGTAACACTCAATGGGTTTACTGCATTGACCAATATATTACTTCCAAGTCTTAAGGTCCTCATATTTGAAAATCCATTTCTATTAAATCGTGCAATAGTATCACCGAACGTTGTACAACCTCCTAATAAATGAAGGTTATTGGAAGCTCCATTGTGTTGAAACATCAATCCACAATCTCCGCTGAAATTTAAATCTTCCGAAAAAACAAGCTTTCCAGAATTCGCATTGTTAAAGCTACCGATAAAACCAACTCCCAATGCCGTAGTCGTATCAGTTCGACCTACAGCTAATGTATGCTTCGGTGTAGATAGTCCAATTCCCACTAAACCTGTATTTGAATTGTAAATATCATTTCCATTAAGTATCCACTGTGATCCACCTGCAGCTACTAAAGGTGCTAAGTCTGTAACAATTGTTCCTCCACCATCTGTCGTTTCAAGGTTTGTACCATTCAACACAACAGTACTTGTGTACTCATTCGTTGGATCTGTATCCAAATCATTTGAAGCAGATTCAGCTGTTTTAGCATGCAATGCATATGGAACACTCATTAGCTGACTTGTCCCCATTGTTACATATGTCGTTCCACCTGTCAAGTCCACAGCGGTTTCGATGAAATAAGGACCAGCAGACCAATCAAGAGTACTCAAATCATCTGATGTTGTTCCTGTACCAATCTCTAAATTCAACAAACCATAAGCATTTGTTGTTGAAGCAAAAGTTTCTGTATAAACAGCTGTTCCAGGTAAAGCACCTTGTAATATTGTCAACTGAACACCAACGGCCTGATTTGTTAACACTACATTTCCTGCATCTCGAATGACTGCTTGGTACTTAAATCCTTCTGGGGCTTGTGAAAATGCTGAAACACTTAAGATCATTGCAGCAAAAACGGACATTAATTTATTTCTTTTCATAATCTTTTTGATTGAACAATTCATAGATAAGCTCATGAATTATTGGTTTTTAACTAGTTTAAATGTTTTTAATAATTGGGAATCGTTATTCAAGATTAATGAATAAGCTCCTGGTGATAAATCTTTGACTTCAATAGTCGTAATCTCAGAATTCAATTCAACTTGAGTCACTAATTTTCCTTGAGCATCAAACAATGAACAACTTACTCCAGTGAAGTTAGTCGCACTAATTGTTAGATAATCAGAAGTAGGATTTGGATAAACCTTTGCTTCATAAGTTGGCAAATGATCTTCCAATCCAACATAATTCCAAGATGATTGATGAAAACCCTGTGTGATAAAATTCGTTCCATCCGTTCCGGTGTCAATCACTACTTCTCCAATTGTAAAGTCAATGTGACCAGTTCCATTTGAGTAGGTATCTCCTTGTGTGGAAACAACCTCTTGTGAAAATGCGACATGTGCAGTTAGTAGTGAAATCAACACAAAAGTGTTTTTTTTCATAATAATAGTTTTTAAATAAATCTGTGCTTGAATGACAAACAACAGATTAAATTTATTTTTTTTTAAATCTACAACTAATCTTCAGAAGCACAAATTCAATTCCAATTATTGTATCATATTTAAGTGTTTACACTTACAAAGTAAAAAGCACAAACACTCAGTCAATGAAATTCAAACATTACAAACGTAACAAATGAATCAAAATTCAAATATATTTAAATATTATTAATTATCTATTTAATTTTATTTATATTTGAATAAACAAAAATCAAGTGTCTATGCAGAAATTACCAATCATTTGTCCGAGTTGTGAGCACACACTATCTGTGAGTCAGTTGGCATGTTCACAATGTGCAACAACCATTTCTGGAGATTATTTACTTCCACTATTTCTCCGACTAAATTCTGATGAACAACTTTTCGTCATGAATTTTATTACTTCAGGTGGAAGTCTGAAAACAATGGCTTCAACCTTGGGAAAAAGCTACCCCACAGTGAGAAACATGCTGGATGATATTATTGAAAAACTAAAAAATTAAGAACATGAAACAGTTATTATTTAAACCATTCGAAAAGTTTTCAGCGCTACAACTAATTGTTGCTGGATTGGTCTTCACAGCCATGGGAACTTTTTTCGCTATTCAGTTCAACGGAAGATTTGACGGTGTGCTCGATTTCCACTTTGTGGCTACATGTGTTAAAGGTCAAGCAATGATCGACAATGTCATCAACCTTACTTGTCTCTTCATCTTTTTGTTCATTGCAGGAAAATTAATCAATCCAAAGACACGAATGATTGACTCATTGAGTACAGCACTTTTTGCTCGATTGCCACTTTATTTATTGCCACTACTCAATTTCAATGGCAATTTAGGATTGAATACTGATCCAACAGACTTAAGTGCACTGCAAGAATACATCATGAATAACTTGATGTTTATTATTTTCACGGCAATAATTACCATCACATTCATTGTTTGGTATGTTGCTTTGCTCTACAATGGATACAAAACTGCTTCTAATGCCAAAGGTTCAAAGTCAATTTGGCTCTTTGTTGCAGCATTATTGCTAGCTGAAATAGCTTCTAAGCTCTTAATTTACCAATTGAACTAGGTCAAAGAAAAATTATTGACCCAATAATTCAACAATTGGAGCACCGGTACAGGCGCTTGGAAAAGCAACTTTCAGAATATGTGACAATGTTGGTGTGATATCAGTAATGGAAATGGGACGAAAAATCTGCTGTTTTGGAATTCCATTTCCATACCACAACAAAGGAACATGAGAATCGTATGAAAATCCAGAACCATGACTTGTTCCTCTTTCTGAAGTAGCAGTTTCAGTTCCATGTGGTAAATAACCCGGCTCCAAAATAAAAATGATGTCGCCACATTCTGCTGGATGAAAACCCCGCTTTACTTTTTCCGTCCAATAATCGCCGCCTGCACTAGACAAAAGTTCATCACCGGTGTACACGCGCTTCACATGTTTCCAAGAGGCCACTTCTTGTTTCACAAAATCACAAATAGCAGTTTTATCGAGATTTTTTGCTCGTATGATATCATGATTTAAGTAAATGTTCAAATATGAATTATTGATGATCAAACTATCACCGTATTTACTGTAGATTTTCCCATTCAATTCTTTCATCGCTTCTGTCAAGTACACACTTCCTCCCGGTAAGTTATTGTCGACCAAATATTGTGGGACTGGAACAACAGCGTGATCAGCAGTTAAAAACACCACGTATTGATTCGTTCCAACTTCTTTGTCAAGAGCAGATAACAATCGCTCAATTTCTTTATCTAATCGCAAGTAGGTATCTTCAATTTCTACAGATTGCGGTCCAAACGCATGTCCAATGATATCTGGAGTAGAATAACTCACGCACAACATATCAACGCGATCATTTTTCCCCAACAATTCGTTTTTCAGTGCACCAATGGCGAAATCAGTCAAATAAGTATTTGCAAAAGGAGTTGAAGTGAATAAGTCAAAGCGAAGTTTTCCTTTTGCCATTGCTTTCAAATCATATGGAAAAGTTGGGGTGGTTTTTCCCGGTAACAAATGTTCATAAGGAGAATTATCCGGACCACTTTCTGTGTATGTTTTAATATCATACAATGTCGACCAAGTTTGATTTAGAAATGATTGAGGATAATCTTGTTTATTGAAATTTGCTACCCAAGACGGAAGTGTTTTTGCATAAAAAGTACTGGTAATGAAATCACCCGTTGCATAATCGAACCAATAACTTCCATCGCTCAAATGTCCACCAGGCAAGATTGCACCACGATTTTTAATCGACATGGCAATCACACGAGAATCAGGATAGGTCATTTTCAATTGATCTGTAATGGTCAAACATTTTAAACGTGTAGGCGCACATTTCCCTTCTAGAGAAGTTGACCCAACAGTTTGAACAGAATCGTTACTCACACAATTCACCTCTTTGCCTGCAATTCTGCTGTACCAATCATTGTCCACAATTCCATGATTTTCTGGAGTTGTTCCTGTATAAATTGAGGCATGTCCAGGACCTGTATAGGTTGGAACATAATTATATTGCGTGGAACGACAATTTGTTCCATCATTCATCAATCGCTTGAAACCACCATCTCCAAATTTGTCATAAAAACGGTATAAATAATCGTAACACATCTGATCAACCACAATTCCCACTACCACTTTTGTGGTATTTTTTTCTTGAGAAAAAACTTGAAAAGAAATTAAAATGCTGATAATCAATAGTCTCATAAAAATCAATTTTCAGTAAAGTTAGTATTTCCATTGAATACCTTTTTTATGGTATTGTGAAGATTTCAATCTGCCTCTACTTTTGTTCTTATTTAAAATTAATCTAAATAACATGAAAAAATTTACCTTAAGTTTCTTTTTAGTAACAATTACTCATGGATTCTTTGCTCAGCAAGCAATTTTGGATTCCGTTCAAATGGGTCCAAGTTATGTTAACGAAGTATATTATATCTTAAATGATGGTACACAATCAGAACAAGCAGCAAATGATTGGCACTTAGGATTCATTACAGATGCATTTTCTGCATCAATCATTTCAAACGCAGCTTCTGCAACAGTAAAAATGTGGCCAAACGGAACGAATGCAGATTTTGAAACGGTTGATACGACAGGATTTTCAACATGGCCAACATTAGCAAATGATTCTATTGTATTTGATCAAGGATCATTTAACAGCAACGCTACTGGTGGAATGGATTACGGTTGGGGAGCTTACAACACTTCTACTCATATGGTTACCGGAGATTCTGTTTACTTAGTAAAAGTTGGAACGGCAGTTTATAAATTGGACATTGTCAATCGCACTTCAGGTACATATAACTTGCGCTATGCGGATGTTTCAACTGCTGTAGGAACAACTGTTGCTGTAGATGCTAGCACTTATTCAACAAAGGAGTTGGTATTCTTCAACTTGGAAGACGGATTAGTAAAAGACAGAGAATTAGAAAACTGGGATTTGTGGGCAGTTAAATTCCATGATTATTATGGAACTTCTCCAAATCAAGTTGTAACTGGAATTTTAACGAATCCTAAGTGGGAAGTTAGTGTTGTTGACGCAGGAGCAGGAAACCAAGCAAGTCATACAGATTTCTCTTCTGGTTCGTTCTCAGCAGACAAAAATGAATTGGGATCAAGCTACAAGTCATTGAATGCATCCTTTCAATGGGTAGTCACAGACTCTAAAGTATATTACTTGCAAAATGCAGAAGGTGATGTTTGGAAATGGTATCCAACAAGTTTTGTGGGAACTAGCGCTGGTAAAACAGTTTTCTACAAGCAGCAAATGGCTTTTGCAGGAGTTGCAACGCAAGAAATTTCATTCTTAGATGTTTATCCAAATCCAGTGAAGGATCAATTGACACTTTCGTTTGATTCAAAAGCACCATCTGCAACAGTTGAAATCTACAACAATCTTGGACAAGTGGTAACATCTGAATCATTTCAGTCGAATGCAGGAATGACTCACAAGACCTTATCTACTGCTCAATTAAATGCTGGAGTTTACTTCGTAATCCTTCATCAAAACGGAACTTCTGTCACACAGAAAATCGTCAAACAGTAAATTAACACGAATCATCTCGAATCCTATACTTTTCGAGACGATTTATTCAAATTCACACATAACAAAACAACATGAAACAATTATTTATCGCACTATCAATTATTGCTTCCAGCTTATGTCAAGCTCAAACATCTCAAATTGAAAAAGACAAAGAAGCTATCCGTAAAATGGCAGGTTGCTACAAAGTAACTTTCTCCTTTTCTGAAACCTTCTCTCCTATTAAAGATTATGTCTACCACGATAAAAAATTTGATCAAGGAATCGAATTAGTGGAAATCATTGAAGAAACTGAAAACAAAATCGTTTTACAGCATCTATTAATTGTAAGTGACTCAATGGTTATCAAACATTGGAGACAAGACTGGGTGTATGAAAACAGAGATTTATTGGTGTACGACAAGGACAACAATTGGAAAAACATCCAACTTTCTGCTGAACAAGCAAAAGGAACTTGGACTCAAAAAGTTTTTCAAGTGGATGACAGTCCGCGCTATGAAGGTTATGGAACATGGATTCACGTTGATGGAAGACATTTCTGGGAATCAAAAGCTGACGCACCACTTCCTAGAAGAGAGCACACGAAAAGAGATGATTACAATGTTATGGGAAGATTCTCGCACATTGAAATTTTAGAAGATGGTTGGGTACTGGAACAAGACAATGATAAAATTGTTCGTGCAGATGGAAAGGCAGATGAGATCATTTGTGCTGAAAAGGGAATTGAGCAATTTTTCGTGGGAGACTACGATTGTCAACCAGGAAAAGATTACTGGAATAAAACATCTGAATTCTGGAAAATTGTACGTGAAGAATGGACAACTAAATTAGCGAAAGGAACCATTCATTTAGAATTGATGGCAAGTGGAAACATAATCTACATGCGTTTGTTTGAGTTAGCTGAAACATCCACTTCGACTGATAAATTCAATGCAAAAAAAGTACGTTCAGAGGTGAAAGCTATCATCAATGAGCACATCACAGTAAAATAATTCAATGAGTTATGTGTACAACGAGAGTTCTTGCAAAATCTAGATCTGGATTCATCAGTCAATGCCTGCAGTGTAAAAGCATTCATGTCGCATTCGGCACTGCACTATTGTCTATGAACACATCAGAATACAACGATTTCTCCAACCAAGTATTTCAAGATTCAAGTTCACTATTGAAAGAAATTCAGGATCATCGTAAATGTGTTCAGATTCCACATCCGAATAGTGCAGAATTCTCAGTTGTACTCACTCAAAAAGAACTATCTCAAATGGTAGCATTGATTCAAGAAGCCAATCTACTTCATTCCTGCTTTAGCGTATTAGAAGATGAATAAATTCCTTTTAATTATCACATTGCTCCTATTCCAAGGTGCACATTGTTTTGCTCAAACGATTGAAATTCGATCAGCAAAAGACAGTACAACCATTCAGTGCAAAGCAATTATCATTCAAAATGATCAACTCATTGGAACTATTTATTCTACTAAAACGGGACAAATACTATTGAGTGATGAATATCAAGGAGCGTATGTTGAGCTCATTGCAGCGGACTATGAACGAAAATTAGTTCCTTATTCTTCCTCCATGCCAGCAGTTCTTTACCTTCAACCAATTTCTCAGCGCATTGAAGAAATGGTCGTAACTGGACAAATGCAACAAACAACAATTAGTGATGCCGTTCAATCTGTTCGGATCATTAATGCAAAGAAAATTGAGCAAATGGGGGCACAAAACCTCAATCAATTGCTTAAAAATGAATTAAATATTCAGCTTTCCAATGATCAAGTATTAGGATCAAGTATGAGTTTGCAAGGAATTGGTGGTGAAAATGTCAAATTCCTCGTTGATGGAGTTCCAATCATTGGGCGACTCAATGGATCTGTTGACTTGGATCAAATCAATTTAGCAAATGTTGAACGCATAGAAATCATAGAAGGACCACTATCCGTCAACTATGGATCTGATGCCTTGGCAGGAACAATTAACATCATTACAAAAAACAATTACACTAATACTGTACAAGGAAGTGCAAAAGCCTATTACGAAAGTAATGGAACCTACAACACTTCTATTTCTGGTGCATATCAATTGAAAAACACATTAATCAGTGTTGATCTGAACCGCAATTATTTTGATGGATGGAGAGCTGATGAATCCAATTTCCACCGTGAAAAAGAGCGTATTGCTGATACCTTAAGAACAAAAACATTTAAACCACGTGAACAACTATTTGGAGGAATAAAAATCAACCAAGTTCTAAAAAGACGCATAATTGGTCAAGATTTAACCCTTAATATACAATCTCGCCTATTTGAAGAAGAAATACTGAATCGAGGAACGCCTTTCAAACCCTATTATTTAAAAGCATTTGATGAAACCTATCAAACAACACGATTTGATAATTCAATCGCTTTGCAAGGTGGAATCGCTTCAAAATGGAGCATTCAATCAACCAACGCCTATAACTTTTTTGAACGACGCAAAAACACCTACATCAATGATTTAACAACACTGAATCAAACACTTACAGATGCAGAAAGCGATCAGGACACTTCTACATTTGATTTATGGATGAGTCGAACAAGCTTCATCTATGCTCACAACAAAAAATTCAATTACGAATTAGGGTATGATGTCAACTACGAAAGTTCACGCGGACAACGCATTGAAAATCAAGCACAAGCCATTGGTGATTACGCCATTTATGCGACATCAGAAATGATCTTGTTCTCAAAATTAATTGTCAAACCAGGTATTCGTGCATCCTACAATTCAGTGTACTCCTCTCCTATTATTCCATCTATCTTCCTAAAATATGCGATCACAAAAAAGAATCAAGTACGCTTTTCGTATAGTCGAGGATTTAGAGCACCTTCATTGAAAGAATTGTATTTCTTTTTTGTTGACATCAATCACAACATTCAAGGAAACGAAGCACTGAAAGCAGAAAACTCGAATAATTATCAATTATCATTGAGAACATCATACAATAAAGAAAAGTGTTTTATCACACTAACAAATCAATTGTTTTTCAATGACTTGAGCAACGTTATTACATTGGCGCAAATTTCGGCCACAGAATACAGTTACATCAACTTATTGAAATCGAAAACTTTTGGGTACACCTTGAATTCACATGTTTCCTACAAGCAATTTTCATTAGAATTAGGCGGAAATATCCGAGGAAACCAAGCACAAGTTTCAGTTGAAGAAAACCGCTACAAAACTGGTTGGTATCCAGAAATAAAAGTCAATCCAAGTTATACGTTGAAAAAAATCAACACCACTATTGCAGCGTACTACAAGTTCACTGGACAAATTCCAAACTTCAAAGTTGATTCGGAAGGAGCCATTGTTCAAAATAGACGTGAAAGCTTTCAAATGTTAGACATAACGGCATCTACAAAAATTTGGAAGGATCGTTTTTTCATTACTGCTGGAGTCAAAAACCTATTCAATATTAAAACAATCAGTGGAACTTCATCAGGATCTGCACATTCCTCTGGAACGTCAAGTATTCAAATTGGAATGGGCCGTACATACTTCGCATCCCTTACAATCACATTAAAATCTAAGAAAAATGTACAACAATAAAATCATCCTCTTAGTGGTTCATCTTTTGGTATTCAGTGCTTGTAGAAAAAATGAACTTCCGGTGAGTCAACCAGACAAAGGGGCGGTAATTACGAGTTCGGTTTCAATGTCGTCCAATTACAAATACCAAATCTATTTTGATTTAAGTAGCAATTCAAACAAAGGACAACATCCAAAAACAGATTGGGATTTAGGTATTTCAACAGTTTCAGGATCGAATGACATTATTCTGAATACATCTAAAATGATGTTTGTTGCTCCTATCACCACTCAATCATTTGATCAAATTCAAGATACTCTAGGATTTGCATCTATCAAAAAAACAGATGACTCAAAAGGATTATCGAGCGATTTAGCCTGCTTTGGAAATCAATTATTCATTGTTGACAAAGGAATGAATGAACTCGGATTACATCTTGGTTTTTACAAACTTGAAGTCCTTGAACAAACACCATCATCTGTCACAATAAAATGTGCCAATTTGAATGGAACATCTGAAGAAACGAAGATCATTTCAAAAAATCCGGACTACAACTACGTTTTCATCAATTGGGAAAATGGAATCAATGAAGTGATGATTGAGCCTGCAAAAAGTGAATGGGATTTGATTTTCACACAATATACTCATCTGTTCTACGAGCCAGAATTCACACCATATTTGGTTACAGGTTGTTTGCTCAATTCCAATTCCACATTTGCGATAGAAGTTGAAAACAAGAGTTTTGATGAGATAGATTTGAATTATGCTGAAACACAGTTCTATTCGTACAAACGTGATGCAATTGGATATGACTGGAAAGAGTTTAATGGAACTGTTTACACCGTGAATTCTGATAAAATTTACATTGTGAAAGATCAAGAAGGCTTTTATTACAAATTGCGGTTCATTGATTTCTATGATGAACTCGGAACAAAAGGCGCTCCACAGTTTGAACACCAACGCTTATAAATTGTTTGTTTTTAATATTTGAAATGTACCAAATTGTTCAAATTGTGAGTAATAAAAAAGGTGTTTGAATTTCGTCAAACACCTTTTTAAATTCAATCAAATGATTGTTATCTTGTCAATACAAACTGCTTTTCTATGGTCTGACCTTGTTTTCTTGTTTGAATAAAATATGTTCCATTTTTAGATTTTTTCAACTCCACTTTCATCGTTGAAGAATCAATTTTAGAAGAATAAATTTCTTTTCCATTCACATCAACTATCGTCACCATTTCACCAACTTCCAATCCTGATAATTCAAATATTCCACTTGTTGGATTAGGATACATGGAAATAGCATCAATCGCAACATCAGAAATACCTGCTGAACTACCGCCGTCTGTGTTGTAAGAAACTACAAAATCATCAAAGTAAAATCCATCTTCGGTAACACCACCATCAGAAGCTAATCTAAAGCGCACTTTAATCGTTTGACCTAAGTAATCACTCAAATTAATTTCTTCTCTTACCCAACTTGACTGAATGCCTTCCCAAACTGGCTTACCATTCGGTTGTACGCTTCCATTCGCACTAGTACCAGCTACAGTGTACAATCCACATTGACCAATCCACGTTGAACCGTTATCAGTGGATACTTGAAATTGTGCATAATCGTAATCTGCTTCTATTTCCCATTTTGCATAAAAGGAAACATTTGCGGCCAATGCATTTGTCAAATCAATGGATTGATTCAATTCATATGTTTTATTGTCGTTGTTGCTATAATTTCCAGAAGGACTATCGGTGAAGGATTGACTAGCAGAATAATATGTACTACCCGTTGTTGACCAAGTCCCTGTCCAATTGGAAGAGTTATTTGCATTATCTGCAAATTGCTCCGTTATCGCGCCGTATGTTTTTGTAATTGTATCACGATCAATCCATGCACCATAATTCGTTTCGATGACATATTTCACTTCATCACCAAATTGAACAGTAGGCTCCAAAGTAAATGCTACTAAATTATCATCTGTAGCTCTAACAGGAATGTCATATGTAATTCCCGTTCCTAAAGAGGCAATGTTTTGTAATGGAACAAGTGTAACCGTTACAGCACCATCTTCCAAGCCTAATCTTTGCACCGTATGATGAAAATTCCCGGTCAAAGCTGGAATCGTTGTAGGATCATCTTCTTTCACTACCAAGTATTTGTGTGCCATGTGCGACAACATTAAATTGGGCATAACCATTCCCTTACTAGATGGAATTATTTCGCTTGAAGCAGGCCAGAAATCAGAACCAACTTCTGGTGTCATAGCAAAAACAGTGTCTTTCAATCCTACTCCAATATCTACTTTGTATTCGTAATCATCCGAATCTCCCGAAGCAGGATACAAACCAGAACTTTTTTGAGGGAAAAATCCATTTTCTGAACACATATGTCCACACAAATCAGTAAAATAATCATGATGGTCAGCATATTCAGCGGAAGTTGTTCCAATTGGAAACAATAAAGTATTACCATAAGTGTGTGCATTGTATGCAGAAACGAATGTGTGATTTTCTTGCAACCATTTCATTGCCTGAGTTTCAGGTTCTGAAAAAGCCGATGTTCCAGGATACGTATCATTATTGGTATTTGGACTTACTCCTGTTGTGTTCCATCCGTAGGAATAATTACGATTTAAGTCAACCCCTTTGTTAGATGTACCAACGTTTCGTCTATTCTTTCTGTGCATTCCACCTCCGTTCGGATTTGTAGATTCATTGTATAAATATCCATCTACATTGATACAAGGCACAAAATACATTTCAGTGTTATCCACTAAAAATGTCACCTCTGGATTTGTCCCATAATTTTCAAGTAAATACCACATGTAGAAAATAGTTTCAGACATACTCAAAGGCTCACGAGCATGATGAATTGCTGTATACAACACTTCAGGCTCAGCTTCCTCCGTATTTGGATTGTCGGAAATTTTCACATGATAAATTGGTCTTCCTTCTATTGTTGTAAAGTTTGAAATTGGCGTTTTTACAGTTATCAAATTTGGATATTGAGCAGCCATGGCATCCAATTCTGCTAACATTTCATTGTATTTGTAAAATCCACCATAAGTTGGCATTACATCAAAATTGTCTGGAACTGCAGGATCAAAAGCGCCATTTTGAGATGTAGCACATGTTTCATTTTTCTCAGTGCTTTCAGGTTTTTTATTTCTATTCACATAGTATTTCACGACATCGTCAACAATAATTTCGTAGTTAAATCCATTCTGATCTAGAACCTGTATTTCGTATTCAGACAAATCAGTAATAAAAAAAACATCGCGTTTCATGGTACCATGATCAACTGCCAAACCTTGTTCGGCTAAAAACTGAAGTCCTTCTGAACCAGTAAAAATTTTGACTTTCGAATATTTTTGAGCGTGGAGATTGCTTGCCAAAACGAGGGCAAGAGAAAATAAGAGAGTTTTCATAGTTCTTTCGTAATAATTTAGCGACCGTAAGTTACAATTTTTTAACAACAATCAAAGATATTATGAGAATCAAAACATGTTAATCATCCAATTAGGACTATTCATAAAGTAGATTTACCATTTATACAATAAGTTTCTCATCCCATGGAACTTTGGTGTAGATTTGATTTGAAAACTTAAATCGAAAATCCACAGATTATGTCAGAAGAAACACCGAAACCGGTTAGAAATAACCCACCAGAGAAAAAAGTAACATTTGGACGCGTATTTTGGCCAAGTTTAGTTGCTGTCATTGTTGCTTCCATTGTAAGCATGATTTTATTTTTCCTCATGGTTGGAGGGATAATTGGCAGTTTAACACCAGAATCAACACCTGTCAACATCACTGACAACACAGTATTGCACATGACATTGGATGGACCAATTGGTGAAAAATCTTCAAGTGCTTTTGATCCTATGAGTTTTCAGTTGAACGTTCAATTAGGATTGAGCGATATTTTACACGGAATTGAGTCAGCTAAAAAAGATAAGAAAATCAAAGGAATTTACTTGGAGTTAGGCAATATTTCGTGCGGAATTTCAACTGCAAGAGAAATTCGTAGAGCAATCAATGATTTTGAAGAAAGTGGAAAATTTGTTGTTGCCTACAACGCGGGAGAAGTTATTTCATTAAAGAAATACTACATCTCTTCTGCAGCGAATGAGGTTTATGCGTTTCCTACATCAACAATGGAATTTGTTGGATTAGGAGCTGAATTGACATTCTTTAAAAACACATTGGACAAACTAGATGTAGAAATGCAAGTTATCCGAGGTAAAAACAATGATTTTAAAAGTGCTGTTGAACCTTACTTTTTAGATCACATGAGTGACTCTAGTCGCTTGCAAATGGAACGTTACATCACAAGCTTGTGGCAAGACATTCGTTCTGACATTGCAATTGATCGTAAAGTAAATTCAGAAAAATTGAACCAAATAGCAGAAGAAATGCTTGTTCGAAGAGCACAAGATGCTGTTCAGTACAAACTGATTGATGGGACAAAATACAAGGATGAGGTAATGGAAATCATCTGTAAAAAAGCAGGTGTTAAAACAGCGAAAGATTTGCATTTGCAGGACTTCCAAAAATTTGCTCAAAAACGCTATGTTCAAGATCAAAAAATTGCAAAAAACGACCAGCCAAACGTTGCGGTTATTTTAGCTGAAGGTGGAGTTGCTGTTGACGGTGAAGGATTGACATCGAAAGAAATATGCAAATTATTTCAAGACGTACGCAACAACAAATCAATCAAAACGGTTGTATTTAGAGTGAATTCACCTGGAGGAAGCGCATTGGCAAGTGACGAAATTTGGAGAGAAGTTCAATTAACGAATAAAACGAAAAAAGTCATCGTTTCAATGGGAGACGTTGCGGCATCTGGCGGATACTATGTTGCGGCACCAGCGTCCTATATTTTTGCTGAACCAACGACCATTACTGGATCCATTGGGGTTTTTGGAGTTATTCCTTACACAGGAAAATTAATGGAAAATCATTTAGGGTTGACTTTTGACAGAGTTTCTACGAATAGTCACGCTGTACTTTCAACAAATCGCAAATTAACCGAATCAGAATTTGGAATCATTCAAGAAGAAGTAGATATGATTTACGACGATTTCTTAGAGCGAGTAGCAACGGGTCGTGGAATGACGAAAGAACAAGTCAATGTCATTGCTCGCGGTCGTGTTTGGACGGGAAGAGATGCATTGAAAATTGGATTGGTTGATCAATTGGGAGGAATGAAAGATGCGATTGCTTATGCAGCTAAAGAAGCAAAAATCAAAGATACGAAGGTCTTGTATTATCCGTTGGTGAAAGAAGACAAGTTTGCAATGATTTTAGAACAACTGGAAGAAGAAAATGAAGTGAAAGCGACTAACAGTGCAAAACTTCCAGCGGAATTACTAAAACATTACGAGCAATTACAGAGTTTGGAAAAAATTCAAGGCATGCAAATGCGATTGCCATTCGACTTAAATTTTAACTAGAAAAAAAAAGTTAAGAACGAAACTCCTTGGTCACATAGACTAAGGAGTTTTTTTATTTTATAAGCTGATCTATTTCGACGAATTTATCTTTGATAAACCCAATTGCAAATGCTGCACCGGCTGTAGCAAAAACTGAGTAATCGAAGGCACTTTTAATTCCTAATGAAAATGTCATAGCTAGCGCAAAAGACAAGAGCAAGAAACCACTTAGTTTAGCAATTAATTCAGTTTTAAAGCCAATAATTAGTAAAAGGGCGAACACAACTTCTAATACCGTAGCAATCAAACCTACAGCAGGAATAAATGATTCTGGAAACCAAGGATTAATAAGGTGTGTAAAATCCAAAAAATTGCTCCAATTTCCCCAAACAGAAATTGATTCATTCCAATATCCTAAACGATCAAACACAGCAGATAGAAAACCACCAGCTACGGCGAAACGCAAGAATAACTTTAAAACTTTCATTGACGCAATATTACAAAAGAATCTAGGATACTAAATTCTATTTTGATTTGCCTTTGAACTTCGTCTTTTTGTGAACCCAACCGTGTTTCGATTTACCAAAAGTACTTTTCGACTTTTCTCGTACAGGGAATTTATATTGCAATCCTGCGGAATATGCCAAATAGTTGTTAGGAGAAGTAACAATTCCTCCAGACATTTCTGCTTTCCCCATTGCTTGAACTCGAATCCCTACTCTTTTCACCCAAAATATCATTCCTGCAGAAACATTCACAGTTGGAGAAAATGAAGTTGTTGGTCCCATACGATAAGTTAAACCAACACCCAATCCAACATATGGATCAAACCATTGAGGCATGTAACGGTAAAAACTGTAGCGACACATTAAGTCAACTGCCGCCAATGATCCTGCCACAGTTGTGCGATTCGATACGGTTGTTGTATCATATGTTGTCGTCATGGTTACTGTATCATAACTTGAAGTAACCACCGTTGAATTCGTCGTAAATACTCGGTTGTAATTAGAGTATGACATCGCCAATTCAGCACTCAAATTGTATTTAAAATATCGATCAACAGAAAGTTGTGTTGGATAGGGCAAAATCAAATAATCATTGTTGTGATTATACCCATCAACTACGTTCCAACCCAGTCCAACCATCCATTTGTAAGGTTGATAAGATTTGAATTTCAGATAATCTCCTTGAGATTTTGCTTGGAACACACAAGTAATTAGGACAATAAGTAATAAAACTCTTCTCATAAATAGCATTTGAGAAACGAATGTACAAAAAAACCCCGAATGAAATTCGAGGTTTTAAATTCGGTAAGAATTATTTATTTGGAAGCCAATGCAACAAAATCATCGTAAGAAACTTCTTTCTCTTTCAACTTCACAGTTGATTTGAAATATTGTATCAATTTTGCTTCAGCTAACATATCGTAAATACGGTTTGCTTCGTCTTTATTTTGCAACACTTCCATAGCGCTTTTTGTCAATTCAGCATCAGCTGGTGCTGGAATTCCATATTGAGCATAATTTGACACCAACAAACCTTTAGTGTATTCAACAGCTTCTTGGTGGTCCAATTTAATGTCATTTGATTTAAAGATATTGCCTTGAATCAACTGCCATTTTAAGCTTTTTGAGTATGCGATGTAATCAGCCTCAATTTGCTCATCCGTAATTGGCTTCTCATTCGACAATTTGATCCATCTCTTTAAAAATGCATCAGGCAACTCAACTTTAGTGTTTTCAATTAAGTCATCGTAAATTGAGCGAGTCAACAATCGGTCAGAATCATTGTTGAACATATTCCCCAAATCATCAGAAATACGTGCTTTCAACTCTTTTTCAGAAGTTACAACACCTTCACCGAATAATTTATCGTACAATTCTTGGTTCAATTCAGCCAATTCCATTTTTTTCACCTCAGTGATTGTCAATTGGAATGAATTTGAAATGTTCGCTAATTCTTCTTCTTTAACTCCAAGCAAAGATGCAGTATCTTTTCCACCTTTCGAGATGTTTTTAGGATCAACCGTTACTTTGTCACCAATTTTAGCTCCTGTCAATGCTTTTTTCGTTTTTGCATCTTCAATGAATTCCATTGAAATGGTAGATGAATGTAAAATTCCACCTTCTTTGATTGAACCGTCCTCGTTCAATTCAACTAACTGTGCTAAAATTAAGTCCTTATCAGAAACTTCAGTTGCTGAAGTCAATTTCCCATAACGGCGACGTAAATCATCCATTTGCTTTGAAATCAATGCTTCATCAACTTTTACTTTTACGTAATCGTATTTACTTTTTTCTGAGATTGAAGGCTTAATAGCAGGTGTTAATCCAATTTGATAATCAAATACAAACGTATCTGGCTTATCAAAATCACCTTCTACATCTTTCCCTTCTTTAGGAATTGGATTTCCTAAAATTTCAATTTTATTTTCTTGAATGAATGTGTACAAAGAGTTATTCACGATCTTATTCAACTCATCCATCAATACAGATTTACCATATTGTTTTTGAATCAATGACATTGGAATATTTCCTGGTCTAAATCCTGGAATTTTAGCCGTTTTACGGTATTTCTCTAAAGCTGATTTTACTTTTGGCTGGTAATCTTCTGGAGAAACTTCCACTTTTAAATCTGCATTTAATGCATCTACATCTTGACGAGTAACTTTCATTTATCTAAATTTAAGATAGTGTTAAATAAAAAATGGCATAAGACACCTTACACCATTTTTGTTGTGCGGATGGAGGGACTCGAACCCGCAAGCCTCTCGGCACTAGATCCTAAGTCTAGCGTGTCTACCAATTTCACCACATCCGCAATTATTTCAATTATACAATTAAGATTACGTTTAATCTTACTCAATTCTTGAATTGGAGTGCAAATTTAATGTATTTTTTCAAATAGTAAAGGCTGTCAAGATTTTTTTTATTTTTTTTTGGACTTCAATTTGGTCACGGGTCCAATTACCGTTTATAACTTGTGAATAGTTTTTAAAATTTAGCTTCACATGTTGCAAGTACTTTCCTTAATTTTGCAACTTATGGCACATGAATTTGTAAATTTTGATCCAAAAGAGCTTCCAATTCCGAAAGTTCATCAATATCTATTAGGCGCAATCGGGCCGCGACCAATTGCTTTTGCATCCACAATCGACGAAAATGGTCATGCAAATTTGGCTCCTTTTAGTTTCTTTAATGTTTTCAGTGCAAATCCACCTATTTTGATTTTTTCACCTGCACGAAGTGGTAGAACGAATGAAACAAAGGACACTTATAAAAATGTGAAAGCAGTGAAAGAAGTTGTCATCAACATCGTGAATTATGACATTGTTCATCAAATGAGTTTGGCGAGTTCACCTTATGCACATGGAGTAAGTGAGTTTGAAAAAGCAGGATTTACAGCAATTAAATCGGATACTGTTCGTCCAATGCGCGTTGCGGAATCACCTGTACAATTTGAATGTAAAGTCAATGAAGTTGTTGAATTAGGAGATCAAGGAGGTGCTGGAAACTTGGTAATTTGTGAAGTAACAAAGATCCATATTTCAAAAGCAGTGTTGGATGAAAATGGAATGATTGATCAACATAAGATTGATTTAGTTAGTCGTATGGGTGGCAATTGGTATTGTAGAGCAGATAAAAATTCGATGTTTGAAATCACAAAACCAATCACTACTTGCGGAATCGGATTTGATCAATTGCCAAAAGATATTTTAGCAAGTTCTATTTTATCGGGCAATGATTTGGGTCAACTAGCTGGAATTGAAGAATTGCCTAATGAAACAGACGTGAACGAATACAAACTATTGGAATTAAGCGATTTATTCGTTAACTTAGAAGATAGTCCAGCAGAATTAGAGCTAGAACTGCACAAACGAGCCAAACAGCTTTTAGCAGAAAGTAAATTGGAAGAAGCATGGATGACCTTGCTTGCATTTAATAATTAAAGTCAAAAACAACCACAAATAAGTAAGTAATATGTTTAAATTAACAGGAATTGTAAAAGTATTGAACGACACTGTTCAGATTTCAGAAAAGTTTTCGAAAAGAGAATTTGTGATCACTGAAAACTCAAGCATGTATCCACAAGATATCATTTTTCAAGCGACACAGGATAAATGTTCCATGTTGGACGCCGTTAAAGTTAATGACCAAGTTGAAGTTTCTTTTAACTTAAGAGGGAGAGAATGGACAAGCCCACAAGGAGAAGTAAAATACTTCAATTCGCTGGATGCTTGGAGAATTGAAAAAGTTGGTCAAGGAATGCCTCAAGGAGGACCATCAGCAATGGATTTAGCTCCTTCAGCTGTTGAAACAGCCAAAGCAAATACAGAAGAGGAAGACGACGATTTGCCGTTTTAATAAATTGATATTAAACAAAAAAAAGACCTTGAATCAAGGTCTTTTTTTTGTTTATTCATTTTGGTACTTATCTTCCTGCTTCTAGCTCTGAAATACGTTTTTGTAATTCTTCAATCATGCCTTGTTGTTCTTGTATCGCCTTCGTTAAAATTGGAATAATACGTGTATAGTCCATCATAACGAATTCTTGATCATTTGTTTCCTTCACGTCATTAGCGCTTTGTTCAACGCAGGCATCAGCATCTAACATTTTTGTACGAACGATTTCAGGCAATACTTCACGTACTTCTTGAGCAATAAAACCATATTCCATTTCAGTGTTCAATCCCATATTTGGATATTTTTCAAAATTGAAATTATAAGTTACAGGTCTTAACCTTGATACAATTGTTAAGGCTTCATTGATAGATTGGATATTAGTTTTAGCTCTTTCATCAGATGCTGCCCCAAAGAATCCTGTGTATCCTAAATCATTGTAAAAAACTCCACCCCAACCTAGCACACCTCCTGTGTTTTGTCTAGATCCATATACTCCAATACCATCTCTACCATTTGCAGCACCTCTTACTCCAATTCCTCTATGAGTCAAAGTAGCATTAATGGCTAATCCAAATACCCCTGCAGGAATAAATCCGTTTCCTGAATAATTTGTTATCCCTTCTACACCATTATACCCATTGGCTGCCCCTTGATTGTACCCGGAAATAGAAACCCCATCAGCACCAGTATTATCAAAACTTGCCATTGAATTTGCTCCAACTGCAGCTGGATTAATCATATGCAAAAAGTGAGTAGGAAGATTTGTTCTTATTCCAATGTTTCCATTTGCTTCAATCGTCATACGCTCTAAACCACTAGAATACATTCTAAAGTCAATCGCATTGTTCGTACCTATATAGTGTCCAGCCAATGCTGTATTTCCATTCGTTAACCATGCACCAGTTGTAGATGTTACTGGACCACCAGATCCTGCAGTACCATTTACTACTACGGAACCATCTGTATTAAAACTTGGAGTTGTCAATGTCCAACTTGGTCCTGCTGGACCCTGTGGACCCTGTGGCCCCTGTGGACCTTGTGGACCTACTGCTCCATTTGTACCATTCGTCCCTGGTGTTCCCGCCGGACCTTGAGGTCCTGCTGGACCTGGAGCACCATCTGCTCCATCAATACCATTCGTTCCTGGTGCACCTGGCGCACCTGCTGGTCCAGCGGGACCCTGTGGACCTGCTGGACCTTGAGGACCTACTGCACCGTTTGCTCCTGCTGGTCCTTGAGGGCCGGCTGGACCTTGAGGTCCTATTGCACCGTTTGTCCCTGGTGTTCCCGCTGGTCCTTGAGGACCTGCTGGACCTGGAGCACCATTTGTTCCATTCGTTCCTGGAGTACCTGCTGGCCCTTGTGGCCCTGCTGGACCCGCTGGACCTTGTGGGCCAGGTGTTCCTGCTGCACTACATAAGTCTTGCCACCCTGTTGATGTTTTAAAAAAGAAAAAACATTCCACATCAGTGTCGTACACCATCAATGCTTCAGCAGGAGCTCCAATTCCAGTTCGCTCCAATGTAGTCATTCTTGGTACTAAAACACCTTTGCTATTGCTTTTCATTTCTAATAGTGCAGTATTATGTGGAGTTGCTGTACCGATCCCAACATTATCCTGAGCTACTAGGTTAAATGAGCACATTCCTAGTGCTGCAATAAATAGTAATTTAAAATTTGTCTTCATTTGAATAGATTAATTAGCATTTAAAGTAATATGACCTTCTTTTTGGTATTCTTGGGTCTTTGATTTAGCATTTAATATATAGAAGTAAACACCATCAGCACAAAGATTGCCTTTTGATGTTCCATCCCATTTTCCTTCGATATCATCTGATTTGTACACTACTTCTCCCCAACGATTCACAATTGTAATAGACAATTCTGTCATTCCTTTGGAATTGATGAAATAGAAATCGTTTGCACCATCTCCATTTGGAGTAAATACATTCGGTACTTCAATAAACTCACTTGTATTCGTTAATATGTAAGGATCACCGTCGTTATTGAATGACCAATTAGATTTAGAAAATGACTTGTAACTTCCAAATGGCGACTCAACAGTGTTTGCTACATCTTGCCATAAACCTCCAATAACACTCCAATGAGCAATACCAGTATAATCTCCATCTGTTGGAGGATTATATGCAATGGCTAATGTTGCATTCGTTTCTCCAGATAAACGATCTATAGAATGGTAAAAAGCCGTATTTACACTTTCAATAGAAGGTTCTTTTAAACTTGCATAGTATGCATCAAGATCCGCAGAATAATTGTTCATGCGAACAGCATAAATGGAACTCAATGATGAGTTTGGTTTTAACAAAATTGGTCGATAACGAATGACTCCATCACTCGAACCAACAGGAAAAATATAGTTATTTCCAGAGTTAGTACTCCACTGAACGGTTGCAGGCATCAAATGACTTATGAATCCTTCATTTCCAAAAGTTGTCGCATTGATTATCGCAGTAGCAGAAGGATTTAAAACAACTAGATTGTTTGTATTTCCATATAGCTCTCGATTATTGAGATTTAATTGACCATTCAAACTAATGCGTGCTCCAACATTTACTAAAGATTTAC
>Ga0098074_1000581_pt1 | contig 23504 bp, 22 predicted proteins | sample 32_taG_FD_75064 | JGI IMG/M metagenome (GOLD analysis project Ga0098074, IMG submission 75064) | Marine viral communities from the Gulf of Mexico - 32_GoM_OMZ_CsCl metaG | ecosystem: Environmental > Aquatic > Marine > Oceanic | place: Atlantic Ocean: Gulf of Mexico | collected 2015-07-12
CGCATCGAGGAGGCCGGCGTCGAGGTGCGCTACGAGACCGGCGCCACCCAGCTCGTGCTGGACGACGCCGGCTCGGTGGCCGGGGTGACCTGGCGCTCGTTCGACGAGACCGGCGCGGTGCTCGCCCCCGCCGTGGTGCTGGCCGCCGGCGGGTTCGTGATGAACCCCGACATGGTCGCCGAGCACACCCCGGCGCTGGGCCAGAACCTGTTCACCCTCGGCTCGACCTACGACGACGGGCTCGGCATCCGGCTCGGGCAGTCGGTGGGCGCCGAGCTCAAGCACATGGCCGAGCCGTTCATCACCGCGCCGGTCTACCCGCCGTCCCGCCTGCTCACGGGCATCATCGTGAACAACGCCGGCGAGCGGTTCGTGGCCGAGGACAGCTACCACTCGCGCACCTCCCAGTTCGTGATGGAGCAGCCCGACTCGGTGGCGTTCCTGATCGTCGACAGCGAGCACGTGGAGTACCCGAAGTTCCCGCTCGCCCCCCTCATCGACGGCTACGAGACGATCGACGAGCTCGAGACCGCGCTGTCGCTGCCGGCGGGTTCGGTGGCGGCCAGCCTGGCCCGGTACAACGAGCACGCCGACCGCGGCGAGGATCCCGACTTCCACAAGAGCGGCGAGTTCCTCGCCTCGCAGAGCACCGGCCCGTGGGCCGTCTTCGACCTGCGCCTGGGCAAGGCCATGTACGCCGGCTTCACCCTCGGCGGCATGCGCGTCACCCTCGACGGTGAGGTGCAGCGCCCCGACGGATCGGTCATCGACGGCCTCTACGCCGCCGGCGCCTGCGCCTCCAACATCGCCCAGGACGGCAAGGGCTACTGCTCCGGCACCCAGCTCGGCGAGGGCTCGTTCTTCGGACGTCGTGCGGGGCGAGCCGCCGCGGGGCGAGCCGCCACGGCCTGAGCTTGCGAAGGCCGTGTAGTGCGGCGAAGGTCGAGGAGCCGTCCGACCGACGGAGGAGGTCGGAACCGGCGTCTCGAGACCCAGTGAGCGACCTGGGACGCTGTGAAGTGCGGCGACCGACCAGCGCGAAGTCATCGGTTTCGACGCGCCGTTGCGACTTCGTCCCTCAGTCGCAGGGCTTGCTCAACCTCCCACCGGCACGGGCCCGTCCTCCTCCGTCGGACGCACCCTCCGGTGTGACCCTTCTACGATCACAGCGTGAACCGCCTCGAGGCCGCCCAGCGCGCCAACGTGCCGCCCTTCCACGTGATGGACCTGCTGGCGGCGAGCGCGGAGCGGCAGCGCACGCATGGCGACCTGCTGAACATGCTCGCCGGCCAGCCGAGCACGGGGGCGCCGCAGGCCGTCAACGACGAGGCGATCCGCCTGCTGCAGAGCGGCGACCCGCTCGGCTACACCCCGGCCACCGGCATCCGGGAGCTGCGCGAGGCGATCGCCCAGCACCACCGGCGCACCTACGGCGTGGACGTCGACCCCGACGAGGTGGTGGTGACCACCGGCAGCAGCGGCGGGTTCCTGCTGGCGTTCCTGGCGGCGTTCGAGGTGGGCGACACCGTCGCCATCGCCCGCCCGGGCTATCCCTGCTACCGCAACGTGCTCGCGGCCCTGGGGTGCCGGGTGGTCGAGATCCCTACCGGTCCGGAGACGCGCTACCAGCCCACCGTCGACCAGCTCGTGGCCCTCCAGTCCGAGCACGGCGCAGCCCTCAAGGGACTGGTCGTGGCGAGCCCGGCGAACCCCACCGGCACGATGTTGCTGCCCAGCGAGCTCGCCGGGCTCGCCACGTGGTGCGAGGACGCCGGGGTGCAGCTGATCAGCGACGAGATCTACCACGGCATCGAGTACGCACCGCTCGAGGTAGCCCCCGGCACCGCGAGCACCCGACTGGCCCGCAGCGCGTGGGAGACCAGCCGTGAGGCGGTCGTCTTCTGCTCATTCTCCAAGTACTTCTCGATGACCGGCTGGCGGATCGGCTGGATGCTCGTGCCCGACCGGTTGCGCCGCGCGGTCGACGTGCTCACCGGGAACTTCACGATTTGCCCGCCGGTGCTGGCCCAGCGCGCCTGCCTGGCCGCGTTCAGCGAGGCGGCCTACGCCGAGCTCGACTCGCACGTGCGCCGCTACGCCGACAACCGGCGGCTCGTGCTCGAGGCGCTGCCGCGGATGGGCATCACCGAGCTCGCTCCGGCCGACGGCGCGTTCTACGCCTACGCCGGCATCGGCCACCTGACCGTCGACTCGATGGCCTTCGCCCACCACCTGCTCGCGACCACCGGCGTCGCGGTGGCCACCGGAGTCGACTTCGACACCGTCGACGGCGGCCGATTCATGCGGCTCAGCTTCGCCGGGCCGGGCCACGAGATCGAGGAGGCGCTCACCCGCCTCGAACCGGTGCTCGCACGGTGAGCGTGCACCGGTCCGAGCCGGACGACGTCGAGCTCGCCGTCGCGGCGGCGCTCGCGGGTGCGCACGAGGTGCGCAGTCGCTACGGGACGCCGGTGGCGCACCACGCGAAGTCGCCCACCGACTTCGCGACCGAGGCCGACCTCGAGGCCGAGCGGGCGATCCGCGCCCTGCTGATGACGCACCGCCCCGACGACGCCGTGCTCGGCGAGGAAGGCGGCCTGGAGGGAGACCCGACCACGACGCGGCGCTGGTACGTCGACCCGCTCTGCGGCACGCTCAACTTCGCGGCCCAGACGCCGCTGGTCGGCGTCAACGTCGCCCTGCGCGTGGACACCACGACCACCGCCGCCGCGGTCGCCGACCCGTTCTCGGGCGAGGTCTTCCTCAGCGGCACGACCCGCGCGGTCGTGCGCCACGAGGGCGTCGACCGGGCGCTCGCCCCCTCGCCCGCCACCCGGCTCGTCGACGTGCACGTCGACGGCGACCCCGTGTGGAGCGCGCGGCTGATCGGCCACCCGGCCTTCACGCCGCGCTTCGGGTTCCGCGACGTCTCCACGAGCCTGGCCGCCGTCTGGGTCTCAGCCGGCCGCCGGGCCGGCTACGTGCAGCGCGGCCCGATCACCGACAGCGTGCACTTCGAGGCACCGCTGGCCATCTGTCGCGCGGCCGGCTGCGTGGTGAGCGACCTCGCCGGCGGACCTCCCGACGACGGGCTCGTCGTGGCCGCCGACGCCGCGACGCACGCGGCGCTGGTCGAGGCGATCCGGCTCAGCAGTCAGTAAGCGACGCCGGCGTACTTCTCGGTCGGCCTCTCCCAGATCGTCTGCGGCGAGGTGCGCAGCGGCGCGCTCGACTCGTCGAAGCCCAGCCCGGCGACGTACGACTTCTGGATGAAGCCGTTGCGGATCCGCTGCGGGTGGTCGCCCACCTTCGTCGTCTTCTGGATGCGCGCGGTGCGGTAGCTGATGCGCGAGATCGTGTCGGACCCGCTCCAGGAGATGTAGCAGTACTTGCCGTCGTAGCTCGGCGTCACCCAGTAGGGCTTGAGGCCACCGTTCAGCAGCTTGGTGTGCGAGAAGTCGCTGGTCTTCACGATCGTGGCGTAGTCGCTCATCGTGCCCGCGACGCAGATGCGCGAGCCCGCCGGGTTCGCCGCGATGCCGTGCATGGCCGAGTCGAGCACGTAGAGCTCGCGCGGCGTCGAGGTCACCCGGTTGGGCAGCCGCACGACCCGCGTGATCTTGCCGCTGGCGCGGTCGAGCTCGACGAACCCGTGGAAGAAGGAGAGCTGGAACCACAGCTTGCTCTCGTCGGCGTTGAGCGTCATCGGGCGCACCGAGATGGAGACGTTCTTCATGCCGCGCGCGTCCAGCTGCTTGCGCAGGTTGTAGCGCCGCTCGATCTTGAACGTCTTGGCGTTCACGATCTGCAGCACCCGCTGGCCCTCGAGCGGGTCGGGGAGGTCGGGGTTGTCGAGGGGGCTGTAGACCGTGCCGATGCTCGCGTGCAGGATGCGCTTGCCGCCGTCGATGAACACGCTCTCGTGCGGGGAGCCACCGGACTTGAACCGGCCCACCTGCTTGCCGTCGCTGATGCGCAGCACGTGGACCACGTTGCCGGTCGAGGCGCTGACCACGACCCGCTTGCCGTCGGGCGAGACCGCCATGTGGTCGGCGCGGACGCCGGCGACGGCGAAGCGCCAGACGATCTCCTTGGTCTCCAGGCTGATCGCCACGACGTCGGCGAAGGACGGGCGTGAGACCACGACGAGCTTGCCGTCGTTGGAGGAGTACATGTCGTCGACGAACTGGTCGTTGCCCTCGCCGATCAGCATCCGGATGGCGAGGAAGTACGCGAGGCGGTACGGGTTAGCCGCGATCTCGACCATCCGCTCCTGGTAGTCCGGGATGATGTCGATCGTCGCGATCTTCTCGAAGGAGGCGGGGTCGACCAGGTCGGCGGTGCCCTCCCAGTTGTTGCCCACGAACACGACGCGGCGCACGTCGTCGCCGGCGCGGACGACGCCGTCCTCGGCGACTGCGGTGGTGGAGATCGCACCGGTGCCCGCGAGCACCAACGCGGCCGAGACGACCGCGGACATCAGACCCAGAACCGTGCGCCGACTGCGCCCCATGTGACACCCCTTCGTGAACAGGTGAACCCATCTTGCCCTGCCCGGGCGTTTCGTGCGTCGCGATGCCGGGAATGGGCTCGGAAGGTCCTCCCACCACCGGGTGGGCCCTCTCGGGAGGTAGCACATGTACGGCGACACCGACGTCCTACGACGCCACGTCGACCAGCTGCGCGAGCAGGCGGTCGACGTCCAGGCCCTGGCCGACCAGCTCGTCTCGCGCTCGGAGAGCCTGACCTGGTCCGGCCGGGCGGCCGAGTCGATGCGACAACGCGTCACCGAGCGCTCCGCACGCCTGCGCCGCGCAGCGGCCCAGCACGAGAGCGCCGCCGACTCCCTCGACAAGCACGCCCAGGAGGTCGACGGCGCCAAGGAGACGATCGAGGCGGTCGAGCAGCGGGCGCACGCCCTGGTGGGCGATGCCCGCACCCGGGTGGCGCGCGCCCAGCAGGTCGCGGCCGAACGAGGGCTCGACGTGCTCCCCGAGGCCGAGGACGCCGTCGTGGCGGCGTTCACGCCTCCCCCGCGCGGCCACCGTGACTGGCTCGCCGTCGAGCTGCCGGGCCTCTGACGCCATGGCGACCATCGACCTGTGCGTCCCACGTCCCACGCCGGAGGGGCTCCTCGAGGCGCTGCCCCGTCGGGTCACCCTGACCCTGCCCGAGCTGCAGCTGCTCGCCGACCTGGCCGGTCAGGCGCCGTTGCCCTTCGACGTGCACGAACCGGCGCCGGCGGCATCGATCGAGGGTCGCCTCGGGGCTACCCGGGGCACCACCGAGGACCACGCCTACCTCTCCGTCGTCGGCGCACTGCCCGACCCCGCGCGCTCGCTGAGCCGTCGCGGTCTGCTCGTCGACGGCGTCCCTGCCGCGGGGGTGATCGGAGCGATCGGCCTGCTCGCCACGCCGGTCGCGGCCCTCGACATCGACGTCGCCGTGGAGAGCACCCACGTGAAGGCCTGGCACCGCCAGTCCGGGGACGCCACGGCGAGTCTGGCCACCAGTGACGGCATCGTCTTCGAGCTGGCGTGGTTTCCCACCACCTCCTGGCCTACCGAGCTCGCCCGGGTGGCCCTGCTGCCCGACGACCTCCCCCTGCGCACGTCGAGGGTCCCCCAGCAGCTCGACCTGCCCTTCGAGCTCGCCGACGCCGCCGTGGAGGCCGTGCACGACCACCGCGGCGACCTGCTCGACGTCCTCGCCCAGCAGTACGCCGGCGACTCTGGCCCCGAGGGATCGGTACTGGCCGCGGTGGCCGCCGAGGCCCGGGGTCGGCTGCGCGTGCTCGTGGCCGACGTGTCGGGCCCGACCACCAGCGTCGTCGGCGTCCGGGCCTGGGTGCTGCTCGCCGACGGATGGCGCACGCTCCACTCCCACCACGAGACCGGTCAGGCGCGCGTCAGCGTGACCTCGGTGGCCGCCACCGACCTCGCCGCCGACCTCGCGCCGGTCCTCGCCCAGATCAGCTCCGAGCAGGTGAGCGCATGACCACCCCGACGAACGACGTCGTACGCGCGGCCGCCGCCGAGCCCGCCCCCACCCCGTCCGCGGCGATTGCGGCGGCCGACCGGGCCGACACCTACGACCAGATGATGCGCCTGGCCGCCTTGTTCGACGCCACGGCCGAGGAGCTGCGGCACCGCGCCGACCTCGGCACGAGCGTGGCGAACGACGCGGCCTTCACCGACTCGGCCGAGCTCTCGCCGGTCACCTTCGTCCGGGCCGACGACGACGTCCGGGGCACCGCCTCCGGCAAGCACGGACTGCTCGCGCGCTCGATCGAGCTGGACGCCGACGCGCTGGTGCTGCGCGCGACGGTGGTCACCTACCGCTGGCTCGACGACCTGCAGGCCGCGGCCGCGCGCACGCTCGGCTCGATCGCCGGTCGCGCCATCGGCTACCTCGCACCCGAGGTGGCGCTGGGCGGGGCGATCGTCTCGGCCGGGCTGATCGAGACCGACGCGCTCGACCGCGACGGCGTGGCCGCCTACCTGAACGAGCTCGCCGACGCGAACCCCGACCTGATGGAGCACGTCACCACCGGCGGCGGCGGACTCCTCGACGCACTCCCCATGCGCTCCCTGCTGACGGCGGGCGTGCTGGGCGGCGAGCACGGCCGTCTGGCCCGCGGCGGCGGCCTGCGCGCCATCGGCGTCCCGGCGTTCGACATCTCCTTCGCCGCCGCGCTCCGCGACGGCGCCGCGGGGCTGGTCGACACGACCGACGCGGGGTCGGAGCCCGCGAACCCAGGCACCGGCGCCGAGCAGGTCGCGGCTCCTCAGGACCTCACCGAGCTCATGCAGCACCTGGCCGCCTCGTCGGCCGCCGTGGTCGTACGCCGCGTGGCCCCCAGCCGCTACATCGCCTACTTGCCCGGCTCTCCGCGTCCCGACGACTCCGACGGCCCCGGCCCGCTGCGACTCGTCGGGGGCGACCTGTCGGGCATGGCCGCCCACGTCGTCCGCCGCATCGAGACCACCATCGCCGGCGACGCCGACGCGCGGGTCATGCTCGTCGGCTCGGGTCAGGGTGGGGTCATCGCCGCCGAGGTGGCAGCTTCGTCGGCCGGCGACCGGATCGCGATCGACCAGGTCGTCACCGCCGGCGCACCGTCGGCCCAGGTGCCGACCATCCCCGGCACCACCCGGGTGCTGTCCCTCGAGGACCGCAACGACCCGGTGGCCCTGCTCGGCTCGCTCATCAACGCCCGCGTCAGCAACCGGGTGACCGTCGTGTTCGACGCCGGCGCGACCACCACGCCCGACGACGCCTACCTTGCCGGAGCCCGCGAGGTCGACGCAGCCGACCACCCCGGCATCCGAGCCGAGATCGAGCGGCTCCAAGGACTCGGCTACCTGGCCGGCTAGCCGCTGGACTTCACGAGGGTAGGTGGCTACCCGGCCAGCTCGGTCACGAACTCGGTCAGCTGGGTGAGGTTGCGACACTCGCGCATCGGCACGATCCCGCCGTAGGTGCGGGCCGCCGAGTCGCCGGTGCCCCAGTGACGCTGGTGCTCCGGGTTCAACCACCAGGCGTGCCGTGCGGTGCCGGCGAGGTCGCGCAGCACCCCCTCGGCCAGGTCGCTGTAGTTCGACCGGGCGTCACCCAGGATGAGCAGCGACGACTTGGGGCCGATCGCGTCGGCGTGGTCCTCGGCGAAGCGGGTCAGCGCCCGGCCGTAGTTGGTGCGCCCCCAGAGCGCGGCCTGCGAGGTGCTGGCCGCCAGGTCGGTCATCACGTCGACCACGTCGGCTCCGGGCTTGAAGTGGTGGGTCACCTCGTGCACGTGGTCGATGAAGGTGAAGGCCCGCACCTTCTGGAACTGGTCACGCAGCGCGAAGACGAGCAGCAGGGTGAACTGGGCGAAGTTCGCCACCGACCCGCTCACGTCGCACAGCACCACCAGCTCGTTGCGGTGCGGACGCTTGGGCCGGTGGTGGGTGGCCAGGGGCACGCCCCCGGTCTGCATGGAAGCCCGCACCGTGTGCCGGAAGTCGAGCGGACCCCGCCGTCGTGCGTGGTGCTCCTTGGTGAGTCGGGTGGCCAACCGCCGCGCGAGCGGATAGATCTCGCGACGCATCTCCTCCAGGTCGCTCTTGCGTGCGCTCATGAAGTCGAGCCGGTCGATGCTGGGTCGCAGCGCCACGTTGGCGACGTGGTCGGCCCCCTTCTCCTCCGCGATCCGGCGACGGGCATCGGCCTCGACCATGGCGGAGAACGCGCCGACCCGGCGGCCGGCGCTGCGCTCGGCCTCCGCCTCGGTCAGGCCGCCGCGCATCAGGCCGTTCACGATCTTGTCGATGAGCTCGGTGGGCGCCACTCGCTGGAGCGCGGTGTACGCCGACCACGACGACAACCCGGGACCTCGCCCGGGCATCGCTCCGAAGCGACCGACCATCTCGGCGGCCAGCTGCTGCATCAGCTGCTCGTCGCCGCTCTCCAGGGCCTCCTGCAGCGCCTGCCGGAACGCCTCCAGAGCCGCCGCGTTGTCGCGGACCTGCGAGGTCGGGCCGTCCGGGTCGTCGGCCTGCGACTCCCGCTCCACCTCGGCGATGCCGCCACCCACCATGCGGGGGAAGTAGAGGTCGAAGAGCGCGTCGAACGTCGGCCGCTGGCCCTGCCGCTTCACCAACGTGGCGGCGTAGACGTCGTGCACCACCGATCGGTCGATCCACTCCACGGCGGTCATCGCGGCGACGGCGTCGAGGTCCTCGGCCAGCGAGACCGACAGACCGGCGCCGCGCAGCGCCTCGACGAAGGCGATGTGCCGGTCGAGGAGGCCGCTGCGCCCGGTCACGAGGTCACCCGGCTCATCGCTTCAGCCGCAGCTCTTTGACCGCCCGGTCGTGGTCGGACTGGTGCTTGAGGATGACGCCGAGGGTGTCGGCGATCGCCTTGTCGTCGAGGTCGCCGATCTCGAGCGCCACCAGGGTGCGGGCCCAGTCGACCGACTCGGCGATCGAGGGAGCCTTCTTCAGCTCGAGCTCACGTAGGCGGGCCACGGTGGCGACCAGCTGACCGGTCACCCGGTCGTCGAGATCAGGCACCTGGGAGGAGACGATCTCGCGCTCGCGCTCGGCGTCCGGGTAGTCGAGGTGCAGGTAGAGGCAGCGGCGCTTGACCGCCTCGGACAGCTCGCGGCTCGCGTTGGAGGTCAGCACCACGAACGGGCGCTTGACCGCGCTGATCGTCCCGAGCTCGGGGATGGTGACCTGGAAGCCGGAGAGCACCTCGAGCAGCAGACCCTCGACCTCGATGTCGGTCTTGTCGACCTCGTCGATCAGCAGCACCGTCGGCTGCTCGCGACGAATCGCGGTGAGCAGCGGGCGGGTGAGCAGGAACTCCTCGGTGAAGATGTCGTCGTGCGTCTCTGACCACGACGCGTCGTCGTGGGTCGCCTGGATGCGCAGCAGCTGCTTCTTGTAGTTCCACTCGTACAGCGCGCGCGCCTCGTCCAGGCCCTCGTAGCACTGCAGCCGCACCAGCTCGGCGTTCGTCGCACGCGCGACTGCCTTGGCCAGCTCGGTCTTGCCGACGCCGGCCGGGCCTTCGATGAGGAGCGGTTTCTCCAGCGCCCCCGCCAGGTAGGACGTCGTGGCGGTGGCCGCGTCGGCGAGGTAGCCGGCGTCGTGCAGCCGGGTCGAGGCGTCGGCGGGCGTGGCGAACCAGGTCATGCCTCATCCTCGCACCGGATCAATTTCGTCAGATCGTGGGCGTGACCTCCGGACACCGGACTCGTTGATGTCTATGTCGAGGCGCCCATCCCTCCCGGGCACCTCGACAGCACCACCAGCAGACCGCCTTCACAGCAGACTCCCTCCGAAGGCTCCACCACATCCTGAGGCTCCCTCCGAAGGACGACACCTCCCAGCTTCCGGCTCCCTCCGAAGCCGTCACCGTGCCGACGTACCGTCGCGCCCTCCTCAGGAGCACTCGCATGCCTCGATCAGCCCGCACCGTCGTGCAGCTCGTGAAGTGCGGCGTCGTGAGCACCCTCGCCTTCGTCGCCGTCGCGACGGCCTCGACATCGACCGAGAACGTCGACGCGGGGCTCGCCGGCGAGCAGGCCGCTCCGCACGGTCAGGCGAAGCTCGACCGGCTGATGACGAAGCACCAGTGCTCGCCCAGCGGCTTCGGCGCGGACGTCATCCCCGGTTCGGCGTTGGTGATGCGCGCGAACCACGTCCAGCACGTCAGCTTCGACGACGGCTGGGCGATCTTCACCGGCGACGCCCCCGGCCAGCTGCTCGCGGTGTGCCGCGTGAACGTCTAGCCCTAGCCTCGGCTAGTCCTTCAGGCTCACGAACCGGCCGGCGAAGCCGCGGAGCGGTAGGTCGGCGCTGGTCAGGATCCCCGGCCGGGCCGCGACGACCGACCGGATCGCGTGCAGGGCGGGCATGCCGGTGACGGTCATGCCGATCGAGGCGAACTGGGCCGGGTCGGACAGGTCGACCCCCTGCGCCGGGAAGATCATGTGCTTGTTGTAGATCTGCGGGTCTCCGGTGACCTGGGTGATGTAACAACCCTTGATGTCCCAGCTCGGGTCGGTGTGCGGCGTCATCTGCCACTCCAGGTGGGTCTCGAAGCGGGGGATCCCGTCGATGAGCCCCTGGTACTTGATGTAGCTGCCGCCGAGTGAGCCCTTCGGCAGCTGGTACCAGCCCAGGTCGACGTCCTTGGTGCACGCACCGAGCTCGTAGGAGAACGTCACCTCGTCGAGCTCCAGCCCGAAGCAGTCGGCCTTGAGGTAGACGGAGTCGGCGAAGACCTCGGTGTACTTGCGCAGCATCGCCGGCAGGTCGGGGTGGTCGACCGGCAGGCCGTAGCCGACCTCCCGCCAGGTGTCGGCCGAGTGGTGGCACGAGACATCGACCGACTCGATGGTCGTGACGTTCTCGATGTCGGCCACGTCAGCGGTGCAGACGATGCCGAGGATCTGGTTGACGCCGGGGTTCATGCCGGTGCCGTAGAACGTCGAGCCGCCACGCAGGCATGCGTCCTGGAGCACCGCGGACGTCGTCCGTCCCGACGGGTGCGGGTGGTTGGTGTCGCGGTGGAAGCCGGTGATCCAGTCGGCCGTGGTGACGATGTTGATGCCGGCCTCGAGCACCCGCTCGTAGAGCGCTTCGTCCGGGAACACCCCGTGGAAGGTCAGCACGTCGGGTGCTGCGGCGAGGATCTCCTCGACCGTGCCCGTCGCCACGACACCGACCGGGTCGATCCCGGCGAGGTCACCGACGTCGCGGCCGATCTTGTCGGCCGAGTAGCAGTGCACACCGACCAGCTCCAGGTCCGGGTGCGGGCCGAGCCGCCTGATCATCTCCGAGCCGACGTTGCCGGTGGCGACCTGGAAGACCCGGATGGGGGCGGTCGAGCTGGACATCGGTGGGCCTCCGTCAGTCGTGATCCGGGCGCGCGCCGGACGATGAGGCACCAGTGTGGCCGCGAAGTCGTCGTACGTCGACGCTCCGGCGTCGCCGCTCCAACCGCTCGTGGGCCACGTTCGGTGCTGGTTCCCGCGTAGGTTGCCGCCGTGGGATTCCTGCAGCCGAACCTTCCCGACTTCGACGTCGCCGAGTGGCGCTCCGGCACCCGCAACGAACGGATGCGGCCGCTGATCCGTCACCTCCTCGAGGTGGGCTTCGGCACGCCCGACGTCGTCTACATGTTCTACGTCGTGAAGATCGGCCTGTACCTGCTCGGTGGCGCCCTGTTCGCCCTCACGACGCCCGGCGTCGATGGCCTGACCCAGGTCGGCGACTGGTGGGCCGATCCGATCGTGTTCCAGAAGCTGGTCTTCTGGACGATGCTGTTCGAGGTGCTCGGCCTGGGCTGCGGCTTCGGCCCGTTGAACCTGCGCTTCCTCCCTCCCCTCGGGTCGTTCCTCTACTGGCTGCGGCCGGGCACCATCCGGCTCCCGCCCTGGCCCGGTCGGGTGCCACTGACCGGCGGCGACCGCCGCAGCGTCGTGGACGTCGTCCTGTACGCCGCGCTGCTCGCCTCCCTGGTCGTGGCGCTGGTCTCCGACCGGGCCGCGGACGCGACGACGCTCCCGGTCTGGAAGGTCGCGCTGGTGCTGGTGATTCTGGGAGCCATCGGGCTGCGCGACCGGACGGTCTTCCTGGCCGCACGTTCGGAGGTGTACGCGGCGATCGCCCTCACGTTCCTGTTCAGCGGTCCCGACCTGATCGTGGGGGCCAAGCTGGTGATGCTCGTGATCTGGTGGGGCGCGGCCACGTCGAAGCTCAACGGGCACTTCCCGTTCGTCGTCCAGGCCATGGAGAGCAACAGCCCCCTGTGGCGCAGCAAGCGCCTCAAGCACCTGTTCAGCCGCTCGTTCCCCGACGACCTGCTGCCCTCACGTCTCTCGCGAACGTTGGCGCACGGCGGCACCGCGGTCGAGTTCGGCGTGCCTCTGGTGCTGATCTGCTCGGGCGGCGGGACGGTGACCACGATCGCGGCGATCGCGATGATCGCCTTCCACCTCCACATCATCGCCACGATCCCGATGGGCGTCCCGCTGGAGTGGAACGTCTTCATGATCGTGGGGATCCTGGTGCTGTTCGTCGACAACGCCGCGGTGGGGTTTGCCGATCTCGATCAGCCGGCCGTGCTCCTGATCCCGGCCGTCAGCGCGGCCCTGGTCGTGCTCGGCAACCTCTTCCCCGAGAGGATCTCGTTCCTGCTCGGCATGCGCTACTACGCCGGCAACTGGGACACCTCCGTCTGGTGCTTCACCGAGGCCGGGCTGGCCCGTTTCGATGCGGGCACGACGAAGGCGACCATGCTGCCGCACCAGCAGCTGGAGAAGATCTACGGCAAGGAGGAGGCCGAGATCCCCCTCTTCACCGGCTACGCCTTCCGCGCCGTCCACACGCACGGGCGCGCCCACTTCGCCCTGATCCCGCGGCTGTGCGGCGACCAGCACGAGACCGACTACCTCGTCCTGGACGGCGAGCTGGTCGCCGGAGTCGTCCTCGGCTGGAACTTCGGCGACGGCCACCTGCACGACGAACGGCTCGTCGCGGCGCTGCAGGAACGCTGCCACTTCGAGCCGGGCGACCTCCGGGTGCTCGTGCTCGACGCGCAACCCATCCACCGGGGACGCAGGCCTACCGGCTCGTGGACGCCGCGACCGGCGAGTTCGAACGCGGCACCGTCCGAGTCGCCGACATGCTCGTGCGCCAGCCTTGGGACACCGACCTTCCCATCACTCCCAGGGTCAACGACTAACCCGGGATACTGCTCACACAATGAGCTCGCAGACGCAGTGGCCTTGGTTGAGCCTCTCCACCGAGAGCACCGCTCAGCGCCTGCTGGGTTGCGAGCTCGTACGAAACCTCGATGGCGTCGTGCTGCGGGCGCGCATCGTGGAGACCGAGGCCTACGACGAAGACGATGAAGCCAGCCACAGCTTCTCGGGTCCAACCGCCCGCAACGCGAGCATGTTCGGCCCGCCGGGGCACCTGTACGTGTACCGGATGCACGGCCATCACTGCTGCAACGTGGTCACTGGTCCAGCCGGATACGGACAAGGCGCGCTGATCAGGGCAGTCGAACCTCTCGAAGGCGCCGAGGTGATGACGCGACATCGTGGCGGGCACGCCAAGACCTTGGCCCTGGTCAGCAACGGGCCGGGCCGGCTGAGCCAGGCACTTGCGATCACCCACGCCCTCGACGGGCATCCGCTCGCGTGCGAGCCGTTGCGGCTCGTGGAGAGGCCAGCAGTCGACCGATCTCAGATCGTCGCGTCCCGGCGGATCGGAGTCACCAGGGCGACCGACGCGTTGCGCCGCTTCCACATCCGCGGCAACCCCTTCGTGTCACGACCCTGATTCGTGACCCCAATTCGTGCCCTGGGTGGGCGGCGAGATCGGCGCGGCGGCGGGACCGTCTCGTCGACCCGTTGGCCTTGCTCGTGAACGTGACCTATGGTCTCGATATGAGTAGATCGTGGGTACAGGAGAAGCCGTCAACGGCTGAGCCTGCCCACGTCCTCAGCGGCGCGGTCCTGCTGGCGATCGCGCTCAGCGAGGAGGCCCGCGGCATCCGTGGCCTCGACGTGCTGCGTCGCAGCGTCGACCGCGCGCCCCCGATCTGTCCTTAGCCCGGCTCCCGGCTCAACCTGGATCCAGGCTCAGACGCACCCCGCGTCACGGTCCCCAGCGCATCGGCTCCGTCGGTGCGCTCGTTCGACTACCCGAGGACAGCCATGCCCAACCCTGCCCGACACCAGTCCGCCCTGACGACTCCCGGGCGACCTGACGACCTGCGCGTCCTGCGTTCCGACCTGGTCCGCGTCGCCGCTGCCCGCAAGAAGCAACTGCTGAAGCTGCGACCCGTCAGAGCCGACGACCGCGTCGCCATCGAGCACCACGCGAGCGTGCGCCGGATCCTCGACGCCATTCATGCCGCACTCGACCGCATGGACGCCGGCACCTACGGCGACTGCGCCCACTGTGGCGCAGCCATATCGCTCGGGAGGCTCTCCGACCGACCGTGGACCTCACAGTGCGAGCCGTGTGCAAGGAGACCTCAGTGACCTGCGCGACCGCACCACCGCCGGCCGCTTCCTCTGGCGTCATCACCCGTCGATCCATTGACCTCAGCACCCCGACCGCAAGGGAAGATTCATGACCACCCACGCCGTTTCCTCAATCGTCCGCGTCCCCGACGACGTCCGCGTCCGCTTCCGCGCCGACCTTCTCGAGGCTGCCACCCATCGCCAGCGACAACTCGACCTGCTCCTGACCGACGGGCCCGAAGCCGGCGCCGACGTCGACCCCGCGGTGACTGCGCAGCGGGCCACGCTGCGCCAGCTTCTCCAGCAGATCGGGGCCGCGCAGGCGCGTCTCGACAAGGACACCTTCGGCCACTGCGAGCACTGTCACGCAGCCATCCCGCTCCCCCGGCTCGAAGTTCGGCCGTGGACGACCGCCTGCATCGCCTGCGCCGCGTGATGAACAAGCTCAGCCGCCGCCATCGGTCCCAGCCTGTCCCCCAGCCCGACATCGGGCCCAGCCCACGAAGGGCGCGTCCCCAGCACGTCGCCGTCGTGGGGGCCGGCATGGTCGGCCTCGCCACCGCCTGGCACCTCGCCCGTGGTGGGGCCACGGTGACGGTCATGGAATCCGAGCACGTCGCGGCTGGCGCGTCGTGGGGCAACGCCGGCTGGCTCACCCCGGCCAAGACGACGCCCCTGCCCGAACCGGCCGTCTTGCGATACGGCCTGCGCAGTCTCGCTCGACCGTCCTCGCCGCTGTACGTTCCGCTGCGCGCCGACCCGAGGCTGCTCAGGTTCCTGGCCGGTTTCACCCGGCACTGCACGCCGCAGGCCTGGACTCGCGCGATGGCGGCCTACGCACCACTCAACGCGATGGCCCTCGACGCGTTCGACGAGCTTGCCGAGCACTCCGTGAGCCTGGGTCAGGTGTCGGCTGATCCATTCCTGATGGCCTTTCGCACGACCGCCGAACGCGACTCCGCCCTGGCCGACCTGTCGCGTGTCGGCGGCTCGCGACCTGTCGACCACGACGTCCTCGACGCCGCGCAGACGCGAGAGGTCCAGCCGACACTGTCCAGTCACGTGCGTGCCGGGATCGCGCTGCACGGTCAGCGCTACATCGATCCACCCGCTTACCTGGGTGCTCTCGCCGATGCGGCGCGCTCCGCTGGTGTCGAGATTCGGGAGGGCGCCCGCGTGAGTGACGTGAGCGATGACGGCGCGAAGGTGGTCGTGACCGACAGCCACGGTGAGGGGCATCGCTTTGATGCTGTCGTGATCGCCACCGGGACGCACCTGGCTGACCTGGCGCGTTCGCACGGGATGCGGCAGGTTGTTCAGGCTGGTCGCGGCTACTCCTTCTCGGTCGTCGGCGCCGAGATCCCGACCGGACCGGTGTACTTCCCGACCCAGCGCGTGGCCTGCACGCCCATGACGGTGCACGGTGAGCGACGACTGCGGGTGGCCGGGATGATGGAGTTCCGACGGCCCGGAGAACCCCTGGACCCGCGCCGGATCGCTGCGATCGTCTCGGCGACGCGAGGGCTCTTCGACGATCTCGACTTCGACGACCGACGAGACGAGTGGGTCGGGTCCCGCCCGTGCACCGTCGACGGACTGCCACTGATCGGCCGTACCCGCAGCGACCGCATCTTCGTAGCTGGCGGACACGGGATGTGGGGCATCGTGCTGGGCCCAGTGACCGGTCGGCTCCTCGCCGAGCAGATCCTCGAGGGCACCACCTCTCCCGTGCTGCGCCCCTTCGATCCGCTGCGGTGACACGGTGACGCGCACAGAAGGACCCCGTGAACCCGAGGCAGACCCGCCGGGCGGTTTGGTCGAGGTGCTCACCCGCTGGGAGAACTCCGGCGGTCACTGGGAAGTACTGAGCATGACTGACTCGTGGGTGGAGATCGGCCTGCTCACGTGCGGCGGGTCCGAACAGATGAGCCACGTCAGCGGAGCCAGGACGTCGGTGCTCCGCACCTTCTTGCGAGACCGGACTTCCAGCGCCGACTGAACCCTCTCCCCCCTGTCTGCTGCGTTCGTGCACGTCATCCGCGGGTCCGGGCGGTATCCGGAGCCGCCGAACCAGTGACTGACGATGGCGGTGAGAGTGTGGTGGCATGAACGAGGACAGCCGACCACCTGGTGACCGTGCTGCCGACCGGCTGCCGGACACCTCCGACATCGCTGCTCGGTCCCGCCAAGGGGGCCAGGGCGGAGCGGTCTGGAAGTTGACCGACCCGCACAGGCAGCTGGACGCCAACGTGGTGGCGGTACTGCCCGGGGAATCGATTGCTCGCCATCTCGGTCCGGATCTCGACGTACTCATCCACGTGATCGAAGGCACCGGAGAGCTACGGACCGAACACGGCACCACACCCTTGTTCCCGGGCGCCTTGGCATGGCTGCCGCGCCGAACCGAGCGGGAGTTCGTGGCCGGCGGTGATGGCCTGTGGTATCTCAGCGTGCATCAACGCAACCGAGGCGGGCTCGCGATCGCTGCGTCCGGCACTGGCGCGATGTCATAACGAAGGGCCCTCGACCTGCGTTGTCGCAGGTCAAGGGCCCTTCGAATGGCGGTGGCGGTGGGATTTGAACCCACGGTGGGTTTGACCCCACACATCATTTCGAGTGATGCACCTTCGGCCGCTCGGACACGCCACCGCGGGGTAGGTTACCCGAGCCGGAGACGGGCCACTAAATCAGCCCGGGACGGCTGTCGGCGCCACCGGTTAGGGTCCGGCTGTGGCCTACGACGTCGACCTCGCCGACCGCCTCCGCGATGCCATCGGGCACCTCGACGGCGTGACCGAGAAGCGCATGTTCGGGGGAGTGGCCTTCCTGCTGGGCGGCCACCTCGCGGTGAGCGCGAGCAGCCGGGGCGGCCTGCTCCTGCGCTGCGACCCGGCGGCGACCGACCGGTTGGTCTCGGGCCACGGGGTGACCCGGTTCGAGATGCGCGGGCGGGAGATGAACGGCTGGCTGCACGTGGACCCAGACGTGGTCGCCGACGACGCAGCGCTGGCCGACTGGGTCGCGGTCGGCACGACGTTCGCCAGCGGACTGCCACCCAAGGAATAGGCGGTTCCCGGTGTCGGCGAACTGTCCTAGCGTCGGACCATGACACTGACACTGGGCATGGTCACCTGCGACACGGCCGAACCGATGGCCCTGGCGACCTGGTGGGCCGAGCAGACCGAGGCCGAGGTGGCCGACCCCTACGGCGGCACCTTCGTGCTGGTGCGGGGCGGCACGCTTCCGGTCATCCTCGCCTTCCAGCTCGACGAGGCGCCGACGCCGGGCAAGAACCGGCTGCACCTCGACCTCAACGCGGTCGACCTGGACGCCGAGGTCGATCGGCTCCTCGCGGCGGGCGCGACCCTGGTCGGCCGGCGCGGCGACGAGAGCTTCCGGTGGGTGACGCTGGCCGATCCCGCGGGCAACGAGTTCTGCGTCGCCGAGGCCGCCTCGAGCGAAGCCGAGCTGGCCTGACAAAGGCCTGACAACGATGGCCCCTCGGGCTGCGCCGGAGGGGCCATCGTCAGTTCTGCAGGTCGAGCTGGTGGATCACTTCTGCAGGTAGCAGGGCTCCTCGAAGTCGTAGTCCTCAAGCGTCGGTCCCGTGTAGAGGCCGCCGACCGGCACGACGCCGCCGGGCGCCTTCTTGTCGGGCGAGAAGAACTGCGTGACGCGCACGGCGGCCTCGTTGGCGTCGCCGGCGTAGTTGCCCGAGCCCTCGGGCAGCAGGCCGTCGGCGGTCACACCGTCCAGGGAGGTCGCGGCCTCGAGCAGTCCCTCCTGGGTGAGGTTGTCGTCCGCGATCGCCTTCTCCAGCGCGGCGCGCATGATCTGGCCACCCGACCAACCCAGCGCGAAGTACTCGTTCGGGTCACCGGTGTTGGCCGCCCGCATCTCGTCGAACGCGGCACCCTTGGCGTTGTAGCCGGGGAACGAGCTGGCCCACGTGTACAGACCCTCCAGCGCCGGCGCAGCCGGGCTGTCGAGCAGGGCAGCGTTCCAGGTCGGGATCGATCCGACGAACTTGCCCGTGAAGCCCTGAGCGGCAGCGCCACCGACGACGCCGGCGAGCTCGAGCGGGCCGGTCGCCACGATCACGAGGTCGGCCTTCGACTTCACGAGGGCGGCGATGGCCGCCGTCTGCTGGTCGGCGCCAGGGCCGGTCGGGATGTCGACGAACTCCAGGTCGTTGGCCTCGGCCGCGATCTTCGCGCCGACCGCAGCGTCGTCGCCGTAGTCGCCGGGGAAGTGCACGGCGGCGATCTTGGTGGCGCCACCGTTCTCGACGCCGAAGTCCACGGCGTTCATGGCCTCACCACAGTAGGAGTTGCCGATCTCGAGCACGCGGTCCTCGAACAGCCAGTTCGAGCCGAGCGTGGCCGGGATGACCACCAAGTCCTCGGCGTCGGAGTCGCGCAGCATGGCCTCGGTCGCCGCGGTGCCGAGCGACTGGGCCATCGCCAGCACGTCCTTGTTGATCTCGGCGAACGCCTGGGCGTGCACGTCGGGGTTGTACTGGTTGTCCTTGACGTAGGTGGAGACGTCGACCTCGTAGTCGCCGACGCCGCCCTCCTCGTTGACCTTCTTCCAGAACGCTGCGCCACCGGCCGTCAGCGGCACGCCGACGCCCTTGAACACACCGGAGAGATCGCTGATGACGCCCAGGTAGATGCAGCCCTTGCTGTCGTCGACAGCGTTGGGACACGGCTCGCTGGTGACTCCCCGAGCGTCGCCACCACCACTGCCCCCGTCGTCACCGTCGTCACGACCACATGCGGTCAGGACGAGGGTGGACGCGGCTGCCAGCACTGCCAGCCGCTGCACGGATCGATTCACTGTTCCTCCTCGGTTGTTACGACGCCCCGGCTCAGTAGGAGAACGGGAAGCTCTTCCAGTAGGTCCTGATCCGCAGCCAGATGCCGTAGAGGCCTCGGGGCTCGAAGAGCAGGAAGGCGACGATCAGACCGCCGTACAGGGCGGTCTCGATCTCGAAGATGTTGGGGTGCTCGATCGGCGAGCTCGAGATGAAGCCCAAGAGGCCGGGCAGCTCGCTGGAGATGCGCGGCAGCAGGGCGATCAGCATCGCGCCCATGATCGAGCCCGAGATCGTGGCCACGCCCCCGATGAGCACCATCGCGATGAACTGCACCGAGAGCAGCAGCCCGAACTGTTCTGGGCCGAACTGCCCGTTGGCCGCGAAGAGCAACGACCCGCATACACCGGCATAGAACGAGGAGATCGTGAACGCGATGATCTTGTAGCGAGACAGCTCGACGCCCATCACGCCGGCGGCGATGTCGCGGTCGCGGACGGCGGCGAACGCGCGGCCGATCCGGGAGCGGGCGATGTTGCGAGCCAACACCGCGAACACGATGAGCACGGCGAGGAAGAACCAGAAGAGCTTCTGCTCCTCGGTGTAGGCCCCGTCGCGTGTCAGGTCGTTGCCGAACACCACCGGCACGGCCGCCTCGCGACCGACCTGCGCCCCGCCGGAGAGGTCGCGCCACTCGGTGAAGAAGTAGATGCCGATGAAGACGAGCCCGAGCGTGACGATGGCGAGGTACAGGCCGCGCAGCCGCGTGGCGAGGGGCGCGACGACGACACCGCACAGGGCGGCCGCGAGTCCCGCCGCGGGGATCCAGATCAGGACGTTGTCGACCCCGAACCCGAGGTAGCGACCGTCTGGGTCACCCGCGAGCGCCGCCGACGTGTAGGCACCCACGCCCACGAAGAACGCGTGCCCCAGGGAGACCTGGCCGGCGTACCCGGTGAGCAGGTTGAGGCCGATCGCTCCGATCGCCAGCACGAGTCCGGTGCCGAGCAGAGCCAGGATGTCGTCGGGCAGGCCCATCGGCAGATAGGCCGCGACCGCGATGATGGCGAGCACGCCCAGCTGCTTGGGCCGGGTGTTCAGGAACGCCATGTCCTGGCTGTAGGACGTGAACAGCTCGGGGCGACCCAGCACGCGTCGGGCTCGACGCTTCGGAGCAGGGCCGCGGGTGTCGCGAGGAGGAGGGGCCGTGGTGGTCATACCCGTTCGACCTCCTTGGTTCCGAAGAGTCCTTGCGGTCTCACGAGCAGCACCAGGAGCATGAGGACGAAGGGCGCGATGGCTCCGGTGTTGGTGTCCAGGTTCGGGAAGATGTCGCGGTGGTAGGTCGAGGTGAGCGACTGCACGATGCCGACCACGAGTCCGCCGACGACCGCGCCGCCGAGTGAATCGAGCCCTCCGAGGATGATCACCGGCAGCGCGGTCAGGGCGACGACGTAGATGTTCTGGTCGATGGAGTTGCCAGCCGCGGTGAAGACCCCGGCGACGGCTGCCAGCCCACCGGCCAGGCCCCACGAGACCGCGAAGACGGTGCCGACGCTGACGCCCTGAGCCATGGCCGCCTCCTGGTCGAGCGCAGCAGCACGCATGGCCAGGCCGATCGGGGTGAAGCGGAAGAACGCGAAGAGCAGCACCACGATGATCATCGCGGCGGCGAACGCGGCGATGTGCCGGTGCTGCACCTGCACGTCGCCGATCGTCACGACGTCCAGGCCCCAGGGGTCGCCGATCTGGCGCGGGTTGACGCCCACGAAGGCACCAGCCACCACGCGCACCACGATGTCGATGCCGATGGTGATGATGGCGATCACGAACGTGGCCTTGCCGACCATCGGCCGCACCGCGACCCGCTCGACGATGAGGGCGACCAGGGCGATCGAGATCGCGCCCAGCACGCACGCCGCGACGAAGCCGACCTTGGGCGAGAGGTAGCTGACGAGGATCGCGCCCGACATCATGAAGGCCGGCTGGGCGAAGCTGATGACCTGCATCGACTTGTAGATGATCACGAAGCCGAGGGCGAGCAGCACGTAGATCGAGCCGTTGCCGGCGCCGATGCTGACCGCGGTGAAGAACTGCGTCATCAGACGGTCCCGCCCTTCGAGTACATGCTCTCGACCAGGTCGTGGAAGGCGCGGTCGATGGCCGAGCGCTTCACCTTCTGGGTCGCGGTGAGCTCGCCGTCCTCGTGGTCGAGCTCCTTGGGCAGCATCCGGAAGTCCTTGAGCTGCTCGACGGGGTTGTGCTTGGAGTTGACCTCCTTGACGATCCCCTCGACCAGCGCCCGCACCTCCGACTTCTCGGCCAGGTCGCGGTAGGTCGTGTAGCCGAGCCCCTTGCGCTGGGCCCACTCACCGACCGTGTCGAGCTCGATGCCGATCAGGGCGGTCAGGTAGCTGCGCTTGTCGCCGATGACGACGGCCTCCTTGATGAAGGGTGAGGCCTTGAGGGCGTTCTCGATCTCCGAGGGTGCGATGTTCTTGCCGCCGGCGGTGATGATGATGTCCTTCATCCGGTCGGTGATCGCGATGTGCGTGCCCTCGACCCACTCGCCCACGTCGCCGGTGTGCAACCAGCCGTCGGCGTCGATGGCCTCGGCGGTCGCCTCGGGGTTGCGCCAGTAGCCGGCGAAGTTCGCGGGGTGCCGGGTCAGCACCTCGTGGGTCTCGTCGGCCAGCTTGACCTCGACGCCCACCAGCGGCTCGCCGACGGTGCCGAGCCGCACGCGGCCGGGCAGGTTGGCGGTGGCGATCGCGGAGTTCTCGGTCATGCCGTAGACCTCGTGCACCTTCACGCCGATACCCATGAAGAACTGCAGGACGTCGGGCGCGATCGGCGCCGCGCCGCATGACGCGTAGCGCACCCGCCGCAGGCCCATCCGGGTCTGCAGCGCCCGGAAGAACAGCACCCAGCCGATCGCGTAGCGGATCTTGGTACTCGTGGTGTGCGTGCCGCCGTTGGCGACCAGCGTCTCTCCGATCGACTCGGCCTGACGCAGCCAGAACTTCGCATAGGCCCGCTTGAGCCGGGTGGCGGAGTCGAGCTTGATGCGGGCGGTGGCCAGCAGCTTCTCCCAGATGCGAGGCACCGCGAAGAACAACGTGGGCTGCACCTCGCGGAGATTCTGGGGCACGGTGTCGATCGACTCCGCGAAGTTGACCTGGGTGCCGGCCCCGGCGTTGAACCAGGTGGTGAAGAACCGCTCCGCGACGTGGCAGAGCGGCAGGTAGGACAGCGAGAGGTCCTTGGGGTTGGCCGCCGGGGAGACGAAGGCGCCCTTCTCCAGCACCGTGGTCATGGCGAACTCGACGTTCGCGACGGTGAGCATCGCGCCCTTGGGCGGTCCGGTGGTGCCCGAGGTGTAGACGAGCGTCATCACGTCGTCGGAGGCGGCGGCCGCCATCCGTTCGCGAACGGCGTCCGGGTGAGCGGCGCGGTGCTCGGCTCCGAGCGCCATGAAGGCCTCCCAGTCGAGCAACCGGGGGTCGTCGTAGGCACCGACGATGCCGCGCGGCTCGACGTAGACGATGCGCCGCAGGTCCGGGCACTCGGCGCTGACGTCGAGCGCCTTGTCGAGCTGCTCCTGGTCCTCGACGAGGTGCACGCCCGAGCCGCTGTGGCCCAGCAGGTAGCCGACCTCGGCCGCGGGGTTCGTCGGGTAGAGACCGACCGTGATGCCGCGGACCGCGACGGTGGCCAGGTCGAGGATCAGCCACTCGGGCCGGTTCTCGCTCTGGATCGATACCCGGTCGCCGGGCTCGACACCCAGGGAGATCAGGGCGTGCGCGGCGGTGTCGATCGCGTGCCAGTACTCGGCCCAGCTGATCTCGTGCCAGACGCCGTACTCCTTGCGGCGCAGCGCCACGCCCTTCGGGTCGGTGCCGGCGCGGTCCTGCACGCGGCTGGCGACGGTACGGACTCCGACCGCGGTGGGTCGGTCGAGGATCTCGGTCACGCGGTCGCCCCTGTCGGGTCGTGGCTCGTGGTGGCCGGGTCGACGTCGGCGGCGGCGTCGACCGCCTCGGCCGTCTCGAGGTCACCGCCGAGGTAGGCCCTGATGACCTCCGCGTTGCGCTGCACCTCGGCCGGGACGCCGACGGTGATGGGCGTGCCGAAGTCGACGACGAGGATGCGGTC
>Ga0098074_1000583_pt1 | contig 23431 bp, 15 predicted proteins | sample 32_taG_FD_75064 | JGI IMG/M metagenome (GOLD analysis project Ga0098074, IMG submission 75064) | Marine viral communities from the Gulf of Mexico - 32_GoM_OMZ_CsCl metaG | ecosystem: Environmental > Aquatic > Marine > Oceanic | place: Atlantic Ocean: Gulf of Mexico | collected 2015-07-12
ACACTAGCACGAATCTAGGGTACGGGCTGTCCTGCTGCTCACTATCATAGATAGAGAACGCGAGGGTCCACTTAGGAGCAGGTCCGGCGTACTGGAGGCCAGGCTGGTTCTTATCGGCTAGGTATCCTCCCTCCACAGCGAATCTCATTTTCCCTGCGATAGGCATAGCCATGACACCTAAGCGGTGCGTATGGCCCTGGTGGACACTACAGCCGAGTTCGTGGGCCACTTTCAGAGCATGGGCCGCAGGGAACTTAGAGCTGCCCTTGAACTCATCTCCGTGCAGAATCCGTACTTTCTGTCCCTGTCCACACGGCACCATCACCTTCTTACGTCCCGCATTCTCCACCCAGTCTATCCCTAGATCGTCTAGTCCTATTGTCTTAGGGTACGTGAGCCCCGACATACGTAATGCGGGCGCCCTCCCTTGGATGTAGGTGTTCCAGCGTCTCTCGTGATTTCCGGAGATGTAGGTAATCTTAGCCTTGGGCGCGGCGTCGCGGATGGCCTGGAGCAGCTTCCGGACTCCCCTTAACTCCTTGTCCAGCAGGTCTTCCCAGCGCGGGTCCTTGCGGTGGGTCGTCAGCGCGTGGAGGTCGGCAATGTCGCCAGCCAGGACGATGTGCCCTGGCTTCTCTCGGCGGATGGTGTCCAGTAGCTTCTTCTCTCCCTTGCGGGACTGGAAGGGCGCGTGGATGTCGTGGGCTACGATTGTCTTCAAGACACGGCCCGAAGGAGGCTCAGAATCAGGAGGCTTACCCCTCCCCAGAACTTTTTCGGATGCGTCTTAGCGAGTAGAGTGATGCGATTAAGCATAGGAGCATTATAGTGCTCGGCCTAGTCCCCGTCAACCATGTCCCTAGTTCTGGTGCGTAGCGCTCGGAGTTTCGCTGGCCACTGGTGCGGTGGCGGCATGAACAGGAACGCGGCCAGGGCTATCGCGCCCCAGAACAGGATGCGCTTCAGGAGAGCCGAGAAACTGCTGTTCTGATCCTGGAGCTGCTGCTGGAGCTTGATGATGGCCAGCGGGTCGTTGATGTCTACCGCATGGCTAGGCTCTGGCGTTAGGGCCTCCTCGACCTGCTCGCCTCCGACATGTCCCAGCACAGCTCCGACAGCAGCGCCAGGAGGACCGCCAATAGCAGCGCCGCCAGCGCCGCCCACCGCAGCACCCATCGGAGGGAACATAGCACAGCACGGGAGAAAGACGAATAAAAGAGTAAGATGTCTTAATCTCATGGCTTGTTCTGGAGCGTAGCGATATCCACGTCGTTGCTGTGGATAGCCTCCCGCAGCTCCTCCATAGTCTCGACGAACTGGCGGTGCTCCTCGCTCCGGCGCGCGTCGTTGGCTACCCACAGGTAAGCCAGGAGGCCCATGAGGACATAGCTGGTCACGTTGAGGACCTGGGATTTCGTGATCTGGGTTTGTTCGATTTGGCTCATAGGGTTATCTATCGGCGCCGCGCACGTTCTCGTACTTCTCGCGCATAATAAGGTTCAGACGACGCATCTCGGCACTGAGGGCTTCTCGGTACTCGGGGTCTTTCGTCTCGCGCATCTTGGTTCGTAGCTCCCCAATCTGGTTCCGGTAACGTCCTAGAATGACGTTCCGCATGTGCTTGGGGCGGGAATGCTTCGTTCCCAACAGAACAGAATCCGCGAGCTGGGTCATAAGGGTCTTCTCGCCGAGGGGGTCATCCTCGGCAAAGGCGAGGCGCGTGATCCAGAAGGCGTTTGCGGCTTCCTCCAGGAAGTGCGTGTTTCCGATACCGAAGGCGCTACCTATCATTCGTGCTGGAGTACCGAACTCGAACGGAATATCGGTCTGCCCCGAGTAGCGCTCCTCTCGCGCCACGGCATGTCCTCGGCCCGTAACCAGTTCCGAAGCTACATCCCCAGTGTTGAGCATGACCTCGCCTACCGCCTCCAGCATCTTCACTGCCTCGAGGTTAGGGTTAATCCGGGTCGCGTCCAGGCCCAGAGACGACCCCGGAATACGCATGACCAGGCGACCGTTCTCCTCGGTTCCTACGCCCGAGGTCGTGGATGCCTTCATGAACGTGCTCATGCGCGCCAGTGCCGACGGGTCCTCGGCCATGTGCTTGGCCGCGAAGGGGAGGTAGTGCCTGGGGAAGGTGTAGTAAAGGACACCGCGCTTGAACATACGCTCTGTCGGCGTGATCTGTGCATAGTCCACGGTAGCCCTCTTCGCGTTCCGGACAGCGTGCTCGAGCGAGACACCTTCCCGTAGCTGTGCGAAGGTGACACCCAGGCGAGCGAATGCCTCGGACGCTTCCGCCCCAGTTCCGATGGCCTGGTTGATGACGCCGGAGCTGTCCCCTAGCTTGGCCGAGAGCAGCTTCCGGTCCATGACACCAGCACGGAGACGGAACAGGGCCTCGGTCGTGGAAGAACTGCCGCGAAGCCCGTCGTTGATGAAGGTGCTGAAGAGGCCCTCGCGCGCCATGACATCGAGCAGTTCGCCGATGTTGTGATCTTGTCCACCAGCCCTGAACACCAGGTCTTCGGGCTGGAGGCCGAACTTGGCTAGGACTTCTGCGTCTGGTGTGCCCTCGATGCCTTCGCGGCCTGCGCGACGAATGACGCGAAGGAACTCCATGGTTGGGATACCCTTCACGCGCTTCCTGATAACACCGGTAAGGCCGTCGGTGCCCGATAGGTGTAGCGCCATCTTATCGTAGACAGCGGCCAGCTTAGGATCGCCGTGCATGAATCGGGCCGCATCGTACATGCCCGCCGTGGACGACATAGGAGACACGCCCAGCGCCCGTGCCTGGAAGTAGGCACCTGCCGCGTTCGTGATATGGAAGGCGGGACGGAACACGGTCTGCCAGGACTTCACGAAGAACGAGAAGTTGTCCGTCATGGCCGCGAGTTCTGAGCTGTGTTCCCACTGCTTCTGGGTAGCGGAGAACATACCGCCTACAGTGCCTTGATTCCCGAAGATGACGTGCTGGCCCTGGAGGTTATCCAGGTCTGCTCGTCCCACGGTACTCATCATCGAGTTAGGATCGAAGGCCCCGCGCGCAGCTCTGAGCGAGAAGGCCTGCGGGACGGTGAGGTCTTCGGAGACTTTAGCCAGAACATTCGGGTCATGGGTCTCGACGAGTCCGCGCATAGTTCCGGGGGCGTCCAGAGGCAGAAGAACAGAGCCCTGGCCGACGGAGGTGGTCGGGACGATGCGCTCGGTTCCGTCGTCGGCGCGGATAACTAGAGCCGAGAAGGTTGTGTCCGCCTGCTTATCTGCGATCTCGAGTGTAGTTTCAACCCCCTCCTCGGTGCGGCGAACAGTCTTGCCAGCCGTTGCGCCCGGAGCAGCGTGAGGACCTGCGCCCTTGATGACGCGGACAACACGCCCCGAGATAATCTCGCCCGCCTCTTCCGCAGATTTGAGCATGACTTCAGCACTCTCGGCTACGGCATACCGAGTCTCGGCCTGCGCCAGTCGGGACGTAATGATGTTCGAGGGGCTTATCTCGAACTTGCCCATGCGTAGACCTTCCTTCTCCGCAGCCTTGGCGATGGTCTTTGCCAGCTTCTCGGCATCAGCATTGCCCGAGGTCTGGAGGACGTGATACAGATTGTTCAGGTCCTCGATAGGGAGCGCGTCCAGGTTACGGGCGAATCCGGACGAGAGCTGGGGCATCGCGCTCTGGAGCACCTTCCGAACCTCGTCGCGCCCGAGTCCTGCCGCGATAGCCTTCACTCCTTCTCGGCTAATGATACGGCCCACGTAGGCGATGGGCGAGGAGCTGGAGATTAGCTTGTGCTCGACGGCCTCGTTCAGGATTGTGCGACGGTACTTGTCCACCATCCCTCGGTAGTTCGTGGCCCCTGCAGCATCGAGCATATCGTCGATAGGCTTCAGGAACTGGCGGGAGGCCTCGATAGCGGCCTGCTCCAGGTCTTCGAGGAGGGCCGGAGTGACCAGCTTAGTACGCTTCAGTTCGTCGGCGCCGTGCAGGAGCCGTGCGATAGCGCCTGCTGTTCCTTCTAGACCTTCCGCGATAGGGCCGTGCGGCGTGACAGTCTCCTGGAAGATGTCAAGAGGCTTGCGCGGGTCAGTGATAAGAGTCTCGATAGACGGGTGGGCTCTCGGCATTTTCGCCTCCTTCCCTGCGGCCCGGAGCTCGAGCAGTGACTCGATCTGGTGTACGTCCGTGCGTTCGGCCACGGACAGGGATTTCATGTCCTCGACAACGAACTTCGTATCCGAGAGCTTCGCCACATCGTGGAAATGCTCCAGCTCCTCGGCGGGGATACGGATACGGGGAGGCTTGTCGAATGGTTTGGCCAGGGGTGCCCTCTTAGGGGCACGGGTGAGCATCTTAATACCTCCGGCCTTCCGTGCGCGCCGGAGGTTATGCATCATGTCGTCGGTGGTGAGTCCGTACTTACGGCGCATCCTGTCCAGGACCTCATCCTTGCGGATGGCCTGTCCGACTTCCGTCTTAGTCATAGGACGGCTGGACTGTTTCTTCAGTCGCCTCAGAACAGTCTGGAGCTGGCTATCGCTCAGGTTGCCTAAGTGTACGGCCTTACCCTTCGAGCCTACGCGAACGACGTGCTGGTTCTGAGCAGCACCGCCGAGCTTCGGAGGCTCGCCTACGACACGGACTTTCGCCAGCTCTTCGTACTTGGCAGTCAGTCTAGTCCCGTCTCCGAGAGATTTCGCCAGTTCTTTGTACGGTTTCGCCAGGGCCTGTAGGTCTGGGCGGCTGTCCGCGAACATGACGAGACGCTCGGCCATGTTTACCATGCGGAGGCCAAGGTTCGTACGGGCCTGGGCGAAGCCTGTTACGTTGTCGTCAAGACCTACGAGCCGCGAGGTTTCCATCAGCTCGTCGGCTAGGACATCGACCTGGGAGCGCATAAGCATGAAGGCCTCGAAATCCTCCGCGCTCATGGTCATCAGCTTGGCGTCTGCAACGGCGGTTTCCTGAAGGAGCTTGCCAACGCCCTCGATAGACTCGGTGGCGCGGGCCACGAGCTGGCGGGCCTTCTTGTCTCCGGCGACCAGGGATTCCATATGGGCCTCGGACGAGAAGATTTTCCGGCGCATGTCCGCCATCTTCTCCCCGAACTTGAAGCCTGACAGGTGTCCGAACTCGCCTCGTAGTTCTGCGGCCTTAGTAGTCGCGGATACCGAGACAGCCTGCCCTTGTAACGATGCGACCCCTGCCTCGTGACGGGCGATGAGGTCCTGGAGGTCGACATCCGCCAGGTCATCGGCCTTGTCGATTCCGAGAATCCTCTTCGCGTCCGTGGCCATAGTCTCCATTTCTTCCGCAGAGCGCGGACGCTTGCCTAGTACAATACGGACAAGGGCTCTATCGGGGTCGATGCCTCGGTCTAGGGCCTTACGGTAGCGGGCAGCGACACTGTGGGGATCTAGTTTATCCGTCAGCCTCCGGTACATGGCGATACCTGTAGGACTCAGCTCCTTATCGAGCAGGTCTTCTGTCTTCGCCGCAAGTCGCTCACCCGCTACGGCGAGGGAACTCATGCCCGAGGCTTTGGCGCCTTTCGAGATGGCGCTAAGGTTATCTACGGCATTCGAGACGACAGGGATTTTGGACAGGCCCTTGCCCATGGCCGTAACTGCCGCAGACGCGCGAGTCTTATTCCCGATAAGCGAAATCCAGTTCGAGTGGTCCTGCGTCCGGTAGAGGGCCTTCCCTGCCATGTTGAAGAAGGGGGCACTGAGACGGAGTTCGCGGTCGCGGCTCAGTTTCACCGCATCGTCGAGGCCCATAGGTCCGATGTGCGAACCGAGGGCGCCTTCGTCCCCTAGTTCCTTTACGGCACGGTTCAGTTTTTTACGTGCAGCGCGAGGTACACGCCCCTGGAGGGCACCTTCCAGGGCCTCGCGTACTGCGGGCAGCGCTGGGTTAGGGCCCAGCTTAGAGAGGGCCTTGCGCCCCGCGTTAGTCTTGGCCGCCTTCTGCAATGCGCGACCGCCTCGCCCCAGAGCAGTGGCGCCACCTCCCAGGTAGGTGAGAGGGTCAGTGCCGATACCAACACCGAGCTGGGCCCAGAAGCTGTCGGGGTCCATGGAGGTGCCGAGTAACTTGTTCGTGCGCTCGACCATCTCGGGCATACTGACATCGTGCCGGTCCTCGTCCCATAGGCCGAGGATAGGGACTAGCGCCTGGTCTAAGATGCCCTCCTCGGAGAACAGGTCCACGTTCGGGTCCTGGGCAACGCGGAGCAGTCGCATGAAGATCTGCTGAGGGCCTCCGAAGGTCGAGTTAATGAACCGCTCGAAGCTGTTGGTGGCGTAACGCTGGGAGGACCTGGCCTTCTGGGCGTGTGCGAAAGCGGTAGCTGATTGGGAGATAGCCATTACCTTCTAGTTCCCATCTCCAGCATAATAGATAGGGCTACCATGTCCAAAGAACTCCTCCTATTCACTTCTCGAGCGCCTACGTTTCCAGCTTTTCGGTATCGTCCCACATTGAGATCGCCACTTCTTTCGCGCAGTGTGTCTACTGAGTCGAGGTAGGTATCTAGAACGTGCTTGGCCATGTCAATGTCACCTTGAGTTATAGGCATATCGGGTGCACTGGAGTCTTTAAGGAGAAGGGGCATGGCGTCATACACTAGCTCCATAACCGCATCCTCGCGTCGGTATGCGTCCTCGATAGCAGCTATTTCAGCAAGTTTCGCTTCGTACACTGTGGATGGTACAGGCAGAGCATCAGGGTTCAGAGGGTCAGTCACAGGCCCAACCATGGTGTCTAGTCTCAATCCTAGAGTCTCGTAATCCAGAGAGGCAACGTGCCCTAGAACTTCGGTCATCGTGTCCCCAATCCTGTCGCGCATGACTAGCGTATCCCGCCGGTACTGTGCTGCATGTAGATTTCCTCGCCTACGGATCTCCTCGAGGTCGTCCGTCCTCTCTACCGACAGGCCTCCGACAGCTTGTACGGCAGTATCCTGTTGTTCTCTGGTGGGGTTCCACCACGAGGCCACCTGTTCGTTGAAGTGGTCTCTTCCCGCCCAGTCGTCGAAAGGCCGTTGACGGCGGTGATGTGAGACATCCTCGTTCCAGTTCTCGAATCTCTCAACATAGGCACCCACAATATAGTTCGCCGCGAAACTAAGTACCTCGGAGTTCGCGTCTCCTATAGTCTCCCTGAATGCGGCAGGGGAGAGGACATTGTTCTCTACAACCTCCTTTGCCCGTGCCTCAACAGCAGGTCTGACTTCGTTAAGGAGAGGCGAGGTAGCCCCTGCACCAGTAGTCAGGATTTGCCGTAACTTGAGGACATCTTGCCCATCCATAGTATGGAGATTCTGAATGAAGTGTCCGAAAGGAGACGGTACTGACTGCGAGAGCTGCCAGCCGGTCCCGTCGGGGGTACGTTCCAGTGCGACGAACTCGGAGAGATCTTCAGGAACACCGTTAGGGAACAAGAGATGGCCCCCAGGCATCTCAGCAAGACTGGTCCGTAGACTTTCCACGGCGGGCTCCAGGATGTTAACCTCCGCAGTTGCTCGCGACAGCTCCTGGATAAGGGGCTCGGGGTTCTGGCGGGACAGCTCGGCGGCGAGTCCTGGGTTCGTGTGCGCTAGGGCTGTCCAGGAACTGGCGCTTTCTTCTCCGGTTAGTAGGTCACGCAGACGGCGGGCTTCAGGACTAAGCTCTACGTTGGAGGGAAGGCTACGGAAGTGGGAGAGCAGTGACTCTCCCCTATCCTTCATGTTCGTGTACACACCATCTCTTTGGATACTGTCACGTAACATAACTGGGGCGCTGGGATCGTGCGCGGCCTTGATGGCCTCCTCCAGGTTCCCTTGTTCTGCTTTCGCTGCCCACTTATCGGTAGCTAGGCGGTTTGCCCCGTTCTCTACGTTAGACAGCTCTGCCCTCAGTAGCCTGCGCTGTAGTTCGGCAAAGTCCTCGGAAATATTACCAGCGGCCTCTAGCGAGTCGATACGCTCAGTAGCGGCCTGGTACTCGTCCTGGATCTGCTCTAATCCTCTAGCAGTAGGGGCCTGATTGAACTCGACTACCGAGAGCGCGAAGGCTTCCGACTCGTTGTTGGCAGTGCCTATCGCTTGTTTTTCGGCACGTTCCTTCGCGTACTGGTTCCCGATCCGCTCCTGTAGGTCCACGAGAGACTCGTCCTCGACGAGCGAAAGTCCGAGCTGGCGGGCCTCCTTCTGGGCCGCTGCCAGGTTTTTCTCGGCTGACTGGGACTCGGAGAGTTCGCGTATGTGGGCTCGCTCACTCTGGGCCATCCAGGTGTTCAGGTCCTTAGCGTCCATCGCAACCAACGAGTCGAACGTCTTCTGGTCCGGAACCATCTTCTTGTCGATGTTACCGGTCTTCAGAGCATTCGAGAGGAGTACAGCATTCGCCTTAGAGCCCTCGATGCTCCGACGACGCTTCGCCAGCTCATCGACGAAACGCCCCAGATTATCGCGCCCCGTGATCTGGTCGGTGGCGCCAAGCCCGAAGGCCGTGCCCAGGTTCGCCAGTGCTTCGAGTCCTCCGCCCCCAGTGCTGGGGGACGGTTGCTCGAACTCGTCGGGTTCTTTGTTGTCTGCCATAGTATCAGGAGGATGGGTAGGCTGCGCGGAAGTCGGACGCGAACTTACCTGCGTCGAGGCCCAGGAAATCTAGGGCCTTACCAGCGTGCGAGGAGACGAAGGGGTCCTCCTTGAACAGTTCCGAGAACAGTCCCGAGAGAGCTTCCTTATCCTCGCCCGAGAGCTGCCCGAGCGCGGAACTGAAGCCTCCAAGACCTCCGGCAATCGCGGTGCTCGGCCCTGTGCCCGCGCTGATGCCAGCAATCTGCGACGCGGCCGAGGTTCTGATGTTCGCCGCAGAACGGGCGCCCTCAGTCCTGATAGCACCAGACTCGCGCAGGAGCTGGGCACGGAGGCTAAGGTTCTGGCGCGCACGTTCGACCCGCGCCTGCTCGGCCGCACCTAAGCCCCTACTGGTAAGGAGGTTAAGAAGAACCTCACCAGCGCGACGGCGCCCGGTCGTGGCCCCAGACTGGAGGTTGGCGCGCACGCTCTCGGCCTCGGCCTGTTGGCGTAGGCCCTGCGAGAGAGCATCGCGCATGAGCGGGCTCCGCAGATCCATGGACGCAACATCCGCCATCCGCTCGAGCGGAGCTGCGGCACCTGCGGCGGTGTCGAGGACTAGACCTGCTTGCGATTCGGAAGTTTCGCGGAGGGCCTTACGCGCCTGTTTCGCCTCCTCCTTAGCTCGGTTCCGGGCACGACGCTCGGAGCGTGCGGACAAAATACTAGAACCTACCCCGAAGGCAAGCTGTGCACCTGCGAAAAAAGGATCAGACATTAGAGTACGATCTCCAGAATAGAGACGGAAGCCGCCTCGGGTTTACGGTTACGGACGGCAGCACGCTGGAATCGCCCAGTTGCCGTCATGCCTTGACGCCCCGCGAAGTCGTCCCAGGTCGAGAGGGAAGACCTGTCGCCAGGGGTCGTTGCTGCATCGTGGGCACTCTCCCACGCGCTGCCCGTTAGAACCTCGGCCTCTAGGTGGCGCGAGGTAACTTTCGCCCCTACGTCGAGGGGTCCCGTGTCGAGCAGTAATCCGGTCTGGCCCACGCCCAAGTATACCGTGGCGGAGCCCGTAAGTCCAGCGAGGTCTCCGGAGCCGAAGGTGAGCGTAGTGCCCGAAGTGATGTCGCCCACAGTATTTACGACGGCCTCGGTCCCGGCGCTGTCCACGACGAGGCAACGGGTCTGGGCCGCGATAGTGCTGGCTGCAACGCCGGTGATGGTGTCGCCCGAGACAGTGCCCGTGAGGGTCAGCGTCTGATCCGGCACATCGTCGCCATAGACCGACGCCTCCTTGCTCCATGTCCTGGTGAAGTTGACCCAGGCCCCTGCGCCGTCGTCCAGGTCGCCCACGTCGCGCGCGGCCCGCTCCTCGACGCTCCAGGTCTTCGTGGGGAAGTGGTAGCGGAGCACGTCGCCAGTGCTGGTGTCGATGACGAAGAGGGAGGACAGCGCTGCGGAAGAGGCGAGGCGGCAGTTGTCCTTGTCCGGGAGGAGGTCCTGGACAGGGAGCCCGAAGTCGGCCTGCTCGCCATCGACCACGGCCCAGAGCTTCCCGTTGAAGGTGAAGGCCATGCCGGAGTAGGCCGCGATACACTGGGCATTCGAGGCGCCGATGATTTGGCCGAGGGAGCGGACATCTGGCACATCAGGGGAGCCGCCGACCAACACGCCCCAGTTCCGGCCGCAGACAAGGACCTGGCCCTGCCCGAAGCGGTCCTGCACCTCGATAGCCGCCGTGGCCTGGCCCACGCCCTCCTCCGAGGGGATGCGGAACCGGTCGTTCTCGGGGTAGGATTCCCAGCCCGCCGAGCCCGCGACCGAGGGCCAGATTTGGCTCTTGTCGTCGAGAAGGGCCAGGCGCCCGTTCCAGGGGAAGGCGCTGAGGATGTTCTCGGGCACGGAGCCAGCCGTCTCGTCGATGGCCAGCCCCAGCGCCTCCGAGGGGGTGTTGTCCGTATGGAAGGACGTACCTACCGGCACGAAGGCGAGACTCCGTAGTTCTAGTCCCCGCGCGATCTCCAGTGCAGTCTGCACGTCCTCGTCCACGTCGGCGTCCACGGGCGCAACTTCCGTGGTGCGGCTCAGTTGCCAGCCCACGATGTCAGGGTGCGGCGCCTCAGGGAACACGACCACAGGGGCAGGGTCGGCGCCCGAGTCCTGGGCGGCGCGCTCGTCGATGATTTCGGCGTTCCCGTCGGCAGAGGCATCGCCCTCGGAGCCGTAGTTCTCGAGCACCGAGCCCACCAGGTCATCGGGCTGGAACTTGTAGTAGTGCAGGAGGTTCGTAGTCCCGCCCGTGTACTCGTTCTCGGAGACGCGGCCGGTCAGGTAGTCGAAGTCCGTACCATCGTCCAGATCTGGGCCCTTACCATCGTCCCACATCCGGAACTCGGACACGTTGACGCGCTCGTCCAGGGTGCTGGAGCCGTCCGCATGACCGCCAATATGAATCCAGCCCGCAGGCCAGGAGCCGATGCCCATGCTCGTGCCGCCGAAGCCATCGTCGAAGATGACGCTACCATTGACGGCCATGTTCTCGATGGTCAGGTTCCGGGCCGAGCCTGCGCCCGCGTTCACCGTCACGTCGAAGGCTACCCAGTTGAAGCTGTCCAGGTCTGGCATGATGACACCAGCATTCGCCAGCTCGTCGCGGGTCTTGACGTACTTCGCGTCCGAGCTCTGGGCGTCCCAGATGCGCTCGGTGATGTTGAAGGAGCCCTCGGTGCCTCCGCGCAGAGTCAGCGTACCGTCGCCCAGCGCAGAGTAGTAGAGCACGATGGCAGCACTATCGAGCGCAGTTCCGTCGGTATCTAGGACTAGGATAGGATGTTGCTTTGCCAGGAGGTTGTTATCGTCCTGGGTGAAGTTCTCGACGGTATCGCCCGTGGTTCCGTCAGATCTGGCGTACCAGGGGAGCCCCAGTACGGCATCGTAACGCGCATCGTCCGAGTCGGTCTCATCCTCGAAGATAGGCGCGAAGTCGGCGTAGATGTCAGACTCTAGCGACTCGCCCGCGAAGGCCGCGAACCGCTCCTCCGAGTTGTGGCGGAAGGTGCTGAAGCTCAGTGCGTCCTGCCAGGCCCTGTAGTGCCAATGGACGGCAGTGCTGGGTGCGCCATCGACGATGCTCATGGAGTTGTCGTAGGCAGGGGTCGTGAGGACGGTATCAATGGCGGTGTGGTCCACATCCCCTGCCGCAGTCAGGAGCGGGACACGGATACCAGGTCGCCCAGTGCTACCCCAGACGAGGGTGCGCGTCGCACTGTAGGGCGTCCAGCCCTGGAAGTAGTTGGTGTCGTCGTAGTTGGCGCGGGTGTCCGCGTTGCCCGGCCCGTAGGTGGCGTGGGCCGTGGTGTAGCCGGTCATGGTATTCCCGTTGCCTACCATGTCGAGCCAGGTGTCCGTAGTCCTGTTATGGACCTGGACCTGGAGCGCGGCGCCCCTCCGCGTGAACTGGATGTTATAGTCCTCGCCATCGGCCCAGAACCCTGAGCCATCGTTGGAGAACGTGAGCATGTAGTAGTTCGTGCTCAGGTTCTTAATGCCGCCACCGTAGGCACCGTCCAGGCGCTGGCGCGAGAGACAGACGACGAGGCGAGGGTTCGCGCTCGAGCCGTAATCACTAGCGTCCGGATGGTTGTGGCCCTCGCTCACGAAGGCCGCGAAGTCTGCGTTCGTGCCTGCGCGGTTACTTCCGCCCGTAGGCGAGGCCTTCTGGATGCCCACGATCCCGAAAGCGTTCCAGCCGTTGGTCTTGGACACGGGCGTCTTGTACCGGAACGCGCACTGTAGCGTCCAGTTGGAGGTGAGGTCGAGGGAGAGGGCCGTCTGGTTGCTCTGCCAGAACTGGTGCGCGGAAGACGAGTTCGCCTCCGAGCGGGCGCCTCGCATCCAGATCGTCTCCTTGAAGTTGTCCTCGTCCCAGTCGGGCAGACGGAAGTGCTGCTCGAAGACGTGGTTCTCGCCCACGGTGAGCGGCCCCGAGTTAGAGGCCTCGAAGCGGTCGGCCGCAGCGCTGAGGCGCCCTGTCTGGCCGTAAGTCTCGCCCAGCTCCGAGTCCGAGTCGCCGCCCGTGACGCTGGTCGAGCCGAGGATAACCTTCTGGCCTCCGGTCGCGTCTACGGGGTCTAGGCGCATGACCGGGCCCTTTGTCCCGTTGTAGGAGACAGCCTGATACCCGTACGCTACGCAGCCGTCCAGGACTCCTGGCCCGATGGCCTTGGTGCTGACGACAGCGCTGGGAGCAGGGAGCCCCAGAGTTCTGGCGCGCGACTTCTCCGAGTCCAGGACATGGACCTTCGACGAGCTGGTGAGGAAGGTGAGCGGGCCAATCTTTGAGCTGACAGGCCCATCCTCGATGCGCGCCGCAAGCGAGGTCTGGTAGCCGGAGGGGCCCGAGCCGGACACAGCGACTCCACCAGCGATGCTGCGCCAGGGCTCGTCCGCGATAGGGCCGGGGGCATACACGGGCTCACCGTCCAGGGTCGCGTTCGTGATCGTGAACCCCGGAATGTTGTTGAGCGAGGCGTCGGCGCTGGAGCCTGACGCGAAATCGTAGTAGAAGGAGGCCAGGCCCTTCTCGACCTGGCGCCGCGTCTCGAAGGGGTAGAGCGCGATAGAGTCGAGGGTGCCGGTGAAGGCCCCAGTGCTGGGGGCCTCGCTCGCGCCGATGTAGCAGTCAGGGACTCGGCTGAAGTCCAGGTAGGGCGGGAACATCTCCGTGCCCGAGTTCGAGACAGCCTCGTCGCCGCCCGGTGCGCTAATCTCCAGGAAGCGCGAGTCTCCGTTCCGGCCTGCGGCAATGACGAAGGTCTGGTTCCCGAGCAGGTTCGTGGTCGAGGAGCTGAGGGTGACGCCGTTCGTGGTGAAGTCTACGGAGCCGTCGCTCTGGATCTGCACCGTGCAGAAGTCCCCGTAGTCGATGAGGGTCTGGGCGCCTGAGACATCGGTGCCACGGTCGCCCTCGATGACCACCGACCAGGCATCCTCGGCCGTAGAGCTGAGGGCAGTCTGGAAGTAGCGGTCCAGGACGGACGTGTGCCGGACGAAGAAGGCGCCCGTGTGCCCGCCGAAGTGCATGTGGTCAGAGTCCTGGGCTGGCCGTCCGGGGTTGGAGCGGAGGGTCAGGACGCCCGAGTCGGCCATCTGCACCGAGGGCGACATGGCGGAACCGTCGAGGCGCCAGGACGTATCGAGGGCTTCGCGGATGCCCAGAACTGTGGAGGCGTCCGAGACGTAGGACTCGGAGTAGCCCACGTTGGCGATGACGGGGTACTTCCCCTCGGCTTTCGTGATAGACGTGTCAGGGTCGCCCAGGATGTAGAGGGTCTTCGCGCTGACGAAGGTGCCCAGAGTGCTGGTGTCCACGGTAGTCGTCGTGGTCCCGTCGTAGAGCGTGAGGGTCGTGCCCGTGAGCCGGAGCACATAGTCGGCCTTGGACTCGGGCACTACGGTCGTGGCGGACTCGAGCTTGGAGGCGCTGCCCTCGGCACTGAGGACAATCTGGTAGCCGTTCGCCGCGCTGCGTTTGAGATAGACCTTGTAGTAGTCCGTGTCGCCCGAGTGGAGCTTCAGGATAGGGTAGTGGCCCTCGGCCTTGGCAATGTCGCCATGGTCTAGGCTGAAGCCCACCGTGAAGCCGGAGCCCGTCGCCACGGTGCTCTCGGCGCTGAGATAGCCCTGGCCGGGCATTATAATGCCAAGCGCCGAGCCGTACTCTGCCTGGCGCTCGCTTCCGGTACGTCGTCGCACCTCTCCCAGAGGCATGTCCGGATTGACCTCGCGCCTGTTCAGGAGCGGGGACTTTCCGGTGCGGTCTAGGGGCAGGCCGTCGAAGCGGAGGCGATCAGGCAAGGGAGCGGAGGGCTGTGGTTAGAAGGACTACGGGGAAGACGGTGAAGATGATGGTCAGGGCTCGGCGGTAGATGCGGAACATTAGCGTGGTGTAGCCTTGATGAGCCAGCTCCAGGAGGAGTGGTTCATATTCGTGGGGCCTCCTACAGATTTTATCGTCACGTAGATAACGTCGCCAGCGTCTACGTCCTGGTTCTGGTCAACGCTGAGAGCCTTCGCTGTCATGGAGACAAGCTCGTCGCCGTTGCTTGTCCAGGGCGAGGAGCCTAGAACTGTGGCGTCGCCAGCGTTCTTGACCTCGCTTGTCCAGTAGTTCGAGCCATCGGAGCCGGACGAGGCCGTGGTGCTGACGAGGTAGCACTCGTTGATGGTGCAGTCCACGGTGGCATAGAGAACTGCGATAGGGAACTCGGTATTGTAGGTCGAAGCCGCGCGCGAGAAGGTGAAGTTGACGGGAGCCTGGAGAGCCTGCGCGACACGGAAGTCCGCGCTCCAGGCTACGGCCTCGGGGCTCATCGCGGCCTCGTCCGAGCTGGAGCCTACCTCCATGGTGCTCTGGAGCGGGATAGGGTTCACCTGCGCGTAGATACCGGCCAGCGCCGAGTTGCCCAGGTCTACATCATTGTCGGGCATCGTCAGGGTGCGGGTCGTGCCGGTGCTGATGCCGTCCACCTCGATGGCCAGTTTCTTGGTGTCGTCGCCCGAGCCCACGATCCGGAACACGTCGTCGGGGTACTCGCCGATGGAGCCGTTGCCCGATACGGTGCCGTCATTGTCCCAGGGCTCCTGCTCGGGCTGGCCCTGGTCGTAGTTGTCGAGGAAGGCGCCACGCGCACACTCGAAGGATTCCCAGGCCTTGACCAGCTTGCACTCGGACGCAGGGTAGGCCGCTACGTAGTCGGAGCGCGTGATGTACTGGATGGTCACGTAGGCCGTGTCTCCGTTCGTGCCCGTAGTCTCGATGTAGAGGCCCCTGTGGTAGTAGCAGGGCGCATGGTCGAGCGTGATAGGGTTGTTCGTGTCTACGGCCTCCAGGTCGATGTCGCCCTCCTCCCTGTCAGGATCTTCCGTGCTGAATACCTTGGCCGCGAAGAGGTTAGAGGAACTGGTCGCTGGCACGACGGTCATGGTCAGGCGGTAGGCCGAACCCTCGTACAAGTAGTAGCGCTTGTTCGCCTCTACGAGCTTCGTCCGCGTCCGGATTAGGTCCGGATGCGTGCCTATTACGCTATCGGCCCCGAACAGCGCCATCGGTGGCCTGGTGTTTGAGGTCTGCGGTCTCGGCCCTGTCGCGGAGGGCCAGTCCTGCCATGTCGAGCGCCCCGCTCCAGGTCAGGTAGAGCTGGAGGGCAAGCGCGAGAACAGGCTCGAGCGCAGTATAGGGGAGGTCAATGTCCGCGTCCTCGGCATTGGCGCGCTCCTGGAGCACCACAAGGCGGGCGGTCGTGGCTGGCGCCGGGTAGAGCGCGACGTAGCTCTTGTCCTGGTCCGCGCTCCAGCGCTGGTTAAAGAGGACAGGATCGCCGCCGGACTCGAAGGGCGCGAGGGCGTCCACGGTCGTAAGGGCCCCCAGCTCGTAGCCGTCCACGAGACGCACGGCCAGGACTTGGCCCTCATGGGGCAGCTCTAGGGCGCGGCGGGTGACGGTGACGGAGCCCGAGAGTGCGTCGGGGTGCGGGATGCCGATATCCAGGTCGGAGCCGGAGACGGCCCGGATAAGGAACTTGGTCGAGCCTACGACCAGGATGTCCTGCGGAAATACGCCGGTGGTGTCGTCCAGCGTGACGGTCGCAGTTCCGGCGACGTGGGCCGTGATGGTGGCGCTCAGGTCCCCGCGAACCTGGCCAACGAAAGACTCCGCCAGGCCGGGGAGCCCGTCGGAGAAGGTGCGCGCGACGGCGCCGTTCAGTGCCTCGTCGAGGCGATTGTCCTCCGTGGTCGTGGTCGAGACGAGGCCGAGGCGCGTCTTGAGCGCGGTGCGGAGGGTTGCGAGTGTAGCCATGGTGGGGTACAGAGGGCCAGGACAATCCCGGCCCCCTGAATATCATACCTACTAGAGAGTGATTCCCTCGAACTGACCGAAGGAACGACGGCCGTGCTCGAGGCTCCAGCCACTCTTCATCTCGAGACGCTTGAACCAGTTGGTGCTGGTCGCGACCGGCCAGGAGCCGGGGTACGTCTTGATGAAGCCCATCGAGGGGATGTCCTGGGCCGCGCCTCCGGTGAAGAGGCCCTGCATCACGACATCGAAGCGGAGGGAGTTGTAGTTCATGAACACGATAGGATACTCGGCAGTAGCGCCCGCGCTGAAGTCCCAGCGTACATCCTTAGTGTCCAGCTTACGGTGACGGTGCACAGCGATGTCGCCCAGAGGGACGGAACGCTGATACCCAGCACCCATATTAGCGGCGAGCGGGGTCGGGAGAGCCGCGTCATCGCGCAGGAGCTCGATGATCTGCTCGTAGACAGAATCACCAGTCCAGATGTGGGTCGGACGCTCACGACCACCGTAGTCGAGGTCGCGTGCGAAGGAGTCAAGCTCTGCGATCAGGGCGGAGCCGTTCGCGGTACCGGAACCAACGCCCGGAGCCCACTTGGCCGCATCGTCAACCGAAAGACCTGCGAAAGTCTCGTCGGACTTGTCGATAGAGCCCGAGACGCCCGACTTTTCGGTGCCGGAGGTCAGGAGGCCCAGGAGCGACATGCCGTGGTAGTCGGTGCTGTCGTAGTCGGTGTCGCCAGCGAAACAGGCGTTAGCCTCGGGGTTGGCACCGTCGAAGGTGTCGTTACCGAGAAGGAAGCGCGATTCCAGGATATCGGCGGTTTCGATGCCGTTACCCTCGAACAGAGCCTTCATGTAGTTCTGCTGGTCGCCTTCCGGGATGGTTGGGACGTAGGGGACGTTCTGGGTCCAGACCGCCTTCGAGAAGCGGAGCTGGGCCAGGATTTCCTTGGTCGCGGTGGTCAGGGTCGCACCGGCACCGAAGTTGTCCATGTTGTGACCGACACGAGTGCCGCCACCGGACTGGTGCATGAAGTGCTCGACACGCTCTTCGGTGTCGCGGACCTGCATGATTCGACCTGCGCGAGACAGGGAATCGAGAAACTGGGTATCGCCATCGCTGAAGAGCTGGATCAGGTTGGCGGAAACGTCGTCAGACGCTACCGTAGCCAGGGTGTCGAGGCTACGGTTGTAACTGGTAGGGAGAGCCATGGGCTTATTTTTGGTTTGGGGTTGTGCTTAAATGCTCACGACCCTCCCCTGCACGCCTTAGCCCTAGTTCATAGGGGCGCCGCCTGCATCCTCGGCCTGCTTCAAGCGAGCCTCGAAGGAGGCGCTTGGCGTACGGCCGTAGGTTCTGGCGTCTTCCGCTTGCTTCGAGGCGGGCCCTTCCTGGAACTGCTGGACGGGCACGCTGTCCACACTATCGGCTTCGGCTTGTCGCTGTTCGCGGGAGACACCAGCGGCTCGGATGAGCATGGCAACACCTTCCTCAGTCAGGAGCGCTTTCTTGTCCACGAAGCCGAGAGAGGCCTCGACTTTCTGGTAAGCGTCCGTGCCTGGAACGATGCCCTCGGAAGCAAGGCGCTGATGGAACTGTGCGTTGGCGTCAGCCTCGGCCTTCCATGTTGCGCGTTCCTTCTCGAGTTCTTCCTTGAACTGCCCAGGGGTCATGTACTCGCCTTTCTGGGTCTTCTGACTCAGAGCAGCGCTTACCTGATCCTCGACAATGCGACGGATATCGGGGTCTAGATCGTTAAGAGAGCGTTTGGTCTTGTGCTCTTCGCGACCCGCTTCACGTACTGCGTCGGCTACCGAGGGTGTCGGCTCCGGCGCGGGAGTTTCCTGGGGCGCAGGCGTGGCACCGTCCTGCGGGGCGGGGTCGGCAGGCGTACCTGCTTCTTCCTGTGGCTTTGTTTCGTCCATGTCTGGCTCCTTCAGTGAATGGGGCTACCCTGGGGCTCCCCGGTACTTTTCCGGCTACCTGCTGTGCATTATAGTGCCTCCTGGTGCGGAGGTCAAGGCCGTAGGGCACTATATTTCCCTGCGGCTACGAGTTCACGCCGACCTCGGCCCTAGCGGCCTCGATGGCGCGGGACTTGGCCTCGCCCGTCAGGAACTCCTGGGTCTCGTAGTTGATGTCGTGCTTCTCGCAGATCCGCATGGCGTCCTTCTCGGAGCTGGCCCAGAGGTCTGGGTGCCCGGACGGGAGCCCCAGGACTCGGCGCCCGTGAGGGGTCTTGGAGCGGTTCCTGGACATGTAGGCGTAGGTCGTGTAGTCTGACCGGTTCTCGGCCCATTTCTGGTACCACTCGCCCTCGGTATAGCTAGAGTCACATACGCGACAGTCGAACAAGCCTGTGGACTTGTTACGGGAAAGGCAGCGGTCAACGCCGCACTCGGCGCAGCCTGTGATGATGGCTTGGAGCATTAGTAGTGGATCTCAATCATGATATCCACAGTCTCGCCCGTTGACGCAAAGTTCTCGATCTGGAGACCGAAGAGCGTCGGGACGATGGAGCTGTACCCCGCTTCCGGACTGGCCTTCGTCAGGTCCGCGTCCTGGGCAAGCGTGCCCTTCACGAGCTGGGAGGTGGTCGTGTTCCCGTCCACGGGGTCCACGACTACGAGGCTAACGTCTCCGGCCGTGATAGCGCCAGAGCCGTCGTAATCGTAGGGGAACCAGACCACGTACTTCGCGCCCGGAGGAGCTACGATGCCCGAGATGAATCCGTTAGCCGAATGACCGTCCGACTTGTAGCGCATGAGATTTCCGCGCAGGGTTTTGACGGCTGTAGAGGCCGTAACCCACTCGCCATCCTTCTGAAACTCTAGTGCCATAGCTTATTGTCCTCTGACTGCTTGGGGGGTGGGAAGCGGTAGTCCTCCGGCCATTAGACCTGCGGCTACCTGATTGTCGATGCCGCCCTGTGCCGAGACCCCAGGAACAGGGGCCTGGGGGTCGGCCTGCTGGGCCTGGGCCTGGAGGCGCTGGGCGATGCGTTGGTGCTTGACGATGGCCTCCTCGAGGAGTACCTGGTCTGCCCTGTCGTCGTTGACGCCGATGTCCGTGTACGTCTGGATGTACGAGGTATGGTTGTCGGACTCCAGGACTGGGATGGCCTCGCCGGTATGGAGAGCCCTGATGTAGCGCTCGAGAGGTCCGCGCGCGTCGGGGTAGATGTCCATGAACTGGTCGATGTCCTTCCAGCCCAGGGCCTTTAGGATTCGGCGCCGCGACTCGTCCACCATGCGGAGGGCGGAAGGGCTCTGGAAGTTGGCCGCGTCGTTGACGAGCATGGTGTGCGCCGTCATCAGGGCCTCGAGCGTGTCGGAGCGGCTCTGGTTCTCGAGGGCGCTGGCGTCCAGGCGAATGGCCATCGGCGCGTTGGGCACCGGGATGTCTACGTGCTGGGTTTCCGATACAACTACCGTGGTAGTTTCGCCCAGGAGTGCGCGCTGGCGGAATATGAACATCTGGCCCATCGCCTTGAGCGTCCGCGCAATGACACGGAGCCTGTCCCGTCGCCTGTCCCCCGCAGCCTGGAATAGACCTGCGGCCTCGGTCGCGCTCTTCTCCGGATTGGTAGAAGTGCCACGGTCGAGCGGTCCTACGCCTGTCACGTCATCGTAGAGAGAAAGGAGAATGTTAAGGGTGGCGATGTACTGCGAGAGGGCCGTATTCCGCTCGACCGGGCGCATAGTCGCGTTGACGCCGCGTGGGTTCTCGGCTCCAGCGTCCTGGCTATCGACCTCGATGTAGATGTCCTCGCCTGGTTGGGCGCGGATGATCTTGTCGATTTGCTCCTTCTTGATGGCCTCCCGCTCGTAGAGGTTGATGCGGTTCGTAGTCTCCAGCTCGTGGAGAATCTGGTCGAGAGTCCGGATGATGGAGCGATAGACCGGAATCCAGGATGCGACCTCTGGCGGGGCGAAGGCCTCGCCTGGTGCTGGGTCGAGGGCACGGTCGATGTAGAGTTCTGGGGTCTCTACTTCCGAGGTCACGACGAGCGTGCCCAGGATGGGAGTCTTCCGCTTCCTAGGGTAGAGCCCGTCCTCGGGCGAGACGAAGTAGGAGACGGGCACCTTCGGCGCGTCGCTGTACTCTACGCCCAGGTCGAAGTCCCCGTGGAAGACCTCGGTAATCGTGACTGTCTCCCAGGCCTTTCGCTCGAGTTCGTTCTCGATGTAGTCCTGGAGGATGTCAGGGGCCGAGCCCGCCTGGACAGTGTACGTGTGCCAGGAGAAGCGGTTATGGTGAGGCTCGTAGCCACAGACCTCAGAGTCGAGGATGTCCCAGCTCTGGACCGCGCCGAGGATGGGCCCCTTGCCCTGGCGGAAGCGTGCGCGGACGCCGTAGTAGCTCTGGGTCGGGAGCAGCGCCGCGATTTTCTCGATGGCGTGATCCATGCCGGACGTGGCCGCTACCGAGTCTAGGATGGTCTGCTGGTTCTCGACATGGCCGACAGCCTCGCCGACCATAGGCTCTGGGCGCCAGGACGGGGTGCCCAGGGGCGTAATCTGGACAATGATCTGACGGAGCCGCGACAGGAAGATGTTCGCCGCCGTGTCCGAGCGCCGGGTCACGCTGACCAGCTTCGTCGGGTGCGGGTGGTGGGTGCTCAGACCTCCGGGCGGCAGCTTCTCGTAGTCGGGCCGGTGCCGTGTAATCGAGAGCATCCCCGTATACAGCTCGCCGATGTCCTTCTGATAGGACGTGACCTCGGCGCGCGAGGCCGTCATGGCCCGCTGAACTGCATCGTTCAGGACCTGCCTCGCCTCGTCGGTCAGGGCGTAGATCTTCGGGCGCCGTGCGGCCACTTGGCTACAGGGCCTGCTTCAGGTAGCGGACGGCGTTACGGAGGGCAGGGATAGTCCTGCCGATAGGCGCTTGGTACTTGCCTTCAGCGTTGGCGAGCTTGAGCCGCTCTAGGATGTCGCAAAGGACAGCGTAGTCCTCGGCGAGCTGGGAGGTCTGGGGGGCCGTCGGCTCGGGCGCCTCGGAGGTCAGGGGGGAGTCTTCCGGTAGCATGGTGAGTGCATTATAGTGCCATCCGCCCCGATGTCAAAGGATTAGAGGGAAATATAATGCCCTACCGAAACTACTCGTCGAAGAAGTCGAAGTCAGCGTCCGGCAGGTTGGCCGAGGGACCTGTGGCCCAGTCCTCGTTCGCCTTCGCCCCATTCTCGAACGGGAGCTGGCCGCGCCTCGACAGGTGGGAGCCCAGGAGCGCCAGAGCTGCGGGCAGGTCGTCGGAGGAGGACATAGGGAACTCGATGAGGCGCTTGATGAGCTTGTCGCGGCCCTCGAAGCGCGCGGGGAACTGGATGATGCCCTTCCGGAGCGCTGTCGGGACGCCCTTGAGGCGCGTGGCCAGGTTCTTCTGCGGGATGCGCTGTGTCCGGACGCGAACGCCCTCGAGGCGACCGCGCTCGATGAGCCAGGGCTTGATGGTGCCGCTGAAGACCACGTTCTCGATCCAGATGGAGCGCAGGTTCGGGAAGCGGTCCTTCTCGATGAGGTGCTCGATGTGCTGGATGAGCGAGTCCACGTTGCCACGGATTTCGGCGGCATAGTGCGGAATGAATACGTTATGGTCTGGTGGCAGCGTAGCGATGCCCAGGACTGCGGCGGGCACGACGCGGACGACGAGGACTCCGTTCAGGTCGGCCGAGTAGCCCTCGGTCACGGCCACGGGGTCCACGAGCATAATGTCGTAGCCCTCGGGCAGATTTTCGCCACTGAGCTGGCCTGCCGTTGCCTGCACGAACATGTCGTCCTCGAACAGGGCATCCTCGCCCGCGACGGGGCGGCACTCGTACTGCATGGCGAAGAACGACTTCGGGTTGTTCGCCTGGATGGCGTAGATCTCCTCGGCCGTCAGGAAGGAGGAGCAGAGCGGGTAGGAGCCGCCAGGTCCTGGGCCCTTTCCGTCCTTCTCGCCCGTGGCCTCGTTCGCGCCGTCCCAGACCCCGTAGCGGTACTGCGACCACTCGGGCGCCTCGGACAGGTACGCGGAAACGTCCGAGAAGGCCCAGGGCGTGCCGATATGCTTCACCGGGCTGTTCTTCTCGTACATGATGGGTACGAGCTGGTGGATGAAGTCGATGACCTGCTGGCGGCGCATCTCGGTGTTCGAGTTCTGCTCGTTCGCCGGGTCGTCGATGGAGGCGTGCGTGGGGTGGTTGCCCGCCAGGTTCATGCCGGGGGAGGCCGTCATGAAGCAGGGCTCTCGGCCCTGGCCCGCACGTCCGATAATATTGAACTTGTCGCACGGCCCCGAGACCTGGCCCTGGTGGAAGCGGGGGAAGGCCCACGGGAATAAGTCACGCATCGGTACGTAATATCCCTCGAACAGCTCGATGTCGCCACCCATCCGGTCGCGCATCTCGCCCAGGAGCTTCTTGCCCAGGTCTAGGGTAGACGAGCCCACCAGGATGCGCGAGTCCGGGCGCGTAATCTTGGTGTGGATGTTACAGATTAGCTCGACCGTGGACTTGGCGTGGCCACGGGAGCAGACGGTCGAGGTCTTCGGCTGCGAGTTCCGGTGCTCGAGCATCTCCTCGTGGAAGGCGCCGAACTGCTTGCGTCCGTCAGGGGTGCCCTTGTAGCCGAGGGCTCGGCCCAGTTCTAGGGGATCGGCGAAGAGGTCCTTGATGCGCTGCGCGAAGCGATCGGGGTCGAGGGCCCCTACCCCCACTCTTCGTCCTCCTCCTCGGCAGTGATGGCGTCGGAGAAGACCTGGCCAATCCACTCGGGGATGTGCTGGGAGAGGCCCATGAGCGGAAAGTAGGAGCCGCTCATTCTCCAGAATAAAGAGTTTTCGGTCTCTTTTTCGTTTTTGTAGAGGACGAGGATAACGTCGTCGTGGCGCGCGATCAGCTCGTCTACTAGGGCATCGGTCGTGACGTAGGTGAGCGGATGCGGAATATGGTCGGAAGGCTTCTTGCTGGATGGCGCCATGGAGAGTGTAGTATAGTGCCCGCCAGTGTTCGGGTCAAGCTC
>Ga0098074_1000585_pt1 | contig 23405 bp, 15 predicted proteins | sample 32_taG_FD_75064 | JGI IMG/M metagenome (GOLD analysis project Ga0098074, IMG submission 75064) | Marine viral communities from the Gulf of Mexico - 32_GoM_OMZ_CsCl metaG | ecosystem: Environmental > Aquatic > Marine > Oceanic | place: Atlantic Ocean: Gulf of Mexico | collected 2015-07-12
ACTGGTCCTGAAGGCGCAACTGGTGCCACTGGTCCTGAAGGCGCAACTGGTGCCACTGGTGCAACTGGTCTTGAAGGTTCTACTGGTGCAACTGGTGCCACTGGCCCTGAAGGTTCTACTGGTGCAACTGGTATTGAGGGTCCTGAGGGTGCAACTGGTATTGAGGGTCCTGAGGGTGCAACTGGTGCAACTGGTCCAGCAACTGGTCTTCTCATCTTCAAGGGTGATGGTCCTTCCGGAAATTATCCTGATGTCCTAGATGACGGTGTTGGTGATGGATCAATTGTTCCTGAGAAGGGTGACACCTACAGAGATCCAGCCGACCTAGACTTCTGGGCCTGGGATGGTTCTACTTGGGTTAACATGGGTGAACTCTTAACTGGACCTAGAGGTGCCACTGGTCCCGAAGGTTCTACTGGTGCAACTGGTATTGAGGGTCCTGAAGGCGCAACTGGTGCAACTGGTCCTGAAGGCGCAACTGGTGCAACTGGACCTGAAGGTGCAACTGGTGCAACTGGCCCTGAAGGTGCTACCGGTGCCACCGGTCCTGAAGGTGCTACTGGTGCAACTGGTGTTGAAGGCCCTGAAGGTTCTACTGGTGCTACTGGTCTTGAAGGTGCTACTGGTGCTACTGGTGGTGTAGGTATCGCTGGTCCTCCTGGACCTACTGGTTCTGCTGGTCCTGCTGGTACCCCTGGTATTGTTGGTGCCACAGGTCCTGAAGGCGCAACTGGACCACAAGGTCTTAAGGGTGATGGTATTGATATCGATGGTGCTGGTGATGGTGCACCAATTTCTACTACTTGTAACTCTGGTTCAGTAGGTACCACCTACTGGGATACAACCGCAAATTCACTATATGTTTGTGACGGTACTAACTGGATAGACACTGGAACTCCTGTTGGTCTAACCGGTGCAACTGGTGCAACTGGTCCTAAAGGTGCTGATTCTGTAGTTCCTGGTCCTCAAGGTGCCACTGGTCCTGAAGGCCCTCAAGGTGAAGGTCTAAACATTGACTCTACTGGTGACGGTATTCCCGAAGGTTCTACATGTGATGCAGCTTCACTTGGAGCAGTATACGTAGACTACACGAATAACCGTGTCTATGTCTGTGATGGTACGGCCTGGCAGGAAACTGGTATGCCAGTAGGTATCAAAGGCGACACTGGTGCCACAGGTATTCAGGGTGCCACTGGTCAGCAGGGTAATCCCGGTGTTGGTGGTACACCTGGTGCCCAGGGCGCTACTGGTATGACAGGTGTTGATGGTCCTGAAGGTGCTACTGGTGCCACTGGTCCTGACGGTCCTGAAGGTGCCACTGGCCCAATGGGTGCGAGTGTTAAGATCCAAGGTAGTGTTGATACCATTGATAAGCTATTTGATGACCATTATGACAAGGATCCTTATCCTGGTGCACTCTTCATCCTAGAGGCTGCTACTGATACCTATGACAACGGTGCTGGTCCTGCACTAACTGGTGTGGTTGGTGACGGTTTCATCTATGATGGTCCTATCGGAGGTGACCTTGCAAACTCTACTAAGGATAGTAACTGGACACAGTATTACACCAATATCGGTCCTATCCGTGGTGAACAGGGTGCAACTGGTCCTCAGGGTGCCACTGGTCCTGATGGTGATCCAACTGCTCTACTATCAGTTATCACTGTCGGAACAACAGGTCCTGCGGTTCTCGGAGGTGCACTAGCATACAACCAAGTCACTGGTGCATTTACATACACTCCAACGGTCTCGGATGACTGGTCAATGATTCCTGATCTTCCAGGAGCTTCAGGAGCTACCAGTCCTTGATCTTAAGACCCCTGGTTAACCCCAGGGGTTTTTTTATAAATAAGAATATAGTTAAAAGTAATAATGGGATTTCCAGATTATCAAGTTCCAGTGGATTATATCCACGAAGAAGGCAACCACAAATGGGCGTGGACCGGAGTAAAGTGGAAACTACTACCTATTGTTAGTGTACTTGATGATCTGGATGATGTAGAACTACAGGATAGATATAAGGAGAGTGATCCGAAGTTCTTTACAATTAATGCTGATCCGACTCCAGTAGATGGCTATGGTAGATACATGGCTGATCTGGATTCTGGTTTTGTTACCTTCAACAGGTATGATTCACAAGGTAACTCAGCAATACCTTTATACTCAGAGTTAGATAATGAGTTTGCTACACATAAAATAGCTTTATATGACTCCACCAATACCCTCATTGATGAAGTACAGTCTATAATTGAGATTAAAACGCAATCTCCATCCACTGTCGCGTTTACATATGAAAATCCAGAAGTCGTAGAGAAAGTATATAATTATGGTGTACAAGCACGTGTAGTAATCACTGTTGTAAACTATAAGACAATTGCCGATGGTGTCATCCTGAATTTTGATGAGGAAACACAAAAGTGGGTTCCTGAATATCATGAACACAATATGGAGGATATCGATGGTGGTGGTGGTGGTGGTGATAACGGTGGATCCGGTGGTGGATCTGGTAATATCACTCTAGGACCACAACCTCCTCTAGCCCCAGACTTCGAGGACATATGGGTAGATTCTAATAATTTCTACATGTATATCTGGACAAGTGAGGAATGGGTCGCTGTAACCGGTCCTGGTGGTGGTACTGGTGGTGGTCTAATGAATGACAGTAGGATAACCTTATTGTCCTCTAGGGGTCTTGAAGTAACCGGTACTGGTGGAGATTCTTTCACTCTTAACCAACCTACTGATCAGTTATTCAATATTGTTCCTAAGAGTATCACTACTCTAGACAGTGCACCACCATCTGCTGCTAGAGAAAATGATCTTTGGGTTGATTCCAATGACATGGTTCTCTATGTCTATAGTGGAGAGGAGTGGATTGCATTGACTGGTGACCACGCAGGACAGAAAGATAGAGGTACGGATATCCCATGTGAGATCGATGGTGGTAACAGTGGATCAGTCTATTGTGATGACCAGATCAGACATCTAAGACCTGGTGTTATCGTGGGTGATACCCCACCACTAGTTCCATCTGTAGGAGACTTGTGGTTCGACTCCAATATGTTAGAACTCAAGACTTGGTATGTTACACCAAAGAATCAAGGTAAGTGGGTATCAACCATTCATCCTGCTAGATCCTATACACCACCTGATAATGCAGCTGGTGATGAGATTATGATTCAGGGTATAGCTGAACCTACTCAACTAGAACCAGAAACCTATGTTGTCAAACTATCTGATAACATTAAGAATTCCACATACACCTTAATCTGGTCTACGAGTGATTTGAGAGACAAAATCCAGGGTCAGGGTACTGATACCATTCAAGTGACATTTGCTAAATCTGGTCCCAATTTTGTAAGATGTATTTGTGAGACCAGTTACGGAGACGGATACTACGAGGACATTCTCGATGTTGTTACTGTAAGTGCACCTCCTGTTACTCATCAGGTTACTGTTCAGAATCAGGTTGATATCAACACTGGTCAACAACTCAAGAGATTCTACATTGATGGTAAGCCTAGACCTTATCTCGTCTTCAACAGAGACCGTGAATACATCTTTGATCAATCACACATATCTAATGTTGGATTTGACCTCAAGTTCTTTGAAGTAGATGGAGAGAATAAGACATACTATGATAGTGATGAAATTACCGTGGGTAATCAAACAATTACAATCAAGACTAGTGACGATACTCCATCGGTTCTCTTCTACGATATTCTAGAGTCTAATCCCAACTATCAAGGTTACTTGATGGGTAATAAGATTTATAGTACTGTCTAATAAATACAGTATATAATAGACCACTATGGCAATAGAATTTCCTAGTTTTCCATATCACAAGGATGAATATATTGTACCTGCGACTGGTGCAGTATATCAATATGACCAGAGCACAGACAGTTGGAACTTCCAACTTGAAGGATCACAAGTTATTGTCAATAACTCCTTTAGAATTACTCTATCTGATACTGCACCTCAACCTGCTTTCGCTGCTGAAGGTGATCTTTGGGTTAACACAGAGGGTTACTTCTTGCATGTGTTTAATGGTCAGGCTTGGATTGCTCTCACCAATAGCACTGGTGATATGACTAAGGCTCACGTTGGACCTACACCACCAGTTGGAGCTCTAACAGAAGGTGCATTGTGGTATGACAGTAGTGTAGGTGATATGAGAATTTGGTATGTTGATGAAGATTCCTCTCAGTGGGTTTCTGCGACAGGTAATGCTATTAACGCAACCAATAGTGATGGTGCAAGGATATCTAATGTAGAGGCTGTTCTTCAGACATTCTCAGTCAGACTCGCTTCTATTGAGCAAAATTCAACCGGTATTATACTTGAATAATGACTTCTTCTTACGCTTACAACGAACTATTATTTCCGGATAATCCGTTTCCTAATCAAACCCATGATGCCATCAATGGTGTCACATATATTTGGGATGAGGATAAACAATCATGGATTATCGATCCTGCATCTGCTGCAAGTACTGATTATGTCAATCAGTCTGTAGCAAATAAAGTTGAACGTGGTGGAGATTTTCTATATGGACAACTCAGCTTTAAAGATGTTAATAATGTTACTCTCACAGATAACTTAATTATCAGTCATACTGGTACAATTAAGTTTGTAAAAGATAGAAAAATTGAATGTTATCCTGGAGAAACACTTAAGTTTTCATATAATAATACTACTGTTTTTGAGTATGACGGTAATGGTATTTCTACAACCAAACCGATTAAACTAGGTCCTGCAATATCATCTGGTATTACTGCAGGTTTTGCCGGGGGTCATTTTGATTTTGTTGGAGGAGTAAGAGATAACACAACATACGGTATTACTCTTACCTCAAATACCTCTTGTAAGTTTGTAGTTAAATCTACTGTGGGTGATGCATTGGTGATTCCAGGAGGTAATGGTCCCGTAGACATCATTGGAAGATCTAGTGGTGATGTCTTCAGAGTGGGTAAAACTATAAGTAGTCCTGCATTAAAAGTTAAAGGTAATGATATTTTAGAAGCTTCTTCTACACTTACCAGTAATCTGAAGAGTGGTACTAATGTAAATAATCATACATTAATTACAAAGGGATATATGATGGATGTATTCGATGATCGTGTAGGTGAAGTTGGGCCTGGTAGAAGAGTTTGTGCTGACAATGAGAATGATACAGCTGTAGGTGGTTTTTGGATGTCTGGGTCCACATTATACATTAAGGTTGCCTGATGACTTCTTTAAGGTTGAGTACATATAATCCAGCAGCTGGTGAAGCTCCTGATTATAATATGGGAACCGGTCAGTCTTTGAATGGATCTCAGAGTTTCATAGGAGACACTTGCCAGCAAGTTAAGGACTCTGTTCTGGGAGATGACTTCAACTTTTCAACTCGTCACCTCGTCAGTGGTAAAGTATTAGCTAGAGATGACGTTAGTTATACCAATCAGTTTAGAAATATAGTTGGATACAATTACATATGGACGGGCACTAGACCAAATGATACACAACTAGATCCGAGCACCAGTGGTGAAAGTTGGCCTGATTTAGGGAACTGTTTTCAAGTACGAACAGACAAAAATGCTAAGGGTCAATATGGATTGATGTTAGGTGATTGGACAGGACACAATGATCTTGAAAGGAGATGGTCTTGTCCGATTGGAATTCAGTTTGATTGGGCAAATAAATTTACTAATCCAAGTAGTAAAGGATTTTGTATCACAGGCCTGTATTTTTACTACATGTCCAAAAGGTTGCAGTCTTCACAGTATATCGGTTTAATTAAGAGAAAGGATAATGATGGTGAATTCTATCATAGTGATTCGGGTACATCAGGAAGAAACTTATTATTGAATATTCCTTCAGAAGTTGGATCAGATAATAAGACTGGTAAGGTCATTGCATTTGTAGATCCTGAAGGTATCAGTAAACTCAAAGATGCCTCCAATTATTATTATCTACATGGAATTGAAATGAGATTCTATTATGCTGGAAAAGATAACACCAACATGAGAAAGTTTTTGCATTTTTATAATATGAAGTTGTTGTATGATATTAATGTAACAAATAATTCAAGGGTTGTAGTTCCCGCGGTACATCATCGTGATGACTTCTTTCGTAATGGTGGGTATCCCATATAAATAATAAAAATGAGTAGATTATACTGGAATGTCTGTTTACTTTGATCCAAATCCTGGCATAGGAGATACCACCGAAGACGGTGATCGTATTTGGACGTGGAATGGTACTTCTTGGGAGTTGACATCCGATTCATATGTCGAAGCAGGAACACCAGGGCCCAAGGGTGATGGTGGTGCTACTGGTGCAACTGGTTTTTCTGGAACTCCTGGTATTGATGGTGCAACTGGACTTATTGGTTTACAGGGTGTAGATGGTGCCACCGGACTTACTGGATCTCCTGGACCAGCTGGTGCAACTGGACCTACTGGGGCCCCAGGAGCTCCTGGGCCTCCAGGTGATGCATTAGCATTCCAAATTGGTACTGCCCCTTCAGCTGGTGAGAGGGGTAAACTCTGGATTACGGCAGACAATCAAGTATACATTACTACAAGGCGATTAGATCAGGCTTGATATGGCTAATAATATTCGAGAGCTACAACCATCATCCAACGATGATTTAAGAAGCAGCCCTTCTTTAAAATTTAGAACAGCACCTTTTGGTCCTCCAATTGTTAGGGACAATGAATATCAAAACCCAGGTAGATTAAAGTTTGGATCTAAATCTGGTAATGCCTATGGACAGAATGAACAGGCTAATTTCTTTCTAGTCGATACATTTACTCAAATCAACGCTAAGAAAGATAAATGGAAGTCTGGGCCTTCATCTAACAGTAAGGCTACTGATTTCTTTACCGAACATTGTGGTTTTTATACGTCACCCGGTGGCCCAAGTTGCAGATGGGATAACTGGTCTGGGACAGGAAACCCCCATAAACATGCTGGCATGGCAGCAACAGTTAGAGATAACGTTAGCGGTAAGAAGTTTGTATATGATGTTGGTCACGCTACAAAGACCAATAAAGACATGGAGTGTTATGAGTATGGTGTTGTAGGTATTTCAGGACTCGTATTTCCTGATAAAGATGATTATTATGAATACACACAGGGTGATGGAAAGGCCTCTATGGGTGTTCAGCACATCTATGGAATGTATAGATGTGATCTTACCCAAGAAAAATATGATGAACTTGAAGACATCCAATCAGGTGTCGGTAAGAAAATTGAAGAACTACTTGAATGGCTAGAAGACCTCAGTACTGGAACTACTCAGAATAGTCTTTTCACTCCAATTAGAGAGAAAGGTTTTTCACAAGGTCTCAGGGATGCAAATCTAAAACCCGAAGAGTTTGAGGAGAAATGGAGCTTTAAATCTCTAGTTGATGAGGTAGACTGGCCAAAGATTAGAGAAAGGGTAGATAGAAATAAGAGACAGAAGAAGTTTTTTGATCCTAAGTTTGGTCGTAGATTAGATAACATCTTAGGAACATTATCTATCCCCAACACTGGAATGGGGAAACATGTTTTGTCTTTACTTGTGGAACTATTCCAAAGTAAGTTACTAAGAGTAGACGTAGCTGAACATACTCATAGAGCAGATCTCCTCTATGAAGTATTAGAGGATAAGGGGTCTATTGATGGTAAGGATATATTCAATTGGCTCCTTAGATGTAATATGGGAGATGAAGAATATATTGATAAGTGGCAAGGAAAGTTTAACTTTGATAATATCTTTGACTGGTTTAAAGGTATTGATGAAGATACTATGCTCACCGTAGGTGAGACATATTTCCTATACAACTGTTACTTCCACCAAGGTTTCAAGGACAAGGACGAGTATGGTAGATATACGTGTCTTATCGATGGTCAAAATTATACCTATAATGCTATCAATTATGATCAGAATTATACAGGTCCCGTAGTAGATGCACCTGAGGCTCATGCATATTCAGTAGCTGAAGCTGTAAAGGAAAGTTATGCACCCGAACCGACTGTTGAGGATATTGCATTATTCAGTGACACCGAAGACAACATAATTATTGAGAACGATCTCAATTCAAGATACTCATTTGAAGATTATTGTTCTTTGTATAATGGAGTCCTATCTCAAAGCAAATGCTCCTTAATTACTGATTGGCTTGATATAACAAGGAATGATTATAAGGACAGGGAAGCATTCCGTAGGTGGTGCTCTACAGCAGCTGGTGGGGGAGTTAATTCCACGACAACTGAATATGCAGAATATACTGAGTGTACTGTTTCTGTTGCTAGTCAGGCGTCAGGAAAGAGTTTCCTTGAATTCTGTAGACTCGATCTTAAAGGAAGACATGGTAGACATCATGGATCTGAACGTCATGAGGACGATCCTTGGATTAAAGTTGTTGAAACTGGAGTTGTAAAGGATAGACCTGATGCTCCTTCTACCAGTTTACCAACGAACCAGGAAGTCGCTGGTGATGATGAAAGGTGTTACTTTGATTATGGAACGTCTAGCATGACGGGTTACCTTTGGAACATGGGAGCCAATGGAGTTGATTTCTGGTTGAGATCAAACAATCAATCAGGACATGATTCCACTGGAGTACATGTTTCTGGTGGTAATTTCTGGGATGGCAATTTCTTTGACATTGACACACCATCAAGAAAGTATATGCTGGAGTCCAACTGGCAGCCAAATTTAGGTTTCGAGTCTTACTGTAGAGGTGTACAAGGAAAACTCAAAGATAAAAATGGCGTTATGCAGGTAGCCTACACCGGTCAGGCTAGCGTTGAGAATGGTCAGATTATATGTAAGAGATATAATATACCTGAATTTGAAAGTGATATCATTTCTAATATTGACTCAAGGAATCCACCCTCAACGAACTTTGACATGTATTGGGTTCCCAATTCACTGTTCTCACCAGGGGCACAATATAATTTTGATATCCCATTCCATAATTGGTCGAAATATTTCGCTGAGCAGGAGAAGCTCGTAGATAATTTGAAGAGTGGAAAGGCACCAACTCCTGAGTGGAACAAATATTCTAAACAACCAGTACCTCTTATTATTGAACCCAAGTCATTCTTGAGAACCACTTTGTTCAATCTCAATCAATATCAGATTGACAAAATTTACACTGAAGATAGATTATATAAATCAGACTTTTCGAGTAGGGTCTCAGTAGTATGTACAACCTTAACTACTAATAAACCAACTTCGGGTTCTGATTGTGTTGACATTCGTATTCATGGACCAGAACCTAGTAACCTCGATCTCCCTGAACAATATGACAGCAAGGGCAATCTAATTGAACTAGTCGCAATTTTCGAGAATGACTATGATATGAATCAGTGGGTAAATGAACATAAGAAAGAATATGATAAAGATATATTTTTACAAGTAACAAAAACTGTTGGTAATTCTAAAAAGAATGTACTTCATAGATTGAAGGCTAATAATCAATTAATTAAAGAACATGATCCATTTTATGGATTCTTTGATAGAACCACAATGGGGCACTCTTGGCAAGAGAGCATCATTGGTAACGACACTAATCAGAGAAAATATGTTTGGTTCTGGAACTATGATAGTGGAATTGAATCCTATGCCAACTTAAACAACAAACCTTGGAGAACAGCGGCACTAATTGGTACAACTGATGATGTTTATGCTGGTAATGATCTAACCAAATATCCAGTCAAGGAACAGTTTACTGCCAATGAATTCTTCTGGCTTAAATCTTTTGAGGAGTTTTGTGATGCTAACCATGGAGAACTTAAAGAAGATAAGTTCAAAAATAAGCGTCTCAATCCCCAGTATACTTGTAATTTTGACAAAAAGGTCAGAGCTGTAGAAACTGAAGCTCCAAGTGGGACTATCATTCCTCCAACCAATCCTGAGTTGGAAGGTATGGTCAATGTAACCTTCTTAGAGTTCCAGAGAAATAATCATTTTGAAGCAGATTTCTGTCCGGCACTGGGAGAGTATTCTGTTAAAAATAAGCAATATGATTTTTATCACGACGGCCGTGAGACAGAAGACCGTAACAAATTCTATAAAAATACCAGGGAAGAGATTTGTTCAATTGATTTGAATGCACTCTCGGTTGACCTAATGGACTTTGAGGATTGGGCCAAAAAATATAATGGTGAGTATATAGAGAATTTTGCTGAGAAAGATCTTGATAAAACCTACCATGATTTTGGTTCAGGTGATATAGGACAAGATGTAGTAGTGTTTGATGCTGGTTTATACCCTATCACATATAATGAATACTATAACATTGAAACTGAGTCAGAAGGTGGTAGAAAAATTGATACCTTCAGTGAATGGTGTGAGTTGAATGCAAAAGAAAATAACGAGAGAGTCACTCAATTAGGAAGACCCACATTCCAACCAGAAGATGACACCATACAACTTATACCAGAGAAACTACCTGTAAGGGGTTATAGTACAGATAGTTTCTATAGGTTGAATAGTGATACTGGAATTGAGGAGTGTTTATTATATCGTAATGATGTTGAGAAGACCGATTCATTTACAAGTCTGCTTCCTCTATCTTTCAAAAAATGGTGTGATACTTCTTCTGTGGCCGCAAAGGCGGTGGTGAGAAATGTCAACCCAGGTTGGGATTATAATTTTGAAACAGGTAAATGGGAGGAAATGCCCGAGGAGTCAATGCTTATATGTCGAAACCCATTCATGTTCAACGCCTATGAGATGAACCAGTATTATTATGATAATATGACAACTTGGCAAGATCTCAATTACTACTGTAAGAGATCTAATGCTCAATTCTATAGAAATAAATCTTTCTGGCCTGAGTGGGCAGTGGATGTTATTGACTGGGTTCTCGGTGGTGCTTTAGGTCAAGAACTAGATGAACAGAGAGCTATATGCTTTAAAGCGGTCAATATTCACTGGGATTATACATTTGATAGTTGGTGTGAAAATTATGATGGTGTTCTCGGTGAAACCGAATCAGCTGATGGTATTCCACTTGGTAATGGTTGTACAATAGAAGGGGTAGACTTCCCATTCTTAGAAGAGTTCTGGGATGATTCTCCCGATGGATTTAGATTCTGGTGTGCACTAAACGGTGGAACAAATATCAATGGCAATAACCCAGACATGTCACCTGAGGTGTCTGCCTTCTTCAAGGGTGATGGTTGTCATATGTCTTATGTGGATGAAGAATCTGGTGAAGAGGTTACACTATTCTTTACCTACTCCGACACAGGAGAGTTTGCAATTCCTTATGCTGAATACTTACCATATCTAAGAGATAGAGAAAAGAAAGATCATATTTTTTATGGTGATAAAGACGTAGCAGAAGTAGATGAAGACTCCGTAGATACTGTAGATATCATCAGACCTAAGGATCTATATCAATATTCACCTATGACGGTGGAGTATATCTACAAGGATGACCAAGTCACAAACAAGTATTCTTATCCTTTAGAAAAATATCTATATCAGGAAAGGTCCGTCCCAGTTTATAGATCTACAGGTGTTGACAGAAGACCAGATTTCAAAGGTGTTAGAATCTTCGTTCCTGTTCCTCTTAATTTCGAAAATAATGATGTATCTAAACTTGCTGTCGAGAGTCCAAAATCTAATAAATTTGTAGTACAACTTTGGTATTCTAAAGAGATTATTGATGCAGATAACAGCAAGACAGTAAACCTAACCCCCGGACCTACTGTAGGACCTGGACAGACAATTGGAGTTGAGGTCTCTCGTGCATATAGATACATCTATCTCACTGAAATAAATCAGAATGCTGACGATACAGATTATGAAGAAGGTAAATACATTCCATTGACCTTTACTGATTATAATAATATTGGTAAAGCTTACATTTACCCTGTGACCAATTGGGATAACGCTCCTGATTTATCACAATTCTTAAGTCCAACGGCTGGTGTAGACAATAGACAGTTCGGTGCTGAGATGAGAATCAAGGCACAAAAAGGTGACTGGCCAAAAGCTGTCGGTATGCAAGTATGGTGGACAGACAAATCAGATGGCACTGGTCCTCATACTAGGGGTGAGAGAATAGACTTTGATAAATTAACAACCTTACAAATTTTAGGAGATTATGCTATCTTTGCGATGGTAGATCCAACGTTTAGGTTTGGACAAGATCCTATGTCGTCTTACCTCAATGGTATTCCACTAGAGGATAGTACTGGTAAGAACTATATTCAAGTCGATAATGCTGCAATAGCAAATAATTATGCTTACCTTACTGATGATAAACGTAGACAACCAAATTGGAGCCTTTACAGTAAACCATTTAAAGCAGAGGTAGTTCAGAAAGGGGAATATAAAGTCGATAACAATAGCAAGTATGATATTATTTTATATTATCAGGCTTCTCCTCTGGACCCTACAGATCAAACAAATAATCCTGTCAGACTATTAGGAAACAGCACCGTTATAAAACCCGGTGAATCTAGATCTGTTAACGTCACTGAATCCAGTAAGGGAAATATTATAATCGTAATTGTAGATCCTAATTATCCTCCAGCTGATTTTCCAAAAGACGGTAAACCTATTGAGGTAAAATTCAGTCAAATCCTTGCCACAGAGGGAAACACACAAGTAGTTTGGCAGGATCAAGTGAACAAATGGAGTGATCCTTTCTGGAATCCTAGTATGATACCAGAACTTCCCGATGATCCATTAGATCCAACTCCACCTTCACCAGCAGAAGAAGGTTACATTACAGACAGAGACAGTCTAAAAGGTAAGAAGTTCGAGAGAGATTCTGTATATGAAGGCACGAACCAAAGTAGAAGTGGTGACACATACCTACAAATGTGGTGGAACAACTCACCAACCATCAGAAGTCTTGACACTCCTAAGAAGGGAGTCTTACTAGATCCTGGGTCTCAAAATACTACTGAATTTGTTGCTCTCGATGAATATGCATTCTTTGGAAGTTATAGAAACAATTCCAAAAACAGAGAAGAATGGGGTCCAGTGAGATTTATGAACACTTCCTTCACTAAGAAACAAGGTGAAGGTTCACGAGGAAATGCCACAGCATATTGGGGTGTATATACTAATAACCAACCTCCTAACTGGGCAAAGTATACAAAACCAATCAGGTATGTTCAGGTCAGTAAGGGTTCAACATATACTTTAACTAGTGGATCCAGTAAGGATTATGAGCTTACCTGTTACTTCTCTGATACTGCAACTCCACCATCATCTATCACAACTGATTGGGCTCAAAGAACAGTTACCTTAACTCAAAAGAGTCCAACCAAGACAAAGATTGCAAAAGGTAAGTACATGTATGTCATGGCATCAACTCCGCAGGGTAGTTTTGATGACTTGGCTGCAAACTATATTGACATTCAAAACGAGGAAGAATGGGGTTCTAATGGTAGAAAGGTTATCATTAACCTAAAGGAAATGGATAGTCAGATTGGTGCTACTGGTGCTAGTGGTATTACATGGCCGGGTGGATCTGGTATTGGATCAACAGACTTCCCCTGGCCAGGTTCATCACTATTCCCTGGAGCATCATGGCCAGGTGCATCTAGACCTACTGGTTCATCCAGACCTAGTGGTGGCCATGGTGGTACTGAGGGTATTATTTCATCTGGTTTCTTATTCCGATTGATTTACGATACTCTGAACCGTTATACTAATAAAGATCTAGATGATCTTGGTTATGTTGCTTCTTGGTTACTTGCAATTGTAATTGAAGAAATTTGTATCGCCCTTTATGCAATTGGTGTCGGTGAAATTCTTGCTATAATTGCTATGGTGATCTATGGAACTGAAGCTTTAGTTTCGGGAATTGCAGGTAAGTTTAGAAAAACAGACGTTGTTGCTGAATTTTATAAAGATGGTGGAAATAATGAATTAAAATTAGGTAGAGGTGTTAGCGAGGCAAATGGAGGAGACCTATCGACATTCTGTAAGTGGCCTGATCTACAGGCAAGGTTTATGAACCTTACTGCCAATGAATTGGTCAGAGCTTATCTCAAGTATACTTTCTGTAGATCTAATGGATATCTATTCCATCTAACTGCATCAGCAAAGACTGGAATCTTACAAAAGGACGATTTCCAAAAAGTCAGAAATCTTCGTATTGCAAATATCGCCAATACGTACTCTTATGGATTTGTCCAGATGGAAGCTCCTGGTTACAGGAAGATCCTAAGAAGATATTATGACTCCTTTGAGCCAATTGGTAATTATGCTCCTGGTAGTGATGGTGCTGCAGGTGTTGGTGATTCTGATTGGAACATCGGTGATGGTACTGGTACGAAGAATTACTCTAAGGACTTGGGTGTTGAATATGAGACTACACTTGAACTGGATGTAAGAAAAGATACCATCCGTAACCAACCAGAGTGGAACGAAGATGAAATGTGGTTTAAGATTGACCTGTCTAGAGCCATTAGAGGTGCAGCTCAAGAGAAGGTCAGGTTACGTGGCGGTAACTATTATTACATCGGTAAACTTGGTGCTGATAAACCTGGTGATGCTGCAAATAATCAGTCATGGGTTAACGGTGTGACTGAACAGGATATAGGTATTGAAGAAGGTGGATATGCATGGAACCTGTTTAATGGTAAAGGTGCTGGTACCAAGTATAAGAGTTACTATGATGATGCCTCATGGTCTAAAAAGAAACATAAGACATGGGCATGGGAAGTTACAACAGGTGAACCCGACTGGTGGCCTATCCAAATTCCAGAGGAAGGTGCAATTCCTGGGGTGGAATTTAATATGAAACAACTTAATATTGACCAGAAGAATAGCTCCGAGTCCGACTCATTCCGTATCTATGCGGACTGGCAGTTAAACTATATGCACCTTACCTTCCAGGAATATGAAACTATTGATATTATACAAGACAATGAAAAACTACCAGGATATGGTGAGGTGGTTGGAACCAAACAGGTCCTAGGTAAGTATCGTGTATTCCCATTAAAGATTGACCCTGATGCAGACATTCCCTATAAAATGAGAGAATCATGGGATACCGATCCTGGGGTCACGGATACATATCAGTTATTGAACCCCGGTGACAGTCTTTACATGAAGATGAAGGCATACAGTCAAGGTCCAGTTGCTGGTGATCTACTCACGAATAGACATGGTGTGGATGGTAAGATTTATCCCAACTACAAGTTTGTTGGATTCTCTGTCAGTGCTTCAATCGGTGATCAAGCACACCTAGCAAGATACCGTTCATTTATATTCAGATACTTTAGACCATTGTTGTACTTGAAAGATAGTAATGGTAAGTACACCAAAACTATGACACTTAACGAGGCAAGAGAGACTGGTAAATATGTTGTTCCTAACTTCAAGAAGGATGTATATCAGAAGGATGTAGACCTATCACCATACACTGAAACTGCTCCTGGAAACTTAGTTTCACCACTTCTTGCACCAGCCTCTACACCAACACCTCCCGCAACACCAACTCCTACACCACCCGCAACACCACCATCTGGAGGATATGGTTACTAGATTGATAAATACATTAGTAGAATAATTAGATAAATGGCATTAGGGTTTCCTAACGATCCAGAACCACCAGTTGGTCATATCGTCACTCTAAATGGTAGAGATTGGAAATATGATGGAACGAAATGGGTTCTTGTGGGTCTACAGATTACTGATGTAGAATTCAGGCAAACAAATCCAATCACCGTCGATCAGACCTTTATGGGCGCAACTGGTCCTGATGATCCAGGTTACCTAGGTGTTGTAGAGTATGGTATGGATATCAAGACTCTACCACTACTGTCCGAGTCAGATCCCAATCCGTCCGGAACCACTAGTGATGACACTAGTGACGACGGCACAATAGTTGATGGTGGTGGCACTGGTACAGTGATTGTGGATCCAGATGATCCTGTAATTTCAGCTACATATAATGTTACTGTGGTTGACACAGGTACACAGAATGTATATTTTATTAATAGTCAAGAAGCACCAACTATTGAGTTGGTTAGAGGCGAGTCATATGAGTTCATCTTCAATAATGTAGGTCATCCATTCTGGTTCCAATACACCGATAACGCTAATACTTATAGTGAGATTGATAATTATACCGTTGGGATGACTGGTACTGCAATGGAAATCGGTACAATGGTATTCACTGTAGCAGATGACGCACCAGATATTTTATATTACAGATGTCAAATCCATTCTGGAATGGGTGGTATGGTTACAATTAGTGATAGTGGAACTGCCGCGGCAGGGAACACACCAAATGATACCTCAACCAATCCATCACCTCCATCAAGTGGGTATTGATTATGCAGTTAAAAGGAACAGCTTTAGTAGTAGTTGATCAGGATGGTGTACAGTATTCTGTAACCGTTAATGAGTTACAGGGATTTCTGGCTGGTTTTGCACAACCTTTTAATGAGACAACCCTGGAGGCAGGTAAACCTGGTATCATGTTCCCAGGTCCTACGTTAACATACAATTCATACACTGCTCAATTAGATGCTATTATTCCTCCGTATCTGAATTATTATTCTGATATCGTTGTAGAAGACGCTTTTAATACTACCACATCACCTAATGGTACGGAACTTGAGGGTGCGTTTTACGTTGTTAAGGACGACATTGAGTATCTAAACAATAACTGGGGCCGTCTTTCAAATGAAAGTGTATATGTTGGTGATTGGATTGTTAAGGGTATTAATGGTGATTGGAATCTCTGGCCAGCTAGAGTTGTCTCATTAATTAAAACAGAAACGAATTGCATTGAATTAGATTATTCTGATAGTCCTAATCTTAAACTTGATATTACAAATGCAGCTGCTCCAGATGCTGTAAGTGGAGAAGCTGGACAAGATGGACTTATGTCCAAAGAAGATAAACAGAAAATTGACGACTTAGATATGACTTATCTTACAGTCGATTTCAGAACTTTACCGAGGATCCCATAATGGCTAATATAAGAGAATCTGATATCTTTATTATCCAACGTATCTATGATTCAGGCAATGAAGAGATATATCGTGCAACTGGTGCAGACCTAGTTCAACTTGCAACAGAGGTCTATGAATCAGATAGTGGATCTGTAGTTAATAGAGTTACTACACTTGAAGGCGAAGTGGTAGATCTTCGTGAGTTGATTGATGAAAATGGAGAACTCATCAAGGACAACCAAGATGATATTGCTATTGTAAAAGATAATAATGTACAACTCAAACAAGAAATTGATGTATTAAATACAAGACTCAATTCTCTTGAGAAAGATGTGACACTTAAGTCACGATATAATTATATTCCATCCAATCCTGGTTCACTTCCAGATGGATCATTCTCTACCAATTCACCTACCCTTATTGCAATAAACAATATCAGATTTAGTAAATCCGATACTAATGGACTAACGTATACATATACACTAGTTCAAGTCGGTCAGACTATCGAATTGAGATGGGACGATGCATCAGGAAACACTTTTACCTATGGTTTGTTTGTCATTACCGAAAATGATTCAACTGCTGCTGGTGGAGATTTCACTGTAAATCTATTAGCAGGGTCTGGTATTGATCTTGACAGATCATCTGTTGTCACATTCAGACTGTTCCCTGTTATGGAACCGAGTACATATATAACCGGAGAAGAAGTTGAGAACCTGCTACAGCCTATTCGTGATGACATCACTACCCTTGATGGAGAGGTAGTCAAAACAGTAGTTGGTAATAATGGAGTCGGTGTTACTAGGAATGGTGATAGCGTTACAGTAACAAACACTGGTATTAGGAATGTAACGGGTGGAAATGGCGTTACAGTCACAAAGAGCAATTATGTAGCAACAATTAGTGTTGATACTTCAGAATTCAAGCCCGGTGATAAGGTTGTAGCAAATGGTCCTTCTAACGCTAGTTCTGGTGGCTTCTATGTAGAGAACGGCAACTTACACTACAAGGCATGAGAGTATCTACAATACCATACAATTTTCAGTCTTCAAATTTTGAGCATGTAAATAAACAATACTCGAATATTAATTACACGAAGACTAACATATATAAATTCCCAAAGGACCGTTCTAGGAACGCAACCGATGGTTCATCTTTTGCATCTACCAGTCGTGCAGGAGATGATATTGGTGTAACTGGTAATATATATGCAACTAATCATGGTAGTGGATTGGTATGTACAAGACTTGGTACATATGAGGCAACAGGTGTAGTTAGGATTGGACCAGAACTTGAAGGGGGTGACCAGACTAAACTTGATGATACTCTAATCAAAAACAATTCCAATTTTACCAGCACTTGGTTGGGTGGAGTAGTTGGTATCATGTATAAGTATGCTGCTATAGGATCACATGGTGAAGTAAACAGTGGGAGGGTGAAGAAGATAGGATTGTGTTATTTGAATTCTTCAAACGGAAAGATTATAACTTATAACGCAAACCATATGATTACTGGACTACCTTTTGGTGATGAACCCGAAGATCACAATAAAGTTTATTCTTCTGCTGTTATGTTAGACACTAGTGCCAAAAATGCTGTCATCATTAATAGGTATAGGTATGTTGGTCTAGTGATGCAACATTTTCATAGACATACTACAGGTAATATAACTCTTACTTGTAGATTTTATAACGTAAGACCAATCATAAGTTACAGTACAGATGCTTGGAATGTGGTCAAGGATAACCTAACCGTTAATGGTAATGCATCTGGTAAGAAGATTATTGTTCCACATCCATCTACAACACGGGCTGATTATTATGGTGGTGATTATAGAATTCATACTTTTTAGATAAATATTTAAAATAATAAAACTATGGCACAGGTACTAGGGTCTGACTTACTGGCAGTACAGAGAGTAGAAGGGATATCACTTAACGATGTCGCCCAAGTTTATGCTGTGACTGTTGAAGAAATGTCACAGGGTTTAAACGATATATTCGTTAGAATTACAGGTGATGAGATGACTGGACCCCTTGTCATTAACGACACAACAACTGATGGGGTTGTGTTTGATGTGAAGGGAGAACAGAATGAAGATCCAGACGGTAGTATCTTCTTTATTAAGAAAGAAAGTGTGAGAGATATTGCTCTCTATATGACAACTTTGGATCAATTATCTAATCAATATGAAATTGTTAATAAGAAATATGTAGATTCCAAGGTTGGTGGTGCTATCCGATATGAATCCACACCACCCCTAGCGCCAACATTTCCAGTTGTAGAAGGAGATATTTGGATTGATAAAAATACATTATACATGTATGTTTATGATAGAGCTGTAGATGCTTCAGGAAATCCGTTAGATATTTTTGAATATGTTGCAATCACGGGTCTAGTAGACACAGGTCAGGTGATCCGGTCTGAAGCATTTATTGGTAATACTCCTCCAGCTGAAGCTGAAAATGGTGAACTATGGTTTGATAATGAATTGGGCGAACTCAGAATTTATTATACAGATTCTGATAGTGCACAATGGGTGAGTATAAACAACGCAGGACACGACGTGGCAATTGATTCTGATATCCAAAATCTAGTAGACAATGTATCTACTCTGACAAACACAGTGGATACATTAGTACAAGCTGTTAACACATTAAATGATACTATCAATTCTAATACACAAAGGATTGAGAATCTAGAACTATTGAATCCAAATACTATCGGTACAGTCACCATTGATGGTGCATTCTCTGCCACTACTGGTTCTGCTGAACTTTATAATATTACATGGGACGGAACAGCGGATAATGTAGAGATCGATTTCTACTCCAGTGATGATACAGACACTATGGCTGGTTTTGCTATCGAATATGGTCTCCCCGGAATCAGAACACTGACCGCAAAAGTTAGTGATAAGGATACTCCCTTTGAGAGTGTTGGTACTCTCGAAGTTGAAGTAGTCATATAATAAATAAATTTAAAGGAGATCATGGCACTTAATTTTCCTGCAGATCCTGTAGCCAATCCAAGTTATGAAGCCCCCAATGGGGTGACATATATTTGGAACGACAGCATTCAATCATGGGTTGTCAAGTCAGTTAATTATGATGGTGATTATGTAAATCGTGTCGGTGACACGATGTCTGGTAATTTAAACTTTGCCACTGCCAATTCGCCTATTGGAATTAACTGGGGAGGAAATCCTAGACTTAAATTCAAGAGTGGTGGTGAAGCAGAATTAAACGGAAATTTTCTTGTCACAGGACAATTTAAATTTAGTAGTGAAGGAATTAGGTTTGAACATGACGATACACGTTTAAGGTGGAAAAATAGCACTAGGATTAGATTTATCGACGACCGTACAGCGTTTGCGTTTGAGGGTACTCAGATGTTGTCTATCCAAAGTGAGGGAGTTTTGTACCATGGTAACTTTGGACATGGTAAGAATGTTGTTACTGTAGAGTATGTGACATCTGAAATTGAAACTTTAGAGGGTCAGATTGAAGAAATAAATGATACATTAGAAGACACAATTATAGGTATCGTTGAAAGTAAGGCTGTTTTATTAGAAGGAAATCAGGTAGCCAACGGTAATAAGACGTTTAGTGGTTTGACTCGTATTAAAAGTGTTAAGGGTAACAACACAGGATCTGCTACTACATATCCATTAAGGCTAACTGATTCTAATGGAAATAGATTTTTCTGGGTCTCTGAGGATGGTAAAGTTCATGTTCAAACTCGTGAAACTTTTAATAATGGATTATTCGCGAATATCACTAGTGACACACAAGTTGTAAATAAGAAATATACTGATAGTAACTACCTTAAGACTGTTAGTGGCACATCGGGTGACAGCGATGATACTGGTGTCAGAACAAATTCTAAAAGCAATGGAAGCCAGAAAATTTATATGGAAAAGGCTACCATTTCTCAATATGGTGTAAGCGTTAGAGGATTACTACCACAAGGATCTAATAATCCAGCCAATGCCGATTTAAAAGTAGGCCAAATGTATTACAACACAACTTCTAAGCGTGTATTAATTAGAGTGAGTTAATATGACTGTAAGATTCATACCAACAATACCAGCAGGTTGCACTATCAATGAAAGTGCTAAAGCAGATGAAGTGTCATCTAATAATAAAAATGCGTCGTTAATGCAAGATAATTTTGAACTGTTGACGAGTCCTGTAACTGGAGCTGATGGTGTCACTTACACATGGGTTGATGATAAACACCGAGAAGGATGGGTAAATTCGATAGGAAGGGCCCGAGGAAATATTAGTGGATCACAAGACACAAATACGTATTGGGGCATGAAAGATAAAGTAGGACAACATGGTGCATACATATGTAAACTTGGATTCGGAAAAGATAAGCAACACAGGTTTCTACCTAATGTAGTTGGATTTGATATCAATATCGCTCAATGGGGTTCATCTACAGCATCTACCAACGATCCTTGGATTGGTAAGATTGGTATGATTTACTTACACCCACTTACTGGAAGTGAATTCATATACAATCCCTCAGTAAGTATTAAAGGTCCAGGGGGTATTATACCCCATAAAGACAATAAAAGTTATACGAGAGTGGCCAGGAAGATAGCAAAAGGTTCTACTGGATGGAATGATATACATGAACAGGACTTAAGATTTACTGGATTCATTTGGGAATGGGGACATAGTAGAGGTGGTGGAGCAGTAGAGACCACGATATACCTTGCCATGAATAGGTTCAAGCCCATCACCTCACTTCATAGTAGTGAACCAGTATACGACAGATATTGGAGTTCGGTTAGGTTCATGGAATTAGTTCCAAAAATGAGATCATTCAGTGAGATCAATAACGTTGAATATGATACTTTAACTTTGTAGATATAAATAACTAAAAATACTACCATGGTTTTTCCAGCCCCAGATCCAAGCATCACAAATCAAAGACACAAGATTGGTATCAGAGAATGGGTGTATACTGGTGATCGTTGGGATCTAATAACAGATTTAGGTATCGGTGGTAATCACTACTATAGTGATACATTACCTGATAGCAATGTCAAAGGTACTCTATGGACTGATTCAAACACACTTATCACTTATACATTCAATGGTCTAGAGTGGACAGAAGTTGGTAGAGGTACAGTATCATGAGTCTTTCATTTCCAAATGGGGTAGCAGTAGGTTATACACATGATCCAGGTAATGGAATTCGTTATCAATGGGATGGGGATCAATGGAATCAGGTAGAGAAAGTGCTTAAAAATACTCTACCTATCGATATTGATAGAGATACCGACGATGAAATCTATCATCTTATTGACTTGACAACATTAACACAAATATAATAAATACAAGAAAGGATATCCATGTCTACGTTTAATCCATCTGATCTTTTCTTACTACAAAGACCTTCTGATACCGCAGATCCTTATAAGGCTGTAAGTAGAGACAGCATGAAGGCTTTAGGTATCGTAACTGGAGACATTCCTCCAACTAACGATGAACAAGGTCAGTTGTGGTTTAGGCCGGCACTAGGACAATTATATATTTACGACAACGGTGATTGGGTAGAAGCCTCTGTATCTCCTAAGGTCTTTCCTCTGAAAGTGTCAAGGAGTGGAGACTCAATGACAGGGCAGCTCACTATGGTGGGTGATGCCAGTGTCAACTTTCCAATTCATGGTGGTATTACTTTAGGAAATACTGATGCTGCTGGTGGCCACATGGTCCTAGTATCTTATGATAATAATGCAGATCCCTCAGGATACTTAACTGCTCCATCAGCTGTTGGGGGTCTTGATAGTATTGCAAAGTGGACTAATGATGGTCTTCATGTCTTAAAGGATCCTGTTGATCCAGCACATGCTACGCACAAGGAGTATGTCGATACTGAAAATCACTTACAGAATTTAGTCATCCAAAGAAACAGTACCAATATTATTACATTGTTTGATGACCTTGAGTCGGTCAGACCTACTACTTTACGAGCAAAGTATGATTATATGAAACCAGTATTTACTGGAGATCCTACACCACCAGGAAGAACATATTTCACTGACGGTACAAATGTTTTATATGCATACACAGATGATATTACTGATATATATCTTAACAAGGAGGCAAAAAACGGAATTACATATGACTTCTCCAATGTCACCCAAGACTACTATCTAGAAGTACAAGATGTCAAAGGTATTGGTATCATCTTAGCAGAAGTAATTACTATTTCAGAAACTGCAAATCAAATTAATATCGCTATAAATGTCGTCAAGTATCGTGATTCTGGTGTATTAGATGGTGAGCTTAATCCAACCGAGGTTAGGATTCTCGTCTTCCGTAGTGATGCAGAGATTGACGTTTCTGCCGAAGATAGATTTGCTAAAATATTTGAACCTAATACCTTTCAAAAGAATAATACATTCAATGGATTAGTCCATGTTGATTCATTGGCTCCGTTACCTGGTGCAACTGGTTATATAC
>Ga0098074_1000588_pt1 | contig 23302 bp, 32 predicted proteins | sample 32_taG_FD_75064 | JGI IMG/M metagenome (GOLD analysis project Ga0098074, IMG submission 75064) | Marine viral communities from the Gulf of Mexico - 32_GoM_OMZ_CsCl metaG | ecosystem: Environmental > Aquatic > Marine > Oceanic | place: Atlantic Ocean: Gulf of Mexico | collected 2015-07-12
AAACCCAAAACCCCCATAACGATTGCAATGATTGCGTCTTTAGTATTTTCTGTCATTGTCAAAAACCAGCCAGTAAAGTAAAGGGAGAGTAAACAGCAAAGCTGTACAGGTTGCAAAGTCGGGCAGTTCAATCATTCCAACGTCCCGCCTTAATTTCTTTTGTGATCAGTTCTTTTTCTTGCTCTGAAAGATTATCCCAAACCGTTTGGGCGGCTCGTTTGGCTTCGGAGCGGGCAGACTCTGAAAGATTGTACGCGGGCAGGTGAGAAGCGGAAATCATAATTCGTCCCAGTAGGTTGCCATAAAAAGAGTGTAAGCAAGAATCGCGATAGCGATCAAAAACAGGTGAAGTCCGTCATTCGCATTCAGTTCCGAACTTGTTAAAATAGCTAAGCTCTGCATTGATTTGTTCCTGTGGTACTTTTTCTACTGAAACGATAGGAAAACCAGCAAAGCGGGGTGATCCAATTGCTGTCCCGTTCTTTACATTCAAATCCGCCAGATCTTTCCTTTTTCTTCCGTCTACATTTTTGTAGGTTTCCAGAATTCCATTTTCTCGCTGAACAGTTACATTGAAGAGCATTTTGTTTTTCCTTGAAGTGTGTGAGATATCAGAAGTGTACAATAATTATCGTCAATTTCCAGCGATATACTTTAGGACTTCCCTCTTTTTATCAGAATAGTTCGCCGATTTCAACAGACGGTCGACCGGAAGAAACCGCATCGAGCACAAATTCATCATACTCGAATTCGCCAGTTGTCTCAACTTGAGCACGATAGTTTTCAACACGACGAGCACGCTCCTCAGCATGGCGACGACGTTCATCACTCTCGGCATACTTTTTATTGTAGTGATTTTCAATCTGTGCAAGTGTAGGGCCGTAGATCTTCTCACCATTATCGCCCAAATCCCATTCCTTGTGATTCTGGTATTCTTCAGGCAGAAGGTGATTCGGAACCACAATTGCTTCCTTGAACAGGCGGGCGGTATCCTCTTTCAGGTCTTCGATGCTGTTGAATCCGCAGTAAGGCTGAGTGTTCATTCTGTTTTTCCTTCAGGGTGTTGGTTGTCAGATACGGGTATTGTACCATATGGCTGAACGCTGTCCAGATCAATCCCCAAAGTATTTCAGAGATTTCGGGAAGTATTCCCAAGGAACTGCACAAACATAAGCGGTCCTGCAAGACCGCTTCGTCGCGGTCCTAATGTGCCAGCCTGGCTCACTTCTTATACACCGCCACCTGATACTGGCAATGGCGTGCCAGTTTCATGTAGTTATCATCGAGGTGTTTTTGAGCAGCCTCGCGGGTTGCGAAGTGCAGCTTGAAAAGATCGAAACCGTCGAAAGCAATGTAGTACATAATTCAAACTCCCATATTCTGAAAACAGATCAAAAGATAATACCAGCCGCCAAACCCCAAAAGCCCCATAACTAGGGCAATCAGGGTTTCCGTAGTTCGATCACGCATTAGCTCGCACCTCCGCCCAAAACTCTCGCCAATCTTCCTCACGCTGCTCTACTTCGTCAACGCACGCCCAAAGTTCCTGCCGTTCACGCTCGCACTCAGCGGCCCATTCCTGAGCAGCATAGTATTCCTGAGCATCCATCTCATCACACTGAATCTGGCAAGAAAAGTCATCCATCTCAAAACTCCCGAACAAAAAGAAACTCAACTTCAGATAGTGAAGTATACCATATATATCGACCATGTACAGCCCAACCCTTTAATTATTTGGGAAAGTTTCGGACATTTCTCAGGACTGCCATAAACGCAAGCGGTCCCGTAGGACCGCTTCGTCGCGGTCCCTTATGGTTTTCTTGCAGTTGCCTCCCAAAATTGCTTCCAAGTCGCCCACTTTATAGGGTGATCGTAAAGGGGATTGGCCGCTTGCAGCATTAAAACAATCGTTCTAAGTATCCTCATGCGGTTGCCTTTATAAGGTGTTTGAGACTACTCGGGAGGGTCAAGAATATTATCCTGAACCAGACCATCGTATACCCATTGAAGGTATTTCCGAGAACTCCACTCCTCTGCGGTGAAGTTCCGAGGGCGAACGCCGTACCGATCTTTCCATAGATCAGATACGACATTCTGAAGGTTTTCCAACTCGGACACTTCTCGTTTAAACCATTTGGCCATGATAATCCCCTAAAGTGCTTGGTGGGTGCCAAGAATTCCCCGATAACTATAAAATTCAACCGGACCACCATAATTGGAATGGTCTTCACATTTGCCAAACCGCTGAGCAATGTGCTCAGAGTTCCAGTCAAACCGGAACCATCCACGCCAGTAGATTACGGTTTCCGTGCCGCGACGGGTACGGATAGTGAATTTTGCCCACGCGGGGTGGTAAAACACCTCGGGCTGATCAAGAGCCTCAGGCCGACGACTGAGAGAATAAGAGGAAACACGGCGACGAACGCCGTACCACTCCAGCACCAACGCGGGTGAGAAGCAGTTGCCAAACTGACGACCAACAGCAATGAACAAGCCGAAAATTTTGAAGAACAAACGCATTTCAGATTTCCTAAAGAAAGAGGGAGAGGTTTCCTGATTTGGTTAGTCTCGACTCACAGGGCACATCGTACCGCTTCGGGCATTGCAGCTAATTTTAACCCTTGCCTTTTGTCGCGACCAGAAACATGACTTCCGGACTTCCAAATACCATCTTCGATGGACAGCGGGAATCGAACCAAACGCGGGTTAAAATATACTCCGAAAAACTAACCAAACCAGAAAACCGAATGACTCATTTGTCACATGGCTTTGAATTATATCATAAGTATCGACTATGTCCATACTATTCCTCCAACTTTATGGGAAAGTTTTCGGACATTTACCAAGAACAGCACAAACGCAAGCGGTCCCGTAGGACCGCTTCGTCGCGGTCCCTTGTGGAACACCTTGCGATCAAACCCCCCTGGCTGGAATCCAATCGGCAACCGCTTGTTGAATATCAATTGCCTGCGGGGAGATGTCAGCCCATACCCCCTCGATCATCATGAAAAACCAAACTTTATTTTCATCAACAGCCAGAACCCTCAGGGTGTCGTTGTTCATATCCCGCCACACGGAATCAACGGGGAAAGCCTGAGCCGCATCAAAAGGTGAGGTTTTTACAAACATTTGAAAGCCTTAAAAGAGAGGGAAAGAAACCCGGATTGTAGGCTCCGGGCTGGCCTTGGTGGGTGAGCTACTTAGTAGCCTGATCGCGAACCATTTGCCAGAACTCTGGCCATCCAAGATCTTCCTGATCCTGAAGTTCTCGCTGCCGCTCACGCTCACACTCTGCCGCCCATTCCTGAGCAGCATAGTATTCCGCTTCGCCGCAAACATCTTCACACTGAAGCTGAGAAGAAAAGTCATCCATCTGAACACTCCTGAGAGAGGGGGAAGAAACGTGACTCACATGCCACGTGGGAAGTATATCATATTTATCGACCACGTACAGACTATTCTACATAGTTTCTGGAAAGTTTTCGGACATTTCCCAGGGTAGTCATAAGCACAAGCGGTCCTGCAAGACCGCTTCGTCGCGGTCATTATCATTGTTGAGAATAGGGACCGTACCCAAGCTGACCACGATGGGTCGCGATTACGGGTGCGGTCCCTTCTTACACTTAAAAACCCGGAAATACCTCAGTCCAGCTACGCACATCGATAGACTGGCAGAAGTTAACCTCAGCACCATGACGCTCGGCAATAGCGATAACCTTATCCTGATGTCCATGCCAGCATGACACGGTCACATCGATGGTGTTTACATCTGCACAAAAACGGCTGATGTAAGCCGAACGCTCATCGAAGCGACGAGCAAGAGCCTGCTCAAATACGGTGTACTGTGATCGCTCCAGAACCATGTGAATGTTGAAATCGATCTGTTTCATTTTGTTTCCCTTGTGAGGTGTGCTTGACTACGGATATTCTACCATAGATATCGACAATGTCCAGCCCAACCCTTTAATTATTCGGGAAAGTTTCGGACATTTCTCAAGACTGTGATAAACACAAGCGGTCCCGTAGGACCGCTTCGTCGCGGTCCCTTTAGCCTTAGAAGCTTGCCTTGAGCAGTTCAACCAGGCCAACAATGGCGAGCATTCCACCCAGACCAACAACCATTGCAGACAGGAGAGCAGAAGCGAAATCGATGATTCTCATGATAATTTCCTCTCTCTTGAATTACGCGAATACTACAACGCCATCGGAATTTCGAATTACGCGGACCTTATAGGTGCGGTACTGGTTGTGGCTTCTTTTGTAGAATGGATACACAAAACTGATAGCATTCTGTTCGCTCGCAAAAGGAGCCTCAGAAACATCGGTAACGACACCATCGACGATTGTTGTGATCTGAGCGGTGAAAGCTGACATTGCATTTCCTTTTGTATTGTTGTTTGTCATGTCGGTATTCTATCATAGATTATCGGCAGGTTGCAAGCCTAACCTTTAAAATTCTGCCCACAATTCAGCTTCAAACAAGCCAAACTCAGAAGCAACTTCTTTAATCGCTTCGCTCAATTTCATTCCGCTTTGAACCAGTTCGTTAACTTTCGCGGTTGCTTTTTCGATGTAGTGCATTTTGTATTTCCTTGTTGGTTGTCAGATACTGGATTGTACCATAATTATCGACGTTGTACAGGATAATCTTTAGGAAATAAGCAACGGGTGGGGTTTTATCTCGAAAGAGAAGGGTTTACTATTTGTGAGAATTTTGCGGGGGAGGTTCATTCACGATCATCAACTCAAACATAAAATGTATTAGCTATACTCGCCTACTCAGCATCAACAGGAGCCAAAATTGCCTCCCAAGCAGCTATTCCTTTTCGTAATCTTCCACGCAACACTGCGTAAGGCACCGTACAACGCTCGTCACGGCCCCACTGAGCCACCGTTTTGGTTTCGCCAAAACAGGTGATAAAAACATTATCTTCGCGATTGTTGGCGTTTTGGACGTGCGAGAGGAGACGCAAGTTTTCGCGGGTGTTGTTGAGGCGGTCACGATCAATGTGGTCTACTACATACTGATCAGAATACATCGTTGCGTCCAGTTCAGGTTTCATAATAAACCTGTGCATTCTTACTTCGCGACCATCGACTTGGGCAATCGCATACCCTTCGCGGTAGTACCAACTGTGTCGTGCCACTACTGGATAGTCTTCAGCCGATACTTTTGCGAACTTTCCAGCACCATTTATGCCATTTAACTTAATTTCTAACATTTTCTTCCTCTTTTATGAGTATAATAGGGTATGACGAAAGTATTCGCTTACGAATTAAACAACGGAGACAGCCGTGAAAGCAAAAGCAACAACAGATCTTGAGCAAGCAGTTGCTCGCGAATTGAACCAGCCTGACCCTTCAGGTGTGACACTTGCCGATATTTTACAGGAACAAAACAATGACGGACCAGCAACTAGAAACGATTCTACAAGTAATCGATAGAATTGCCCCTAAATACACATTTGGTTATTATGATGTAGATGATATCAAACAAGAGGCATATATTATATGCTGCGAGGCCCTGGAAAAATACGACGAATCTCGCCCACTTGAGAACTTTCTTTCAAAACACCTATCTAGGCGGCTAAAAACCTTCATCAGAAATAACTACTCTCGCAGCAACGTCGAATCTGAAAACCATGCCAAGCTCAACGAGTCCAAGAAAAACTTGATGGACTTGTACTCCTATGATGGAGATCTTTCCTTTACAGAAGATTATTTTCAAAGCATCACTACTCAAGAAGCTTTGGATTTGGTGATGGAGAATCTTACTCCTTCTATGAGAAATGATTTTTTTCGTGTTGCAAATGGCGTCAGCATTCAAACTGTAAAGAAACAGGCTTTGTTTGAAAAAGTAAGGAGTATTTTAGGTGAAGACTGGTAGATTATCAAAAGCCGATTGGGAATATATCGAAGCCAATGCCGACAGATTGCCTGCTGAAAAGATTGCGGAAAATCTTGACCGGTCATTAGACTCTATCGAGAGATACCTCAAAAAAATCGGCAAAGCAACCAACAAGCACGAAGCATTTACCGTGCAAGCTGAATATGATATTAAATCCCGCCCATATTGGAAGGAGTTAAAACTCCAATTTAGCGAGGAAGAACTAGAATTGTTTTTGTATCATTGGAAGCAAATTGTTGCCCAATTTAGGAAAGATGTCCTCGCCACTGAAGAGTTGCAAATTGTGGACGTTATCAAGCTTGAAGTATTAATGAACCGGGCTTTGAGGGAACAACAAGAATCTATGAATCGCGTTAGAATTCTTGAGGCGGAAATTCAACTGGAAAAAGCACACGACAGTGACCAGCAGGATAAAGAGTTGATCTTTAATCTTGAGCGGCAAATTGCCAGTCTTCGTGCAGCCAAAGAATCTCTATCCAGAGAATTCAAAGACCTACAAACAAAAAAAGCTTCATTATACAAAGACCTAAAAGCTACCCGTGAACAGCGTGTACAAAAGCTGGAAAGCAACAAGAAAACACTATCCTCTCTGATTCAGCAGATTCTCCGCGATCCGGAGTTCTTTGAAACAGAAGGCAAATATTTAGAAAAAATGCGTCTGGCAATGGAAGAAGAAAAGAAACGATTGTCAGATTATCATACTTACGAAGATGGGGCTGTGGACCGTCCCTTCTTAAATTCAGAAACTGTATTTTACGAACAAGAGGACAAGGACAAATGAAAAAAGCGATTGTAACTGGCGTAACAGGTCAAGATGGCTCTCACCTAGTAGACCTTCTTTTAAAGAAAAATTATACCGTCGTTGGTGTGGCACGACGATCTTCTACCAACACTACATCAAGAATCCAGCACGCATTAAAGAATGAGAATTTTGTGCTATATGAAGCAGATATCACAGATTACTCCAGCGTGCTCAATTTACTCAAAGATCACAAAGATGCTACTGAGTTTTACAATCTGGCAGCCCAAAGCCACGTAGCTGTTTCTTTCAAACAACCTGCACTTACTTGGGATGTTACCGCGAAAGGCTGTTTGAATATTCTTCAGGCTATTGTTGACTTGGACCTACAGTCTCAGGTTAGATTCTATCAGGCCAGTTCAAGCGAAATGTTCGGCAAGAACTACGACGAAAAGTGGACAACAATCCACTGTGCTTATGGGAATGAACATGATTCTACTTGCGAAAAGTATCAAAACGAAGACACTAAGTTTATGCCGCAAAGTCCTTATGCTATTGCTAAGTGTGCCGCTCATGAAGCCGTAAGACTTTACCGCGAAGCGTACAACATGCACGCCTCCGCAGGTATTCTGTTTAACCACGAAGGACCGCGAAGAGGCGAAAATTTCGTAACAAGAAAGATTACAAAATGGATTGGTGAATTTGCGGCATTCAAGAAAAACATTAAATTAGAATTTGCACTCAAAGACACTACATCTGACGAAGACAATATTATTTTCAGGTCTACTGAAAACGATGAAGAATTAGGTAGGTTTCCAAAGCTGCGTCTAGGCAACTTAGAAGCATTTAGAGATTGGGGGTACGCTGGAGATTACGTGGAAGCGATGTGGATGATGCTCCAGCAGAACCTTGCGGAGGACTTTGTCATTTGCACCGGCGAAACTCATACTATTCGCGAGTTCCTAGACGTAGCGTTTTCTTATATTGATATCGCAGATTGGTCCAATCTAGTTGTTCAAGATCCCGAATTTTACCGTCCTGCTGAAGTAGATTACCTTCGTGGTGATGCTTCCAAGGCATTGAACAAATTGGGATGGACCCCGAAACATTCATTTAAAGATCTAGTAGAAATGATGGTAGATCATGATATACGTAGCACAACTCGATCTGTCGCTGGTAGTGACCGATCTATCCAAGAAGTATGATCTTGGCTCACTAAATCGTAGATTTCCATTTGTAACCGTCAAGGCTGATGATCCTGATGATGCCTGCTTTATGGCTATAAAAAAACTTATGGACACCATACTGGATCAAGATGACTCGATAGAAACAAAAAAGTGGCTAAAAGAACTTAAATATGACATCAGAGTATTAAAGTTAGAATCTCATGAGAAGAAATTATGACGACCCAGTTTATAAGGAAGTAAGAAGAAGGGTTCTCAAAAGAGACAAAAGATGTTGTCAGATGCCTGGATGCGTTACTAAAAAACGTCTCCAGGTTCATCACATTAGACCCTGGTCTGCCGCATCATCTTTGAGGTTTGATACTTACAACTTGATTACACTATGCCGCTCCTGCCATGAATCTGTAACCGGGCAGGAGCATATTTATGAATCATTATTTTTACAGATAGCTTACGACAATGAAAGTAATTAGAGACACTCGGGAAAAACAAGGCTGGGACTTTATCTTTTATGACAATATCGACATTGTCGATCAGAAACTTGATTGTGGTGATTATACTACAGAAAATCTTAAAGATATAGTTGTTATTGAACGAAAAGCCTCTGCTACAGAAATAGCAAACAACCTTGGAAAGAAAACGGCCAAGGCTAGATTCTATCGCGAATTTGAACGTATGGAATCTTTAACAAAAGCCTATATCGTTTGTGAGTTTTCTGAGTCTGATGTTTATGAATTTCCGCAAAATTCTGGAATGTCCAAAGCACAACTTTCAAGAGTTAGAATGAATGGTAGATACCTTAGAAAGCTAATTCATCAGATTGAAGACGACTGCCCAAATATAGAGGTGGTTTTTTGCGGCAATAGAGATGCTGCTGAAAAATTTACTTATGATACTTTAAGTTTTTGGGAGAAGAATAGTGGAGCCAAATCTTGAACATATTCATAACCTGGGAATAGATTTATCAACAAACACAATCTATATAGGATCAGAAGGCAGAGATGAAGAAGGAGAATATGGTGTTGACTTTGAAATGGCATCAAGGTTTATAAAAAACCTAAATCATTTGTCAAGCCGCATTTCTGCCGATGAAGTTATCAAAGTATACATGATATCGTGTGGTGGAGATTGGAACTATGGAATGGCTATGTATGATGCTATCGTAGATTGTCCACAGCAAATTGAGTTTCATTCTATGGGTCATGCTAGATCAATGTCATCTATTATTCCACAATCTGCCGACAAAAGAATCATCTACAAACACGCAGACTTTATGATTCATAATGGAAGTTATTCAGATGCTGGTGAATATACCGCAGTAATAAGTGCAATGGAATATGGTAAAAGATCTGTTGGTATAATGCTTGATATTTATGCTAACCGCTGTGATGGATCTAATTTCTGTAAAGAAAAAGGATTGGATTGGCAAGGTGTTCGGAATTTCATTGAAGATAAGATGAAGCAAAAAGTTGATTGGTGGATGGACGCTTACGAGGCAGTTTATTATGGTTTTATGGACGAAGTGAGATGAGTGGTAAATTAAGTAAAGAGTTAATACAAGAGCTAAATAATGCTTGGCTCAATATCGATGTGGATGATAGATATATTATCAATCCATTTGAGCGGCTGGTTACTGATGACCCAGATGAGTTTTATAAGCGACTAACTTGCCTCTTTATCAACCCGGATTATTTCTCGTTTATTTGTAAACATGTTCTCAATATCGATTTGTTGCCTATGCAGGCACTGATCCTCAAGGAAATGTGGAACAAGAAATTTCCGATGCTTGTTGGATCTCGTGGATTAGGAAAAACATTTATTCTTTCATTGTACTGCATGTTGCGAGCCATATTGATGCCTAATCGAAAGATAGTCGTCGTTGGTGCCGCATTCCGACAGTCGAAGTATCTGTATGATTATATGGAGAATATTTGGAAGAATGCTCCGATTTTAAGGGACATGTGCGACAGTAGTAGCGGTCCAAGACGCGATGTGGATATGTGTAGATTGACTTTGAATGGAAGTACCATTTCCGCACTTCCCATCGGCGATGGTCAAAAGATTCGTGGACAGCGAGCCAATGATATTATCGCAGACGAATTTGCGAGCATGTCCAGAGAAATCTTTGAAAACGTCATTGCAGGTTTCGCAGCAGTTTCATCTTCTCCTATTGATAATGTTCGTAGACTGGCCGCTGAGAAAAAAGCGGAAGAATTGGGTGTGGATGTGTCTGAGTTGTTTAAAACAGATGCAATGGAGCAAGGTAAATCCAACCAGATTATTCTGTCTGGTACAGCTTATTATGACTTTAACCATTTCGCGGAATATTGGAAAAAGTGGAAAACTACTATAGAAACCAAAGGAGATAAAAAGGCAATATCAAACAATATCTTCAACGGTGAGGATGTACCTCCATCTTTTAAATGGGATGATTACTCTATAATTAGAATTCCAGTAGATATGGTTCCTAAAGGATTCATGGATGAAGGACAGATTGCAAGATCCAAAGCAACTGTTCACAATGGTATTTATCTCATGGAATTTGGGGCTGTATTCACTAAAGATAGTCAGGGGTTTTTCAAGAGAAGCTTGATTGAAGCTTGTGTGGGTACTGATTTAAAACCAGTTAAAATAGCGAGTGGAGAGGTATATTTTGATCCTCTTTTAAAGGGAAATAAGAATGAAAAGTATCTCATGGCTATTGACCCTGCTTCTGAGGTTGATAATTTTAGTATTGTGGTACTTGAGCTTCATGCTGACCACAGAAGGATTGTACACTGCTGGACAACAACAAGAAAAGATCATACTGAAAGAGTTAAAAAGGGATTAACTAAAGAGAATAACTTCTATAGCTATTGTGCCCGTAAGATTAGAGAGTTGATGGGTTTATTTAATACAGTACATATCGCTATGGACGCACAAGGCGGTGGGTATGCTGTTGCTGAAGCATTACATGATTCTAACCAAATTCAAGCTGGTGAAGTCGCTATTTGGCCCATAATCGATCCAGATAAAGAACAACCAACAGATGACGAACAAGGTCTTCACATTTTAGAGATGTGCCAATTCGCTAAGTATGACTGGTACTCTGACGCTAATCATGGACTGAGAAAAGACTTTGAAGATAAGATCCTGCTATTCCCAAGATTTGACCCCATCACTATCGGACTTTCTATAGAGCAAGATAAAGCAAATAACAGACTGTATGACACTCTTGAAGATTGTGTGATGGAAATAGAAGAACTCAAGAATGAACTATCGCTTATCGAAGTTACTGAAAGTGCTAATGGTAGACTAAGATGGGATACTCCTGAAGTTAAGGTAGGAGTAGGCAAAAAGAGTCGAATGAGAAAGGACCGATACTCATCCCTTTTAATGGCAAATATGGCGGCGAGAAACCTTAAGCCGGATGAAAACCCGGCTTATAATTCTTATGGTGGGTTCGCAGCACAATATGGAAGCGGTAAGAATAAAGAAGACGCTACATTTAGTGGTCCCAACTGGTTTACCCAGGCTATGAATGGATTATACTAAATAAAAAAACTATTTTCCTCTTGTTATGGTGTATAGATTGGTAACAGTTGAATTATCAATCCAATTACAATCCAATTGAGGGAAAATTATGTCAGAAGAGTCTCCTTTTATACAGTGGTCTACTCAGGAAGATTTAGACAAAACCGCCAAAAACATTGACAGCTATGATGGCATTATGAGTGCTACAGCTAGTCGTCGCTCGTACATAGATATTGAGCCTAATATATCAGTAAGAACTGATTTTGTCAAGGATGATTATTATAGATTTAGACCGCACGAAGAGCCAGCAAGTAGCTTCAAGCAGTCTATTTCTATGTGTATGAAGGCATATGACAAAGTTGGCATCATCAAGAACATTATCGATTTGATGGGCGACTTTGCTTCTCAAGGTATTAGTCTCAACCACAAAAATAAAAGCATTCAAATATTTTACCGCAGATGGTGGGCAAAAATCAACGGCGTAGAAAGATCTGAGCGGTTTCTTAATATGCTGTATCGCTGCGGAAATGTAGTCGTATACAAAAGATACGGCAAGATCACTAAGAAGCAAAAACAGGAAATGTCCAAAGCTCAGGATATGATGGACATCAAGAAAATGCCTGTTACAAAGAAGACTCTGCCTTTTAGGTATGATTTTCTCAATCCTTTATCTATCGAGGTAGAGGGTGGATACGCTGGTGCATTTAGTGGAGAAAAGATCTACAAAATGCGTCTTGCTAAAACTCTGTGCGATTCTTTCAAGAAGAACCCTAAGTTTTCAAAGAATCTTCCCGCCTCTGTTAAGCAGGCATTAAAGACTGGTGACAATAAGGTTGTTCTGGACTCTGACTCTCTGGAAATCTTCTACTACAAGAAAGATGACTGGAATATTTGGGCAAGCCCAATGATCAATGCCATTATTGATGATGTGACTATGCTTGAAAAGATGAAATTGGCTGATATGTCAGCCCTTGATGGTGCTATCTCCAATATTAGATTGTGGAGATTAGGTAATCTTGAACATAAGATTCTACCAAACAAAGGTGCTATTGACAAGCTTAGAAATATCCTTGCCAGTAATGTTGGCGGCGGAACTATGGATCTTGTATGGGGTCCAGAAATCGACTTTAAAGAGAGCAATACTCAGATCTACAAGTTTCTGGGTACAGAAAAATACCAGCCTGTTCTGAATAGTATTTATGCTGGACTTGGTATCCCTCCTACCCTAACTGGATTAGCTGGACAAAGTGGTGGATTTACGAATAACTTCATCTCTTTAAAGACTTTGATTGAACGTCTGGAATACGGGCGTGCATTGCTTGAGCAGTTCTGGAAGAAGGAAATCGAGTATATCCAAAAGTCTATGGGTTTTTCTGCTCCAGCTACTCTACACTTTGAGAACATGATTCTGTCTGACGAAGCCGCTGAAAAGAACCTGCTTATTCAGCTTGCCGATAGAGACATCATCTCCATTGAAACGCTAAGAGATAGATTTGGCGAACTCAACGAAATTGAAGAGTCAAGAGTTAAAACAGAAGTCCGTAAAAGAGAAAGAGGACAAATGCCTCAATACAAGGCTGATCCATTCCACAACGGTAATGTTGAAAACGAGTACAAGAAGATCGCATTACAAAAAGGTGAGATCGGAATTGATGACGTTAGTGATCTTGAACCAAAACCTGTAGAGGAACCGGAACCAACCCCGGAACCTAAACAAAAAGAGAAAACTAAAGAAACTCCAGATCCACAAGGTGGTCGTCCTGAATTTAAAAAAGATAGTGAACCAAGAAAGCAACGGCGGGTTTTGCCGAAGACCACACCTAAAGCTTCAGTTATGATTTGGTCGCAAGAAGCACAGAAGAAGATCTCTAACATACTCAATCCGGGTCTACTTGCTCATTACGGCAAGAAAAATTTAAGAGAGCTAAGCAAGGCTCAGTTAAGAGAACTAGAGGATATTAAGTTTAGAGTTCTGTGTAATTTGTCTCCACACGAAAAAATAAACGAAGAAAAAATACTAAAAGTTTTGGAAGAAAATCCAACGGCGAATGAAGTCCAAAAGACTACAAAAGCCAGCATTTTTACTGACTTTATGGATCAATCAGGCCGCGAGCCAAACATAGATGAACTTCGCCACATAAACAATCTATCATATTCTTTAAATTTTTTGAACGAAAAATAACATAAATATTTGTTGTATGGTGTAGTACCTGTTAGAAAGGCGGAAATATGCACATATATGAATACGAAATCAACGACGATTTAAAAGAAAAAATCGAAAACGATAATTCTATCGCTTTTGATTGTGAGATTATCGATTTAGATCCTGCGTTGAGTATAGACGAAGAAAATATCAAAAAGTCTTTAGCATTTGTTGGCGTAGATGCAGAAAAGCAGAAAGATCTCTTTTATCTGAATTCTGTATTAGTGTCTGCTGGATGGAATAAGAACGATGATGTTTTTGATGTTCAACAGTTATGGGATGCGAGAAACACCCCTGTAAACAAACAATTTAATTATATGCACGATGATACCGATATCATTGGTCACATGACAGCTTCTATTGTCATGGATCAAGACGGTAATGTTATCAAAGAAGAAGGTTTATTGCCAGAAAAAATTGATATCGTCACAAGTGCTGTTATATACAAAACCTGGTCTGATCCGCAAATGCGAGAAAGAGTTCAAGAACTCTGTGATGGAATAGATGCTGGCGAATGGTCTGTATCTATGGAGTGCATTTTTAGCGATTTTGATTATGCGATTCTTGGACCAGATGATGAAAATAGAGTATTGGCCCGAACGGAAGAATCATCTTTCTTGACAAAACACCTGCGTGCGTATGGCGGTGACGGCGAATACCAAGGCTATAAAATTGGAAGACTTCTTAAAGGTTTTTACTTCTCTGGAAAGGGTTTAGTCGCCAAACCAGCAAATCCAAGAAGTGTTATCTTAAGCAAGGATACCAATCCTTTTGATGCGAGTGCATCTGTTAATTTTGAGAATTTTTTAACTGCTACGGAGAATCATGAAATGAGTGATAATACCAAGCAGATTGAAGATTTAACTGCTGAATTTGAGGCGGCTAAATCCGAAATCACAGAAAATTTCGAGTCTCAGATTGCTGAACTTACTTCAGCTAATGAGTCTCTGGCCGGTGAAAAGGCCGATCTTGAAGCTAAGACTGCTGATCTTGAAGCTCAGGCTAAAGAACATCAGTGCGAATGTGACAAGAAAGACAAAGAGCTAGAAGCCATGAAAGAAAAGTATTCTGCAATGGAAAAAGCCATGAAAGACATGAAGCGATCTGCTATGCTGAAACAAAAAGGTAAGGCCGCTGAAGAAATTGAGTCTATTCTTGTCGACTTTGCTGAAGCATCTGATGAAATGTTTGAGTCTGTTGTTGCCTTGATGGCAGACAAGCACGCTCCAGAACCTGCTCCAGAACCTGCTCCAGAACCAGAACCTGCTCCTGCTCCAAAGGCAGAAGAAAAAGAAGAGGTTGCTGAAGAAGAAGCAGAAGAAGCTGACGCTTCTGAATTGGATGAAGTAGAGGAAGTTGCTGAAGCCACTTTAGCAAATCCTGAAGAAGAAGTAGAGAATACAGCTATTGCGTCTGCGGCTCAATGGCTTCGTAAGTCTGTTTTAAAGTCAACTAAAAATCTTAAATAGTAGAGGTGAAAAATGGCTCTTAAAGGTGATCGTCACGAATTAGACACTGACATTTCTTATTTTATGAATGAAACAGCCAGTCGTGGTGTTGTTGTATCTGTTAATACTCAGGGTTCTGGTGCCGCTATGGACAACGCTTCTGCTGTTGCCACTGTCGCTGCTGAAGCTTCTGGTGCTATTGCTCTTGGAGTTCTGATGAACGATGTTGTTAATATCGATCAGACTCGTCAACACTTGAACTGGCACAAAGATGAAGTTCAGCAGGGTAGCAAAGTTACTATCCTGACCAAAGGTTTTGTTGTAACTGACCAGATTAGTGGTACTCCATCTGCTGGTGATGTTGCTTATCTTGCAGATGCCGGTCAAATTTCCGGATCTCAAGATGGTACTGCTCCAGCCATTGGTCGCTTCCTGTCTACGCTGGATGCTGATGGTTATGCCAAAGTTTCTGTTAACCTTCCTTAATCAAGACTAAAAAATAGGAGAACTATAATATGTCATATTTAACAAAACCTGATGCAGATTTTATCGAACTGCTTCACAGAACCGCTTCTGACGACGCTGGCGTTAGAGGTGCCGCAATGGCTGAACTGGCCAAAGCAATTGAACTTCCACTCCGCGAAGGTATTCTCGTTGGAGATATTGCTGGTAGCATTTATGAAAGAATTGCCATGCCAGCCGGTAGCTCTACTGAGTTCCCACTTGATCTTCTTTCTCCTGGTGAGGAAAATGATCACGTCGCATATGTTGCTCCTGCTCACGGTCGTATTCCTGAGCGTACCGTTGAGGGCGACTATGTGATGGTCCCAACCTACACAGTTGCTAACGCAATTGATTGGCTGCTTCGTTATGCTCGTGAAGCTCGCTGGGATGTTGTAGCCCGTGCGACTCAGGTTCTTGAAGCTGGTTTCGTTAAGAAGATGAATGATGATGGATGGCACACACTGCTTGCTGCGGGTGTTGACCGTAACATTCTTGTTTACGATGCCGATGCTGCTGCCGGTCAGTTTACCAAGCGTCTTGTTAGCCTGATGAAGGTTGTTATGCGTCGTAATGCTGGTGGCAACAGTGCATCAGTCAAGCGGGGTTCGCTCACAGATATCTTTATGTCTCCAGAAGGTGTTGAAGACATGAGAAACTGGGGTATTGATCAGCTTGATGAAGTCAGCCGTAGAGAAGTCTATGTTGCTGGTGACGGTGCTGGTGCTGTTTCAAGAGTATTTGGTGTTAATATCCACGCTCTTGATGAACTGGGCGAAGGTCAAGAATACCAAACTTACTACACAGACAGCCTGAGTGGTACTTTTGGTCCAAGTTCTGACGTTGAACTTGTTGTTGGTCTTGATCTGTCTGCTAACGATAGCTTCGTTATGCCAGTCAAGCAAGAAGTTACTGTTTTCGAAGATCCAGGTCTTCATCGTCAGCAACGAGCCGGTCTGTACGGTTTTGCTGAAGTTGGATTTGGTGTTCTCGATAACCGTCGAGTTTTGTTGGGTAGCTTCTAAGAAACCCAGTATTACGAATTCAAAAAGGGGGATGGGATGGTTGTCCCGTCCCCCTATTTTTTTAGGAGTACAATGTGGCATCTACAATATCATTTGTTGGTGAAAGACTAGCAGACGCCGAAAGCATTACCAACTGGGGATTAACTCAGCAAGATAGTGGCGGCGGTGGATGGGGAGCACCCACACTTAATGCAGATAAAGTTGTCCAAGGTAGTAATGCTATTTCATACAATGCTTCTAACAGTAATAATCAATTCTGGTATTTATGGTTTGACGCCACCACTTCTCGCGGCTCAAGTTTAGATTTTAGCTCGGGTGGAGCAAATGAAGGCGAGGTTGTATATGTATGGGTACAACCACAATTCCCAATTCAGAGTACTGGCAATTATAATGGAGAAGCTGGTTTAGGCTTGATGCTTGGAACAAATGGTACATCTTCTACAAACACAGCATATTGGACTTTTTATGGATTTGAAAATCTTCCCGGTGGATTTGTTAGGCTAGCAGTAGACCCTAGAAAAATTCCATCAGCTTCTGGTGCCTCTTTTAGTATTGCTGATGTAGATTATGTTGGTGTGTGCATGAGTATTTCAAGCACAAGAAATGGTGTTGCTGCCGTATATATGGATGCTATCGATGTTGGGTCTGGACTTTTGTACACAGGTAGTGGCGTTGGTGATGGGTTTCAAGAATTAGTAGACTATGACCAAAACACTTTGAATAATCGTTATGGTATTTGCGAGCCACTTGAAAGCACAGAAACGGTACTTGGATTAAGAGGTAGTGTCTTTATTGGATCTGGAACAGCTACTACAGATTTTGTTTCGAATTCTAAAGTTGTCACATTCGATTCTCCAAAATATTTTGACAATAATGGAAACTACGTTAATGCGGTAGATTCTAGCTTTTATAAAATCAGAATACAGGACGGAACTTCTGGTAGCACCAATGTTAGAATGGGTACGCAGGTTTCAGAAGGAGACGGTTTAACTGGTCGAGATGGCGTTACATTATTGGCAAACTCAGAATATAACTACGAGTTTATTGTAGATTCTGGTGTTGATTCTGTCAATTTATATGGATGTACCATAAAGAACTTTTTACCCAATATTATATGGAATGGAATAACCAGTTCTGATCTTGGTGGGTGCTTCTTTGATAATAATGGTCAATTTCAACCAGACGCTAGTACAGTAATAAGAAACTGCTCATTCTTGAACTGTAGTGATCCAAATGGCTCACTTTTGTGGGCTAGTGGGATGGATATCAAGAATTGTTCATTTATTGGTAATACAAATACTGACGGATCTGGTGTTGGTATTGAACATCCAGAAGCTTTAACCGCTATTTATGACAACCTGACTTTTTCCTCAAACGATTTCGATATTTATTTCAGCCAGGTAGCTGCTGGAGATTTAATTATTAGTGCTACTAATGGATCAGATCCAACAACCGCGATTACTGGAACCCCTGGCAATACGGTAGAAATTCAAAATGCTGTTACTTTGACCATTACAGGAATAAAAGGAGATGGGGTTGGCGAAAAACCATCAGAGGTAAGAATTTTTAGTGCTGGTACTAAAACTGAACTTGATGGATCAGAAAATGTCACCACGGGTCAATTTGTGTTTTCATACCAAGGTGGTGCTGGAAATGTAGATATTAGAGTTTTTAACTTGGATTACCAACCTTTAAATATCTTTAATTTCTCATTACCTGCCACAAATAGTGATTTACCGATACAACAAATTTTTGACAGAAATTACTTAAATCCGTAAATAAGGAGTATAGATATAATGAAGGTGGAATTTGGATTACTCAAAACAACCTTTAATGACGAAGAGGAAATCAAATGTTTTGACAAATCTTGTATTAGAGGAATATCAAAGGAAGATGTTTGCTACATAGACACAGAAAATTCTGACGTTCTTTGCGAGCAGTGTGGATGTTGCGAAAAATATCAGAGAAAAAAAGAACAACAAAGACAGGAAATGGGTGTCCAGGAAACCCCCCTTATTAAAGGACTGGATTATTAAAACATTCATTTTACTTGGAGAACATACATGACAATTGTAACTGATCCTGACAATTTAGATCGCTGGCAGGTGCTTGTTAGCCCTGTGGCTAAAACTATCTCAATTAGAGGTCTTGACACTGAACGTGTCGCACCTCAAACTACCGGTTCTGGAAATGGCTCTACAACATTTACTGACACAAATCAAGATTTTGGAGCTTCTGGTGTTCAGGTTGGAGATATTCTGACCGTATTTTCTGACCCGTCGAATGATGGTGGAATTGATGGCGGCGTAATTGGCCACTATAAAATCGCAACTACTGGTACGACAACTCTGATAGTTGATAGAGCTATCGATAGCACGCCAAGTGGAAATCTTGACTATAAAGTCAATCTTCCTATGGGTCAAGGTTCTGGAACACCAGTTGTTTCAGACGGTGTAACCATGCAATGCCTTTACTCTTTCCTTAAAGAAGAGTGGAGAACAAAGAGTGGTCCAACAAATGGTGAAGACTTAATTAAGTATACTTTCCCTATCGTTTCTATTACGTCTGAGCAATTCGAAATTGGTGGACCTAGTAACTCTTGGTGGGATTTTGCTGATAATTCTGGCGACGGTGTAGATGCCGATGAATCGCCAAGAAACCTGATTCGTACTGGTGGATGGGCTAGTGTAAATGAGGCTGGTGAAGTTATTAACAACTATCCATCTATCGTAACCCTGGGTAGTTTGGACTCAGATGCTCAAGTATACTATCAGCTTACGAGTGCAACAACAGTACCTATTGACTTTGTACTGACTGGTGCTGTAAATCAGGCTATTGAAACTCTTGCTGTTACCAGTGGGGTTACAGGCGAAAAAATTCCTGTTGGTCAAATTACTACCAACCTTAATTTCTCTACATCTGGAGTTACCAAAACTGGTGCGGACTTTACCGCTAGTGGCTATGCTGTAGGCGATGCTATCCAGGTTAGAGGTGCTGAAGATTCAGACAATAATGGTATTTTTGAGATTAGCTCTATCGAAAACAGTAATCAAACGGTTGTTATTACTGGCTCTACTTTTACGTCTAATGCAGATGATGATACCGCTGTATTGTCTCCCGTTACTGACAATAGGGATTATCTCGTTTTGCGTGTGCGTAAGAAAGCCAAGTCTTATGCTCAATCTGAAATTGCGGACATCGGTGTAACTCAAGTTAATACGATTGTTAATCGGTTCCCTCTGGCTCACATTGACGATCCAGCTATTGTTCTTGATGATGGTGCTATTAATGGTGATGGCACAACTGGGGACGGCGGAAACGATGCATTCCAAAGTGTGACTCAAGTGAATACTGGCACAGAAGGTACTTTGGTAGATAATGGCGATGGTACATTTGACTTGAGTAATACTACTGATCCTGACTGGGATGGTGCTAATCAACTTTATGCTGGAGACACAGTAGAAATTACTGGTCCTACAAACAATCCTAATATCGGGGTGTACGAAGTTTCTTCTGTAGAAGATACAGATACTGTTGTCTTGATTGCTGAACCTGGTCGAACAGTTGATGTTGCGTTTGGGGTTGGATCTGGCGAGTGGACTGCTAGATCAAGAGTTAGGGATGCTGGAACAGCTTCTGGTGTTGCTGAAGACGATGCGACTGCCGGTAGAGGTTTGTTTAACGACAGTAATGCTAACTTCTCTTCTGTTGTTGCTGGTGACATTCTTAGAATCAAGAGTGGAACTTATGAGGGTGTTTACCCGGTAATTAGCGGTGTTTCAACTACTGGTATTGTTGTTAATACTCTTCAAAGTAATAGTACTGACAACGATATTCCAGAAGATCAAGAGTTTTCTTCGACTCCTGAAACTGATATTAGCTACGATATTCTTCAGGCTGGTATGCATCTTCAGTATAAGTCTGTAAATGCGACCCAGGTAACAAATGCTACCAATAATAGTAATAATGTGCTTGATTCGTCTAACTTTACCAATGCTAATGGATACTATGTTGGTAGTGTGGTTACCGTAGCGGGCAGTGATGCAGATGGAACATATGTTATCACCAGTATGATATCAGGAACAAGTATTACTTTAGCTAACATTGCTGATGCAGATAATGTTCCAACAATTAGCTCCAATCCAACTACTGTAGATGCGGAATATGGTTTTGTTCGAAAGCTTGGTGACTATAATTACAGCTTTAACTGGAAGTTGCTTGGTAATGGTGGTACTCTTGCCGAATGTTTCCAATTCCTACAAAAGCAATTACGCTTAACAACTGATATTGATGAAGGCGTTGGAACTTCTCGTGGTGATATTACTGATCTCTTGATGACGTTTGCTTCTCCTAACGGTACTACACTCAATCTCTTTATTGATAATGTAGACCCAGGTGAAAAGAACAACCTGACTCAGCAAGACCTCAATGGCACTAGCAGAAACTTCCCATTCCTTGTTACTTTGCGTATTGCTCTTAATAGTAATATTACGGGTTCTACACAGAACAAAATCGTTGTGTTCTTTAGTGATAGTGATGGAACACCAGACAACGACGACGAGTTTGGAACTCCTGGTGCTGTAATTGTAACTGACTCTGCTGGTTCCGACATGGTCGCGACTGAGCAAACAGTAACTCCGCTGGACTTTGAGTATGACTATACTGCCGGTGGTGCTTCTGACCGAGCAATTACGATTGTTGCGATTTCCGACACTAATGGTCAATACGTGTCCACAACAAGTACGTTGACTAGAGATAACGTAGTTAATGCTTCACTTGTTGCCGGTCTGGAAAGAAACTACAGTAATCCATAAACTAGGATTGTCATAATTTAGCCCGCCTCCGTCTTGGGGGCGGGATTTTGTACATTCAAAGGAAATAAAATGACCCACGTAAATACTTCAAATGTTAGGATACCACCTGACAGTACGGGCAAAAGGCTCGGAACTTTCAAGAGGACATCCTTATTTTATGATAACCTACAAACAGGAGAGCAGTTTTTCGTTGGTGACACTATTGTTACTACGGGAGGATCTGCTGTTATTACAGGTGTAAATGTCGCAGGTTTTTCTGCTGGTGCTGGTCAACTTTTCCTTAAAGAAGTTACCGGCTCTTTTACCGATAATGAGCAGATTAGTGTTTCCTCGACTTACACTGCTGACGTGAATACTTCTGCTGGTGATGGAGAAGCGGTTACTGATATTTACTATCAGGCTAACACAATTGTTGACTCTAACAACCCAGAATTTAGAGCATCTCTTACTGACCAAAACTTCTTACGAGTGTCACTTCCGGGTGTTTCTGCTGATACCCAAAGTTACAGCTTACAGTTAAACAATGTTCCAGAATTTACTTTCAATTTTGATTACATTGCTGACGCAAGCGATCCTGAGTATGTTGCTGAAGAGGTGAAACTTAAATACATTAATGGCTCAGGTATTGGTTCTGGCTTTACTGTTGGTAGTATTGTTCGCGGTGATACCAGTGGTGCTTATGGTCGAGTAAAGTCTACAGATACCTCTAACAATATATTGTATATTTCTGATGTAATTAATGCCGCATTAACACCATTTACTGCTGGTGAAACCATACGAAATATGGATATTGACGGTTTAGAAAGCTGTGAAATCCAAACCGTTGGTGTTATGGTTGCCGATGAGAACACTAGAGCTTTACACCTAAAGACCGGGGGAACAACAGCCGGATGCGGTTCTGTTATTAACAGTCAATTCTATGTTCCTCTTTGTAGAGGTGGAGATACAGAAATTCAGTTTGCTGTTCATCAAACGGCAGCTACTCCGGGCGTCACTAGAAGGTATGGACTCTACGATGATGACAACGGTTTCTTCTGGGAGATTCTAGAAGCTAACGGTACAAACACTGACTTTGACAGTAGCGGTGGAGAAAACACAGGTGGCGAGACGATTGTGTGTGTTGCCCACCGAAGTAACTCTACCGGAAGCGTGGTCAGCGATTTCATTCCTCAGTCTGAGTTCAATGTAAACCAGCTTGACGGTTCTGACAACCAAGGTTTTGTTTTAGATCTTACCAAGACAAACGTTTACTTTATCACAATCCCAAATAATGGTGTTGGTAAAGCTAGGTTTGGCGTTTATAATGACTCTGGCGAGAAAATCATCTGTCATGAATTTAGATTTTATAATAATGATGCTATTACACCCACACCCGTTTCTGCATTACCATTTAGAGCAGAAGTTCTAAACAATGGTGCTGGTGCCACTGGTCAAGAGACTATTCTAAAGATTAACAAAATTGGTGTGTTCAAGCAGACATATAATGACCACATGCCTAGCTATCATCACGGTAACGCACAAAGAGATGTGAGGCATATTGATAGTACGGCTGGCGAGGTTCCTATTTTTGGTATTCAAGCAAGAACCACTAGAGGGCCGGTAGGGTACGACAATAGAGCATACACCCAATTATCAGACATTGCAGTATCTTTGCTGGATGACAGAATAAATAGAACGTTTGACGCTGCTACCGCAGTTGATGCTGGTACAGATACAATCACACTTAAAAACCACGGATTAACAACCGGAACCCCTGTATTTTATCAGTCCAACGGTAATACTGCATTGTCTGGTCTTGAAGATTACGGAATTTATTATTCTATCGTTACTGATAGTGATGATTTTAAACTTGCTTCAACATATACAAATGCAACGGTAGACGCTTCTGGAATCAATATTGCCGCTGGAACTGGCAATCATTTGATTGTGGGTTTGGCTGATGGTCCCGCATTGTTGAGAATAAGAAA
>Ga0098074_1000589_pt1 | contig 23299 bp, 16 predicted proteins | sample 32_taG_FD_75064 | JGI IMG/M metagenome (GOLD analysis project Ga0098074, IMG submission 75064) | Marine viral communities from the Gulf of Mexico - 32_GoM_OMZ_CsCl metaG | ecosystem: Environmental > Aquatic > Marine > Oceanic | place: Atlantic Ocean: Gulf of Mexico | collected 2015-07-12
GAGGCAAATGCGGCGCGCTCCCGCGATGAAGTCCCCATCGGCGCCGTTTTGATCGAAACAGCCAGCGGGGAAGTGATCGCCCGCGCCGGAAACCGCACGCGCGAGCTATATGACCCCAGCGCCCACGCCGAAATGCTGGTCATCCGCGAGGCATGCGAAAAGGCGGGCGCACAGCGCATCCCCGGCCATAGCCTGTATGTAACCCTAGAGCCCTGCGCGATGTGCGCCGCCACCATCTCCTTCGCCCGCATAGAGCGCGTCATCATCGGCGCCCTCGACCCCAAAGGCGGCGGGGTTTTGCACGGCGGACAATTTTACGATCAGCCCACATGCCATTGGAGGCCGGAAGTCTCTTCCGGTCTCATAGAGCAAGAATGCGGTGACATTTTACGAGATTTTTTTAGATCAAAGCGCTAAGAGCTTAGGATTTACATCGAGCGCACTTTTTGCAAAAACTCATTCACGCGGCCTTGCAATTCACCGGACGTATCGGAGAGCTGGGTCGAGGCCTGCAGGATTTCCGCTGCCGATTGCCCCGTACTATTGGCCGCGCTTTGCACCTCGCTGATATTTTGCGACACCTCGCGCGTGGCGGCGGTTTGTTCTTCGATCGCGCCAGAGATAGACGTGCTGATCTCGCTGACATTGGATATCACTTTAGTGATCTGTTCAATCGCATTGGCCGTGGCGTTCGTGACATCCTGAATGCCACTGATCTGGCTGTTGATTTCTTCGGTTGCCTTGGCGGTCTCTGCGGCCAGTGATTTAACTTCAGACGCCACAACGGCGAAGCCTTTGCCCGCCTCTCCCGCTCGTGCGGCCTCAATTGTCGCATTCAGCGCCAGCAAATTGGTCTGGTCGGCTATATCGGAAATGAGCGAGGTCACTTCCCCGATTTTTTCGGCGGCATCAACCAATGTCGCCACCAATTTTTCAGTTTTATGCGCCTCATCAACAGCCTCGCTGATAATCTTGGTCGAACGCATGACCTGCGATGATATCTCGTTTACAGATGCGCTGAGCTCTTCCGTAGCCGCGGCGACAGCTGAGGATAAATTGTTAGTCTGGTCGGCCGACGAGGATACAATTTGCGCCGTACCTTGCATTTGCTGGGACGAGCTCCAGACAAGCTGTACCATTGAATTCACATTTTGTTCAAAATCATCGGCCAGCTGTTGATTTTCTGCCTTGCGCGCCGTCAAATCCGTGGCGAATTTTACCACTTTGAACGGGACGCCATTCATATCCATTATCGGGTTATACGAGGCCTCGATCCAGATTTCCTTGCCGCCCTTACCGATGCGTTTATACTGCGCGGCCTGATATTCTCCACGGCGCAATTTTTCCCAAAACTCCTTATATTCGGCGCTGGCGGCGAATGCGGGCTCAGCGAACATCGAATGATGCTTGCCTTTGATCTCTTGCAACGTATAGCCCATGGTTTTGAGAAAATTTTCATTGGCATGAATAATCGTGCCGTCCATATTGAATTCAATCACGGCCTGGGAAACACCAATGGCATCCACTTGCCCCTTTAAATTGGCGTGCTCCAAATTTTTATCGCTGATGTCAGTGGCGAATTTTATTACTTTGTATGGTTCGCCGCGCTTATCCAGCAAAGGATTATAAGATGCCTCAATCCAGATTTCCTTACCGCCTTTGCCAAGGCGCTTATATTGCGCAGCCTGAAATTCACCGCGGCGCAATTTATCCCAAAACTCTTTATACTCATCGCTAGAGGCATAATGGGCTTCCGCAAACATGGAATGGTGTTGCCCCAGAATTTCTTCCAGACGATACCCCATTGTGCTGAGAAAATTTCCATTGGCAGAGCGAATTATGCCGTCCATATCGAATTCGATAACTGCCTGCGAGCGCCCGAGCGCATGCCAGATCGCGTTGGCCTCGGTCTTGCTTTTTTCAGTGTCTATCGCGGTGATATTGGAGATTTTTTTCTTCAGCATATTGCATATCCTTTTCGCGCCCATGTAAACAACCTTGGGGTGATTTAAAATGTGTCAGGACTACAAATATACACTGAATAGCGCACTCTAGCGCGCTAAAACTCATAAACACGTACAGGCGTATGTAAGTAAATAAAATTGCGGTTTTATAGGGCGCGCCAACCAATGTCATGGCGGCAGAAGCCTTCGGGCCAATCCACGCGTTCAATCGCCTCATAGGCAAGGCGGCGGGCATGGCCGATATTATCGCCTGTCGCGGTAATACCCAAAACGCGGCCACCGACACTCACCAACTCGCCATTATCATTCTTGGCCGTACCGGCATGGAAAACCATCGTGTTATCAACTTGGGCGGCCTCGCCCAGACCTTTAATCGGCGTATTTTTCTCGTAGGAACCCGGATAGCCCTTTGCGGCCATCACGACGCACATCGCAACCTCGTCGGACCAACTGACTTTCCCTTTTATATCACTGAGACGTCCTTGCGCTCCTGCCAACAAAATTTCCAACAAATCGCCCTGCAAGCGCATCATCAAAGTCTGACATTCCGGATCGCCGAAACGTGCATTATATTCAATCAGTTTCGGTTCGCTATCCACCACCATCAGGCCTGCAAACAAAACCCCTGTGAATGGCGCGCCTTCGTCTGCCATCGCTTTTACGGTCGGCTCGATAATCGTATGAATAATCTTCTCTTCCAGCTCCGCGCTCATCATATGGGCGGGGGAATAAGCGCCCATACCGCCTGTATTGGGGCCTTGGTCGCCATCAAAGGCGCGCTTGTGATCTTGCGCAGATGTCAGCGGCAAGATCGTTTTTCCATCGGAAAGCGCGAAATAAGACAGCTCTTCGCCGTCCATAAATTCCTCGATCACCACAGAATGCCCTGCATCACCGAAGGATTCGCCGGACAACATCTCTTCCACGGCCAAATATGCCTGCTCTTTGGTTTCGCAAATAATTACGCCCTTACCCGCAGCCAGACCATCGGCCTTCACCACGATCGGAATTGCATTCTCATCAATAAACGCTTTGGCTTTCTCCACATCGGTAAAGCGCGCATAGGCCGCCGTGGGGATGCCGTATTTCTTGCAAACATCTTTCATAAAGCCCTTGGAACCCTCAAGCTTCGCGGCTTTCGCGGAAGGACCAAACACATCTATCCCTGCGGCCAAAAGCTTATCGGCCAACCCCATGACAAGCGGCGCTTCCGGACCGACAATGACCAAATCAATACTGTTTTCCTTGGCAAATTTTGTCAAACCGTCCACGTCCTCGGCTTTAATATCGACCAGCTCCGCGCAGCCCTCAATGCCTGCATTACCGGGCGCGCAATATAGCGCGCTGCAATTTTGACTCTGCGCCAAAGCCCATGCCAAAGCGTGTTCACGTCCGCCAGAACCAACCAATAAAACCTTCATATCAATCCTCTTTAATATTTTATCTGCGCCAAAAGACCGCGCCCATCATTATACTATTCGCTCAAAGATACAAGACTCGCATTGCCGCCCGCGGCGGTCGTATCAATACTGATCGCTTTTTCGGTCGAAAACGCGTACAGGTACTGCGGCCCGCCCGCCTTGGGTCCTGTGCCGGATAACCCCCGCCCACCAAAGGGTTGAGAGCCGACAACCGCGCCAGTCATGCCGCGGTTAACATACGCATTTCCAACATGGCAATATTCAACAATTTTACGTTGAAAGCTTTCAATCCGGCTATGCACACCTAGGGTCAGACCGTATCCGGTATCATTAATGGCCGTAATGATTTCATCAATATCGGCGGCCTTATAACGCACAATATGCAGGATCGGGCCAAAGACCTCGCGCCCTAATTTATCCATGGATGGGATCTCATACGCACAAGGCGCAAAGAAATGCCCTTTACTCTTAATATCGCTGCCCAAAGCACTTACGGCCAATTTTTGGCCAATTTTGTCCAAATAATCGCGATGCTTCTCTAAAACCTCGAGCGCCTCTTCATCAATCACCGGGCCAACATCGGTGGCAAGATCGTCAGGCGCCCCAATACGCAGCTCTGCCATTGCACCGGATAGCATCGTCATCACCTTATCGGCGACATCTTCCTGCACCAGTAAAACGCGCAGCGCAGAGCAGCGCTGCCCCGCAGAGCCGAACGCGCTCATCGTTACGCAATCCACCACCTGTTCGGGCAGAGCAGAGCTATCAACGATCATGACATTCTGCCCACCCGTCTCGGCAATCAGCGGGACGATCGCGCCGTCCTTGGCCGCTAACGCGCGCTGGATAATTTTGGCAACCTCGGTCGAGCCGGTAAAGGCCACGCCGCCGACATCCTTGTGCTCAATCAGCTTAGCGCCCACCGCGCCATCACCCAGCGCCAATTGCAAGACATCGCGCGGAATGCCCGCCTCGTGCATTAATTCCACGGCGCGGTGCGCCACGGCGCATGTTTGCTCGGCGGGCTTGGCGATGACCGCATTTCCGGCCATAAGGGCAGCCACGACTTGGCCTGTAAAGATCGCCAGTGGGAAATTCCAAGGGGAAATGCATACAAACACGCCGCGTCCATGATGGGTCAGAACATTGCTCTCCCCCGTCGGGCCGCCCATCATATGACCGCGCGGATCGAAAACTTTACGCCCTTGGGCGGCATAATAGCGACAAAAATCGACAGCCTCACGCAACTCTAAATGCGCATCCAGAACCGTTTTTCCGGCCTCATACACACAAAGCGCCATCATTTCACCATGGTGCTTTTCCAACAAATCGGCATAAGCCTCGAGTGCCACCGCACGCTTTTCTGCCGGCGTTTCCGTCCATTTCGTATAAGCAGGTTTGGCGGCGGCAAACACCGCATCAATCTTGTTCACACTTAAATATTCCACCTGTCCGATCGGGGCGGATGTATCGGCGGGGGCATCATTGGCCAAGACCTGACCACCGCGCGCATTGTCATCATTGGCAAGGATAGAGCTCACATTACGCTTCCTGCCCTTATATTTGTGTATTTCGTACAATATAGCCTCTGCGCTACGCTCATCATTCAAATCAATGCCTTTGGAATTCTTGCGCGGGGCGAAAATGTCCTTAGGAAGCGGAATGCCCTCATGGATTTTGCTGTTATGGCTGCGCGCATCATTCACCGGATCGCGAACGATCTCGGCGACGGGCAGTTTTTCATCCATAATCTTGTTCACAAAAGACGAATTCGCGCCATTTTCCAACAAGCGCCGCACCAGATAAGCCAGCAAATCCGAATGCGGCCCTACAGGCGCGTACACGGTTGCCTGTACGTCATTGTTCTTCAGGATAATGTCATAAAGCCCCTCGCCCATGCCGTGGAGACGCTGGAATTCATAGGCCGTGTCACTATCCTTGGCCATATCCAGAATGGCGCAAATTGTATGCGCATTATGCGTGGCAAACATCGGAAAAAACACATCCCCGTTGGCCAGCATTTTCTGCGCGCAGGTCAAATATGACAGATCAGTATTCACCTTCCGCGTATAAACCGGAAAACCCTCCAGCCCCTCAACTTGTGCATGTTTAATCTCGCTATCCCAATACGCACCCTTCACTAGGCGCACCTGAATTTTGCGTTTATGTTGACGCGCAATTGCGGCCAATCGGTCAATCAGCATAGGGCATCGCTTCTGGTATCCTTGAATAGCGAGCCCGAAACCGTCCCAGCCGTTTAGCACGTCATTTGCCAACACGCTTTCAATGATATCCAGCGAAATCTCCAGCCGTTCGGATTCTTCTGCATCAACAGTCAGCGCCATATCATAGCGCTTCGCCATCTCGCAAAGCTCCAGCAATTTCTTGGTCAAAAACGGTACGCAAAACTCCTCCTGCGCAACCTCGTATCGGGGGTGTAGCGCCGAGAGCTTCACCGAAATGCCGGGCTTGCGTGCCCCGTCTTTGGCAGGGTCGTAGGTTTTGCCCAGATACTCAATGGCATCCATATAGGACTTAAAATACCGCGCCGCATCTTGCGCGGTACGTGCCCCCTCACCCAGCATATCGTAAGACATACGGTATTTCGGATACTCACGTGCGCGCTTCATGGCCTCTTCAATGGTACGCCCCAGCACGAACTGCGATCCCATCATACGCATCGCCTGCACCATCGCCTCGCGGATCACAGGCTCACCCAGCTTGGATACCAGCGAGCTTAATGTTTTATCCGAAATCATCAGCCCGTATCCGGCGGCCTTGACCATCCAGTCCTTGGTGCCGCCAATATTAGAGAGCCAATTCTGCGCCGCCACCTTGTCTTTGATTAAATCATTGGCGGTTTTGTGATCTGGAATACGTAAAAGCGCCTCGGCCAGACACATCAGCGCCAGCCCCTCACGGGTCGAGAGCGAATATTGCTGCATGAACGTCTCAAGCTCGCCCATTTTGCGCTTGGTTTTGCGCAACTCTTCCACCAGCGCCACCGCTCGTTCCTGCACACGGCTGGCCCGTTCATCGCTCCAATCAATCTTGGCGAGCAATTCATTCACCATTTTGGGCTCATCGGCGTATAAATAATCGGCTAGAACGGTCATTTTCTATCATTCCCTATTGTTTTATTATATTTGAATCTTAAGATGAGTTTATGACGGATTTATTCGATTTCAAAAACAATAATGAGACAAACAACGCTGCACCGCCCAAAAGTAACGTGCCCGAATTCAGCGTCGGCGATCTCGCCCTTTCCCTAAAGCGTACGCTTGAAGAAAATTACGGACGCGTACGGGTGCGCGGCGAGTTATCGCGGGTCAGTATCGCCGGCTCCGGCCATCTTTATACCACCCTGAAAGACGATCAGGCCGTCATAGACGCCGTATGCTGGAAAGGCGTACTCAACACGCTCTCCGTACGTCCCGAAGAGGGGCTGGAAGTTATCGTCACAGGACAAATCACTTCATACCCCAAAAGCTCGAAATACCAGATCAAGATCGAATCAATGGAACTGGCGGGCGAAGGCGCGCTTTTGAAAATGCTGGAAGAGCGCAAGAAAAAGCTGACCGCCGAGGGCCTATTCGCCGACACTCGCAAAAAGCGCCTGCCCTTCGTGCCGCAAACAATTGGCGTGGTCACATCACCGACAGGCGCGGTCATTCGCGATATTCTACACCGCTTGCAAGACCGCTTCCCGCGCCATGTCATCGTCTGGCCTGTCCTTGTTCAAGGCCAAGGCGCCGCAGAACAAGTTGCCCGCGCCATAAACGGCTTTGATGCCCTGCCAGAGGGCGGTGCCATCGCCAAACCCGATCTGATAATCGTGGCGCGCGGCGGCGGCTCGCTGGAAGACCTGATGGCCTTTAACGAGGAAATCGTTGTCCGTGCTATTGCCGATTGTAAAACGCCGATTATCTCCGCGGTTGGCCATGAAACCGACACCACGCTAGCCGATTACGCCGCTGATTACCGCGCCCCGACCCCCACCGCCGCCGCGGAAGTGGCCGTGCCGCACCGCCGCGATCTGATGGCGCGCATTTTAGATGATGAAAAGCGCCTGTTAAACGGCCTGACCCGCCTCTTAAGCGAGAGTGGCCATAAGCTGCAAGCGCAAGCCGCACGCTTAGGCGATCCGTCTCGCTTGCTGGAAACCCAAATCCAAAGCGTCGATTTCATCGCACACAAATTGGAGAACAGTTTTAAAAACTTCGTGCAAACAAAAACCGCAAATCTGCAAAATATCAGCGCCCGCATAACCCATCCGCGCCACCAAATCGATCAATCCGCGCAGCGTTTGAATAATTGGAGCGACCAACTGGTGAATATCGGCACGCGCCTGACAGAGCGTAAATTCGATCAATTGATCAATACATTCAAATCTCTAAAGTTGCCAAATTTAACACCACAGCAGGAAAAACTCGGCAACTGGGAAGCACGCCTTAATCAAGCCTTCCACCATAATATTGAGAAAAAGAAAGCCCATTTCGACAGCACGGAGAGATTGCTGGTTTCTTTATCATATGAAGAAACCTTAAAGCGCGGCTATGTCATTGTACGCGATGCGGATGATAAACCCATCACAAGCCCTGACGCTCTTTCGGCAGGACAAGATATGCAGCTGGAATTTGCAGAAGGCAAACGTGTTCCCGCAAAAGCCAAATAAATTTTGCTACACAAGGCACAGTTTTTGATAAGATAGTTTTCCCGTAACGAGTTGTGTATACTGATAAACAATGAAATTCACAATTGAAGACCTCATGGAAAAACTTGGCGTAGACCGCGTTTTAACGCCCTACGAAACCAGCCATGGCTACATTACGAAGATGGCGTCGGCATTACATGTAGCGCGGAAGTGCGCGTGGGGCCTGGTTACGCCGACATAGAAACTGAAATCCAACTGCTCTATGACGAGCCACCCGAGGAGGAAGAGGAAGAAGAAGGCGAAGAGCAAATCGGCGCCGATGGCCTGCCCATTCCTTTCAAGCCCAAAAACCCGGTGATTGATGGTCGCCGCCAGATCATGCTGATGCGCCTGAAACCTACACAAGAGGAATGGGAAGCCAAATTCATGCTGGTTAAAGGCGAGCAGTATTTTAACAAATTTCCGCAATGGGATGAAAAAGGTTGCGACCTTTTCCGCTCCGCTATTGAAGCCCTGCAAATGGGCGAGCTTCCCGATTTTGACGAGCTCATAAAATCCCAACTGGAAGATGACAGCCAATGGGGCGGTGGCAGACGCGGCCGCATCGGGCGTAAATCGCCCAAAGCCAATCCGGGCGCCTTAATGGGAATGAAAAAATAAGCCCCCTAAACTGACGAGACCCATAGTGATATGTATTCAGAATGAGATATTCTTATTGCAAATTGACCCTTGCAAGTACGAGGCCGCCCAATAGGACGAAAGTATGTCCGGCGTTTGAGGGCTTAAATTGAAAATCCCGCTTTTTAATTCAAATAAAATGCTTATTGCTGGATGATGACCAGACCTTTCGATTTCCCGTAAGAATACAAACCATCTTCATGAAACTCGGCTTGCGGACGGAAATGCCATTTTGGCCCTTCGCGCTCAATATACCCGATAACCATGCCTGTTTCTTCGCGGTCGGCCACAAGTTTAGATATATCAAAGCGGCATAGCTCCATACCGTTTTCCTCATTCACAATCCGCATATAGGTGCTTCTAACCAAAGCCAATGTTTGTTCTTTTTCCAATCCCTGATAAATCGAAATAAAAATAACAATGCGCACAACATCAAATGGTACACCGTGAAAATCAACGGAGACAGTTTCATCATCTCCCTCACCTGCACCCGTACGGCTATCGCCGTGCAATTTCACAGCACCGTCTAGCGCCATCATATTGTTATAAAATACAAAATCCTCATCTACGCGGGTTTCGTCATTCTTATCCAGCAAAAACAAACTGACATCCATATCAACGGCTTCCCCGTCAAAGGTATTGATTTCCCACCCCATACCGATTTTGATTTTATGTAGAGACGGGTCTTTTTCCAATAGATTGACATCATCCCCAACCGTAACAAAACCGTCATCAATCTCGACTTCCTTGTCTTCGTAACGGGTATCAAAAATATCATCGGGCATGGCTAAAAAACTCTCGCATTTCTTATAATAATCATCTGTAGTGTCAATTATATCACGTCAAATTCACATCGTATAAATATAAATATTGTAAAGCGCATAGAGTGCCATGAAGACAATCCCGATCGGGCGCGTAATTTTGTTATAGAATATCAAAATCAAACTGAAAATAACACTGACCGCAACGACCACCCAGATATCAAAATCAACGAGCTGCTGCTCATAGCTATTCTCTGCAATCGGCTTTATGATCGCGGTTAATCCGATAATCATCAGGATATTAAAAACATTTGACCCGATAATATTGCCAAGAACAATCTCGCTAAATCCCTTACGCGCGGCAATAATACAGGTGGAAAGCTCCGGGAGGGACGTACCAAACGCAATAATACTCAGCGCAATAACCGCCTCGGGCACCTCCAGAAGGCGCGCGCTTACCTTAGCGCCCCGCACCAGAAATTCGGCGCCCCCCGCAACGGCGATCAACCCCAAAAGCAAAAACAGATAAGGCTGCCAAGGGTAGCTGAAGTTTGATTCTTCCGGCTCCTCGTTTTCGGCAGGAATTTCCCCGCGCAATGACATTTTATATTGCAGGAAAATATAAGAGAGCAGCAAAACCACCATCCCTAGGCCTGCCAAGCGCCCGATATCGCCGCCCTGCACCAGCAAAAACGTCATAATACCGGTCGCAATCAACATAAAAACGAGGTCTTTAATGACGCCCTGCGTGTGGGTTTGCAATGTTACAAAAAATCCCGTCAAACCAATGACCATCAATACATTGGCAATGTTCGAGCCCAGCACATTCCCAATGGCAATACCGCCAGAGCCTTGAAAATTTGCCACCATAGAGACCACAAATTCCGGCAAGGATGTGCCGATGGCAACAATTGTAAAACCAACAACCAACGGGGAAATACCGAACCGCGTAGCAATATAAACGGCCGAATCAACGGTCCAGTCCCCGCCCTTAATCAAAAGCAGAATTCCAAGCCCCATGGCCCCCATGGCCAAAACGAATAATTCAACAGTGCTAAGATCCATATGCAGTAAAAGTCCCCGGGAATTTTTATATGATTATGCGAAAGCACAACCGTAACAGTTTAACTTCGCAATGCCCAATTCACAAATACAAATATTTTTGGATGTAAACAGGCCTGAAAATACTTAGGATTTATGCCCCTCGCCCCATTCTAGGCCGAACCCAAAGGCGCGGTCCATTTCGAGGTGGCCGGGGAAATATTCGGTATAATTGGTCAGCTTGATACCGCCGCGCACATTTTCGAGACCGCCAACCGCACAAAGCGCCAGCGCATCATTATGCGCGCCCAATGTCACATACAGATCATTTTCGCCCGGAACATCGACAACCAGTTGCGGCTTGATCTGGCTCCAGCTCGGCGCGCCTTCATAGATATAAATATAAATAAGGATGCGCTTGATATCATTCCAATGCTCGCCATTGACCAAAATAAATTCATCATGGCCGTCGGCATCGCCTGTGCGCTCGTCCCCCGATAAGGAAATAAAGGGCGGCTTATCATACTCGCCGAACTTTTCCCCGAAAGCCTGCACCGCGCCGCGCGTGCCGTCCTGCATTTCATACAAACAGCCAATATCGAGATCAACACCGACACTGCGCATTTTTTTAAACATTTTGCCGAAAAAACCTGATTCCTGAACGCGGATATTATCCCACGCCACGCCGATTAGAATATTCTCAAAACCGTTTTTACCCGGATTAACGGCAATATGGCCGCCCGGCTCGCTCAAAAATTCGCAATTTTCGGGATGATGACTGGCTTCTTTATAACCGGCGGCGCCCAGCGCTCTGCCATGGTTGGAGAATTTCGCGCGGCTGCGCGTGGCATCGGCAATCGCGCTGGCCGAAGGGCTTAAATCTTCACTCATAATCTATTCCTTAAAAATTTCATCGTATATGCGGCTTAGCTTACACCAAGTTCAAACTGAATTCTAACTTTTTGGTTCCAACCGCATCAGCGCCCCGCCCGATTTATCGAGTAGCAGATAAATATAGCCGTCCGGTCCCGTGGCCACGTCGCGGATTCGTTCGCCCAGATCATCCAGCATCACTTCTTGTCCAACGACCTTATCCCCGCTGAGAGAGACGCGGCGCAAATGCTTCTCCACCAGCGCACCAACAAAAATATCACCTTGCCATTTCGGGAACTGGTCGCCGTCATAATAACTCATCCCGCTCGGCGCGATAGAGGGTGTCCAATGCAAAATGGGCGGCTCCATACCGGGCGCGGATGTCTGGTCGGTAATCTCGAATCCGCTATACGCGACCCCGTACGTGACTTCCGGCCAGCCATAATTCGCGCCCGCTTTCAGGATATTGATCTCGTCTCCGCCCTTTGGGCCGTGCTCGTGAATCCAGACCTCTTCACGTTCGGGATGTAAAATAATGCCCTGTACGTTTCTATTGCCGTACGTAAAAATCTCGGGGCGGTAACGCTCGTGACCTACAAACGGATTATCCTCCGGCACGCTGCCGTCTTCATTGATGCGAATGGTGCTGCCCAAATGATTGATCGGCTGCTGCGCCTCCTCCATCTGGCCGCGCTCACCCAGCGTGATAAAAAGCTTATCCTCGGGCCCCCATAATAGGCGTGATCCAAAATGCGTGCGCCCGCGCACTTTGGGTAGGGCCGCAAATATCGTCTGAACGTCTGTTAAGGCATCCCCGTCAATCCGCGCGCGTACAACTTCGGTGCCGTAACCGCGATCATCCCGCGCGGCGTGTGACAGGAAGATCACATCATTATCGGCAAAGTCAGGATGCGCGAGAACATCCAGCAATCCGCCCTGCCCGATCTCGGCAATCTCCGGCAAACCTTTAATTTCGCGCCGCTCCCAACTTTGCGTGTCATATAAATAAAGCTGCCCCGATTTTTCCGTGACTAACAGTCCGCTGCCATCGGGCGTAAAATCCATGCCCCACGGATAATTCAGCTCACCGCCCAACGGCACCAGATTAAAATCATACAGATCGGATTGATAAGTTTCTTGCGCACGTACAGCTTGCGGCAGAACAACCACGCAAATGGCTATAATTGTAAGTAAATACCTCATTCGAAATCGCATCCTTTTATGTGGTCGTTCAACAAACCCATGGCCTGCATAAAGGAATAACATGTGGTTGGGCCGACAAATTTCCACCCGCGGCGCTTTAAATCTTTTGACATGGCCTTGGCAATATCATTATGCGGCACCACCGCCTCACGGCTAGCTGGCTGTTCATGCGTTTGAGGCTGAAAGCTCCAAAAATACGCATCTAGCGTCCCGAACTCCTCCACCATTTCCAACGCACGGGCGGCATTGTTAATCGTGGCTTCGATCTTACCACGGTGACGGATAATGCCCGCATCACCCAGCAATCGCTGTACGTCTTTTTCGCCGTATGTGCTTACTTTCGCAAAATCAAACCCGTCAAACGCCGCGCGGAAATTCTCGCGTTTGCGTAAGATCGTGAGCCAGCTCAAGCCCGCCTGAAAGCCCTCCAGACAGATTTTCTCGAACAAGCGGATATCATCGTGCATACCCTGCCCCCATTCCTCATCGTGATAGCGCATATACAGTTCGTCCTCGCCGCACCACCAGCATCGCGTTTTTCCATCGGCGCCCTTAATCAATCCACTCATCGCAATTTTAACCTTTTCAAAATACGGATACTCTATCATCATAAAAGACAGGGGGAACAATACCATGAAATTCAAACTTCTAGGCATGTGGCTGGATAAAACCTATTACAAATTTTTTCCGCCCCAGGATGAGGGTATCGATCTTAATAGAGAAGAAGATTTAAACGGCAGCGGCCAAATCACCGATTTCCGCGGCATGAGCGATGAAGATTTTCTGGCCTCCGCCAAACCCGACCTCGCATTACTGGAAAAAATCCGACTGACAAAACACCGCGTCTATCAACTCCGTAAAAAGATTGCAATACCGGTATGCGCTGTACTTTTGCCCGCCACAGGCTACCTCGATTACCTGCTGCTCTGGTTGCAACGCGGCAGCGAGAACGGCGGCGCAGGCCTGACCATATTGGTTGCAGGCGGCATTTATTGGTGGGTGACCCAGCCCAAACGCGAATATAACCGCGCCTATAAAGAAAAAATCTTGCCCAAACTGGCCAAAACCTTCGGTGAATTTATCTATGATATGGGTGGCCGCATATCCATGGACACCCTTAGGCCGTCAAAAGTCATTCCCTCGTTCGATTCCTACCGCTCTGAGGATTATTTCAAAGGCACTTATAAAGGCGTCGGGCTGGAGTTCTCGGAAATCCACCTGACCGAGAAGCGCGGCTCGGGTAAAAACAGGCGCACCGTAACCACGTTTAAAGGCTTGGCCATCCTGTTGGACATGAAATCACGCAAATTTCTCGGCCATACCATACTGGACCGCAACAAAAGCAAGATGAGTGAATGGTTCAAGGAAAAATCATCCAAAATGAAACGCGCCCGCATGGTCGATCCTGAATTCGAAAAAATATTTGACACCTACACCACTGATCAGGTCGAGGCACGCTATCTGGTCGACCCCATCATGATCGAAAATCTTAAGGGGCTGTATGAGGAATATGACGGCAAATCCATGGCGGCCGCGTGGTTTGATTCCAAAATGCTTGTGATGATTGCCTCCAGCCACAATCATTTCGAGCCCGCGCATATCAAGATTCCGGCCACCGACCCGCAAAGCGTTTTGAATATGCGCCACGAAATCGGACAGATTCTCAGCATCATCGACAAACTCGATCTCTATGACCCGCTAGAGATCGAAAGGCAACGCGAAGACGATTTACAACAAAGCGCCTAAATCTTGACCTTTGCCCTTGGACGCGCTAAATCAAGCACCATGAACACGCATGAGGCCATCCGCGCGCGCCGCGCCGTCAAACATTACGACCCTGAATTCGTCATTCCACCGGAGCATGAGCGCGAGCTTTTCGACCTCACACGTCAATCCCCGACCTCTTTCAACATGCAGAACTGGCGCTTCGTCGTTGTAAAAGATAAGCAAAAGCGCGAGCAAATCCGCAAGGCCGCATGGGGGCAAGCGCAAATTACCGAAGCCTCCCTGCTTGTGATTCTTTGCGCCGATACCAAAGCCCACGCCAAAGACCCCGCCCGATATTGGGCTGGCGCACCGCAGGCCGCGCAAGACGCGCTGGTGCCAAACATCACTCCGTTTTACGAGGCCGAGCCGCAAAAACAACGCGACGAAGCCATGCGCTCGGTCGGGATCGCTGCGCAAACCCTGATGCTGGCCGCCAAAGCCTATGATTACGATTCCTGCCCTATGATCGGTTTCGATGCGGGCGAAGTGGCCAAAATCATCAACCTGCCCGAAGACCACGTCATCGGCATGATTGTCACCATCGGCAAAGCGATCAAGCCCGCATGGCCGAAAACGGGTGCGCTGCCCGATGAGGAAATTTTCATCACCGATAGCTTCTAAAAAATCCTTTAAATCCGCGCGATATATGCTATACAGTGGCGCATAGAAAAATTTAGTGATTTAGCGGAGTAATATCTCAAATGGCGTCTTACCAATATGTTTATGTGATGAACGGGTTGTCGAAATCTTACGACAACAAGAAAATCCTTGAAAACGTAACCCTGTCCTTCTTCCCGGGGGCAAAAATCGGTGTGCTGGGCCCGAACGGCGCCGGTAAATCGACCTTGCTGAAAATCATGGCAGGCCGCGATAAGGAATACACTGGCGAAGCATGGTCCGCCGAGGGCGCGCGCGTTGGTTATCTGGAGCAGGAGCCCGAACTGGATGCCTCCAAAACCGTACAGGAAAACGTCATGGAAGGCCTTGGCGAAGTCAAAGACAAGCTGGAGCGTTTCAACGCTATCGGTATGGAAATGGCCGACCCCGACGCCGATTTCGACGCGCTTTCCACCGAGATGGCGGAATTGCAGGATTTCCTCGACGCCAATGACGGCTGGGAACTCGACCGCACCATTCAAATCGCGATGGACGCCCTGCGCTGTCCGCCAGCCGATTCACCGATCACAAATCTGTCCGGCGGTGAGCGCCGCCGCGTGGCGCTTTGTAAGCTGCTGTTAGAAAAACCCGATCTGCTCCTCCTCGATGAGCCGACCAACCACCTTGATGCCGAAAGCGTGGCATGGCTGCAAAAATTCCTTGAGGAGTATAAAGGCACGGTTGTGATGGTCACGCACGATCGCTACTTCCTTGATAACGTCACGGGCTGGATTCTTGAGGTCGACCGCGGACGCGGCATCCCGTATGAAGGCAATTATTCCGCCTATCTGGAAGCCAAACGCAAGCGTATGGAGCAAGAAGCCCGCGAAGATGAAAGCCGCAACAAGACCATCAAGCGCGAGCAGGAATGGATGGGACAAAGCCCGTCTGCCCGCCGCACAAAATCCAAAGCGCGTATCAGCTCCTATAACGACTTGCTGGCCGAAGCCCAAGCCAATACAAGCCGCGACGCGCAGATTATTATTCCACCGCCGCCGCGCCTTGGCGATCTGGTTATCGAGGCCAAAGGCATTTCCAAAGGCTTCGGCGATCATCTTTTGATCGAAGGCCTGTCCTTCAAACTGCCACCGGGCGGAATTGTTGGCGTGATCGGGCCGAACGGGGCGGGTAAATCCACGCTGTTCAAAATGATCACCGGACAGGAAAAACCCGATAGCGGTGAATTCAATGTCGGTGACACTGTTAAGCTCGGCTATGTCGATCAGAGCCGCGATAGCCTTGATGCCAAGAAAACCGTATGGGAAGAAATTTCCGGCGGTACAGACATCATCAAACTCGGCAAGGTCGAGATGCAATCACGCGCGTACGTATCCGCGTTCAACTTCCGCAAGGCCGATCAACAAGCCTTGGTCGGTAATCTTTCCGGCGGGCAGCGTAACCGCGTTCACCTCGCCAAGATGCTAAAAGAGGAAGCCAACGTCATCTTGCTCGATGAGCCGACCAACGATTTGGACACCGAAACCTTGGCAGCATTAGAAGAAGCCATCGAGAAGTTCCCGGGCTGCGCCGTTATCATCTCCCACGATCGCTGGTTCCTTGACCGTCTTTGTACGCATATTCTGGCCTTTGAAGGCGAGAGCCATGTCGAGTGGTTTGAAGGCAACTACCAAGACTACGAAGCCGACTACCACCGCCGCATGGGTCACGATGCCGACACACCAAAACGCATCAAATACAAACCATTGCGTAAGGCTGGATAAGGCCGAATTTATGCCATTGCATGTTCCAGCGCCATTTGGGGCGCTGGCGCGGTGCACTGAACAAAGCTTTTTGAGCGTTGCATAAACTCTTGCTTACTCATGCTGAATGTCTCCAAGGCCTCGGCCAAAGTTGGAAGCTTGTGGGCCGGATCAATACCATGCACTTCATTTAACGTATCCAGACGCTCCTGCTGCTTGGCAGATAATTTAAGGTCTGTAAAGACAGGATCAGGATAGTATTTCCCGAATATCGAGGGGCCGAAACTCGCACCCAGCGACAATATACCCTCATCATCCAAATCCACAAAGACAGGCTCCACAGCGCCGGATTTCTTATTCCATCGATAGGAGGCCTCATAATCTTTAAGCGCTAGATCAATATAATGGTCGCGCAAAGTAACCCCTGCTACATTCTTTTTCTGGTCCCAAACGAGCGAAGCTTCGCCCAAAGCAAATCCGATATCATCCGGAAATTTGCCTTGCCAATAGGCAACATCATTCTGGCTTACAAATTCCTTGGCGCTCGCTTCCGCAAACTCGTCACAATAAGATTGCCCCAACTGTAAATGCGCGAGCCACGCAGACTTGGCATAAGCATCCCTTTCCGTCAGCAACGTCATCAAAATCCAGCTTTTAGGAGACAAAATAACAGGCGCCTCTTCAAATGTAAGACGATTATAAAGGCTGGCATGCAACTCGGGAATTGCATGCCACTGCAGCGCATGAAATTTTTCATGAATAAGCGAGAGTTTAGAGCGATGGGAATCCCTGTTCTTCTTCAATCCTATTTCATTGGTGAATGTCGGATTACCCTCTCCGGGGGAAATGGTGAAATTGGTAAAGACCGCGGGCGCGCCTTCAATATCTTGCGAAACGACCGTACAGCCAGTTTTCTCGAACCCACGCTCGAACGCCTCTGTTATAGTTTGCGCCGGAACATTATCCCAGAGTTGGATTACATGAATATCTTGAGGGGAACTAAAAGGATTATTCTGTTTCGGGGCAGCATGATGCGCATCTAATCCACTATCGGTCGCGGCCGTAAAAGATTTCAACACATTATGTGCGTTCATAAAAATGCCTACCTGTTCAGAATAGAATTATTGTTATTTTTTCTAAATTTATCTTCTAATCTGAAAAACGAGAAGAAGAATCGCTGCGGCAGCGCAAGATGTTTCCGCATAACTGCAAAAATTGCGGATAAAATACCGCAAAATATGGCAAAAATGTGCCCTATTGCGGCAAAAACATGATAAAATGAGCACATAACCTATGCGTTTTATTAAATTTTTAAGTATTTTTGATGTAGACTATACGTGCGGTAGTATAATTATTGAGTGGGTAGTAAAACAACGTGAGTACAACGAAAACAAGTTCAGCAATTAAATATGTATTGCTTCCGGGTCTAAAGCCCCGGATGAACCGCTTGTTCGGCTCCGGTTTTACATTCTTCTCCGTCCTGATGGCGCAAATCTATGTCATGGCAGGCCTATTACCGCCCAACCACCCGTATTTGAACCCGCAAAATCACGGCCGTTTCGGTGTGCATCATGTTATTGCCGAGGCCGCAAACAACCTGAAACTCAACCGCCAAAATCTCGATAAACTCTTTATATTTGTGGCCTTGTTGGTCGGTGCCATTCTATTAGTCATGCAATTTGTCATGATGATCGGCATCTTTTTCATCAACACGGCATGGGCGATACCGATTGCCGATCTGTTTGATACGCTCGCCCCCCAAACCGATATTGCCTTTAATCTTTTAACGCTGGTATTTGGCGTGCCGGATGTTTTCTGTTCATCTTCCAACCCCGGTTTATGTAACGACAGCAACGCTTTAGTGCCCTATCCTATTCATGGCGGCCTGCACGAACTTTTCCGTTTTTATTCATTCGGATTACTGCTGATCGGTGTGTTGATTTTCTTATATTTCGTGGTTGTTGTGGTTGCCGAAACCGCCACTACGGGCTCTCCCTTCGGGCGCCGCTTCCAGAATGTATGGGTGCCGATCCGCCTTGTGGTGGCGCTTGGCCTGCTGGTGCCTATTAACTATGGCTTGAATTCCGGCCAGTATCTTACGCTATATGCCGCCAAGCTCGGCTCCAGCATCGCGACCAATGGATGGCTGCGTTATAACAACACAATCGAAGCCCACAGCCTGTTTGGCGGTGACGGCAACGGTGCCAATCCTTTAGGGGAGCGCGAGACCTTGATCGCCCTGCCCAAACGGCCCTCGGCCGCGCCTTTGGTACAAGCGATGTCCATTATCCACTCCTGTGCCTACGCGTACTGGGCGACCGCCGGTGAATTACCGGATGCAGGAACGGCTCGACCATTCGATCAAGGCCACTACCATTATGATGACACCGAAGTACCGGCGCCTGCTACCGGTAACGATCCCATTAAAATCCGTGCGTGGCTTATAAAAACAAGCCCGAACACGATGGCGGCTCCCGGGCCAGAAACCCGCTATGAGCTTCGCCCGGATACAAGTATTCAAGAGGCCCTGAATTTCTATGGCAACGGCAATATCATCATCCGGTTCGGGGAATATAAAAGCGGTGCAAACCCCCACGCCGATACAGGCGAGGTTAAACCATATTGCGGCGATATCACCATTCCCGTAACCAGCGTACAGGGACGTGATGCCACCAATGTCGGGGATGCCGACAGCTCTGCCGCCATGATGATTTTATGGACGTATTACAGGGCAGTGCGCGATATGTGGTTCCGCTTCCCCGCCGGCCCGACCGACATGTTCAAACGCGGCGCTGTTTTCTTCTACGAGAACACTTCAAACCAGCAACAAAGGGATCAAAGAACCTCTGATTCGGCAGAGGCTTGCGGCGAGACAGGCTTGCCGACTTGCGGCGATCAAACGCGCAGCGGTGCTGATGAAAATATGAGCCTGCTTCCCACCAAAGAATGGGCCGCCGATATTACCAATGCCGTGCAAACAGATTTTATTGATCCGGTTTTAATTAACGCCTGGCAATTCTATATTCAAAATGCGGGCATCGAGATTGAAGATGAAATATTGAACCGCGGTTGGGCGGGCGCGGGTATGTGGTTTAACCGCCTGGCCCATTTAAACGGATCATTTCAGGATTCGGTCGTTGCATTGCCCCATATGTCCAGATTTCCCGTTGTTATGGATCAGGTTCGCGATATGGTCCAAAGAGAAAACCCGGGCGTAACAGGAACAGATATATTCAAGCCACGCTTGTCCAGAAACCGCCCCGTTGCATTGGGACCGGCCGATACAAGCCGCGCCATTGCCATGTATGAAACCTATAAGCTTTGGAACGAAGACGGCGGTGCCGAGGGCGATCCGGAAAAAGAGATCATGTATAACGCCTTTATGGACACGATGAATATGATTATGGGTACAGACGGTCTGTTCGATATTCGCGGCGCCAATGTGAGCACCCATCCTCTTGTGCAATTGATTATGATTGGCAAAGGCATGGTCGAAAGCACCATCCGGAATCTTGGGGTTGCAGCCGGAACATCCTTTATGGGCGGTATTGCCAAAGCGGCTGGATCGGGCGCAAATAGTTTCTTTGCCGGCGTCAGCGCTATGATGACCTCCACCGCATTCTTGGGTCTTACAGCCGGACTTGTTCTATTTTACGTTCTGCCCTTCCTGCCGTTTGTGTATTTCTTCTTTGCTGTTGGTTCTTGGGTCAAAAGTATCTTCGAAGCCATGGTCGGTGTTCCGCTCTGGGCTTTGGCTCACTTGCGACTTGATGGCGAGGGCTTACCGGGCGAATCGGCCTCAAACGGGTATTTCCTGATATTGGAAATCGGGGTCAGACCTATTTTGACGGTCTTCGGCCTTATCGCGGCTCTTTTGATCTTTACAGCCCAGGTACGTGTATTGCATTTCATATGGGATCTTGTGGTCGAAAACAGCGCCGGTTACAGCGATACAGCAAATGACCTCACGCTGAACACCAACTATTTTGACGATGCCAACACAACCCCGCGCGATGCGTTCAAGCGCGGTATTTTGGATCAGTTCTTCTTCACGGTCATATACACCATTATTGTATATATGTTGGCCACAGCTTCCTTCAAACTGATTGACAGTATCCCCGATAACATCTTGCGTTGGGGCGGTATTGGCGTCTCGGCCTTCGGGGATCAGAATCAGGATCCATTGGATGGTCTGCAAAGATATGTTGCTATGGGCGGTATGATCCAGGGACAACAATTAACAGGAGGAATGATATCTGCGGCTGAAGGTACGGGTTTTGGTCTTATGGGCGGTCGGGTCGCCGGCGCCGCAGCAAGGCCGGGGAGATAATAGATGAGCGAGAATACAATCAGCAAGCGCGCTATATTTAAATATGTTGCACTGCCGGGCATCAAACCCCGTTTCATGGAGCTTTTTGGAAAAGGTTTTCATTATATCCCGTATTTTATTGCGCTGGTGTATGAATGTGTACGCCTAATTCCGAAAGGCCACCCCTATCTAAACGCCAACAATATCGGCCGCTTCGGCGTTCGCCATGTCATTGCAGAGGCCGCTAATAATCTGACGCTGGATAAGAAAAATCTGGATCAAATAGCCGTCTTCTTTTTAATTCTAATCGCTATGATTATAGTGTGCGTACAGATCGTATTGGTATTTGTCGCCTTGTTTATGCAGCCGGGTATGGCTTTTCCGGTCAACTTTAATGAATTTTTCTTGCCGGGCGGTTATCCGGGGACGGCAACGGAACAGGATATCGCCCTGATCTTGCTGGATATGGTATTCGGTGTTCCGGAAATGTTTGAATCCTGCGTGGATCAGGTTGCTAATGCCGGCGTGGCCTGTACCTCGACAGAGGGTGTACCGGTTGAAATGCCCGAGGATTTGGCCACTGCCCTTAGCAGCCCGGGCCCTAGCGCGCCCAACTTTACACACTGGGCAGTATGGCCTTACCCAATTCACGAGGGCCTACATCAGCTTTTTGCTGTTTACAGCTACGGTCTTTTAATTATTGCTGTTTTTATCACAATCTATTTCATGATGACTGTTGTCGCTGAAACGGCACAAACCGGTACGGCCTTTGGTAAGCGCTTTAACAAAGTCTGGGCGCCGATCCGTATAGTCGTGGCCTTCGGCCTTTTGGTTCCCATCACGCTTGGCATGAATTCCGGGCAGTTCATCGTACTTTATGCCGCAAAATTCGGCTCGGGTTTTGCCTCGAATGGATGGGCGTATTTCAATACCAGCTTTACCAATCACTATATGGATGACTGGAAAGAACTGGTGTCGGTTCCCAACGTGCCGGAATTCGGCGGATTGGCACAATTCTTTCTTGCCGCCGCGACCTGTAAATCAGCCTATATACTGGATCAGGGATGGACAGAAGACGAAGGCGATGAATTCCATATTGCTCCCTATCTTATCAGGGAAACAGGTGCCGTGGGTGGCAACGCATGGCCATTGACTGACCCGGGTGCCGATTTGCCCGGTTTTGGTGCGATCACCAATGCCACAACCTATGACGAAATAAGGGATGTTGGCGGATTTGCATATAGATCCAACCGCATGGTTTTGCGTTTCGGCCATCAAAGCGAGCAAGATTACGGCGGCTATTTGGGCAACGTGAAGCCAATATGCGGCGAGATCGTGATTAATATGGAAGATTCCCGCGAACCGGGGGCAGCCGAGCCCGGCGCAGAAGCGATACAGCGTTATTACTGGTGGCTTGTCAAAGCCCTCTGGTGGACGGAAGGCCGTTTGGAGCCCTTTGTCGGCACACCGCGTTATTCAGAAACCTACGCCAAAAAACTAATTCCCGGACTTGGGTATAATGAGGCTACGGATTTATTACCGACAGGTCTTAACCGCCAATATATGATGCAGCGATTAAATGAACATATGAATGATGTTTTAACAGGCGCCGGCGGCCCCAACACGGATAGCATAGGCGCCGCCGTGGACGTAGAGAGAGCCTCCGCACGCTGGGACATGACTCCGGAACTCGTGGCAAAGGGATGGGCCGGTGCGGCCATTTGGTATTCAAAAGTCGCCGAAATGAATGGCGCCGTTACCTCCGCGACATTTAACGTACCGATACCATCGGCCTATCCGTGGCTGATGGAATTTACGGCCGAGCAGCAAAAAGAGCAAAACCAGAATGTCAGTAGTGATAATCGTTTCAATCCATTCCTAGCAGATGGACAAAGGGTCAATTACCCCACCGAACGGGATGGACGGTATGCGGCGGCCATGTACGAAGCCTATCAATTCTGGTCAGAGGCCGCTTCCGGGGCCAGCACGCAAACGGACCCGACAGGAAATATCATTATTGATACGATCAATTTGATTATGGGGACAGAGGGTCTGTTCGATATGCGTAAAAACACCGATGTACATCCATTGGCGCAACTGGTTGGAATCGGGCGGGGCCTTGTCGAGAGTTCAATTCGCAACATTGGTTTTGCCGCTGTCGGCGCGGGGGCTGGTTTCATTACCAAAACACTGGAAGGCTTCGGGGCGGCTGCTTTGATCGGTACGGCCTCCAGCTTGCTGATCACCATTACCATGGTGGCACTCACGGCC
>Ga0098074_1000591_pt1 | contig 23251 bp, 17 predicted proteins | sample 32_taG_FD_75064 | JGI IMG/M metagenome (GOLD analysis project Ga0098074, IMG submission 75064) | Marine viral communities from the Gulf of Mexico - 32_GoM_OMZ_CsCl metaG | ecosystem: Environmental > Aquatic > Marine > Oceanic | place: Atlantic Ocean: Gulf of Mexico | collected 2015-07-12
TAGGTGAACCCAATACTTTACCAGTTGATGCTGAAATAGGAACTGTTGGTATTGCACCAAGAGCATTAAAAAAAGCACCTAAATAATCTCCTCTAGCCAATGATTCACCTGCTGATAAAGCATAATCTGCAAATGCAAATGGATTAATAATATCCATTGCTATATCATATGGATTACCTTTTGAAGGTACAATATCCGGTAATCTTTCACCTCTAGAGAGATAACCAAATGTTGTAAATGGATTAGCTAAATATGATCTCATACTTCTTGCAGCAGAAGGAGCATTATATTCAGATAAATATGTTTGACCTAGTAATCCTTCTCTAGGCTCTTCAGGTGGAGACGATTGTAATAAATATAAAGGATCAACATAAGTATTGTCCACTATTCCTTGTTGATCTTGAATTTGAGGTTTTTGAGGTTGTTGATATTGTGGAACAGTATAATTAGATTCAGGACCAGCAGTTATTAAATTAGGTCTTATTACAATATTTGTTGAAGTATTATCTTGAGGTGTTGTAGCATATACATCGGGATTAAAAGTTCTAGGTGTTCTTGCATATATTGGTGTTTCACTACCATATTGCATTTGTGGTTTTTGTTGTTGTCCTAAATATTGCATTACATTACCCATTATTGTTTGAACATCTTCGGGTAAATATCCTAACTCTGAAAAAGCAGATTGAATTTCTTCTTCCGGAACTTGACTAGATAATAATTGATAAACAAGTTCTTCAGGTGAAGCACCTTGTTGTAAATATGCGCTAATGTTTTGAGCAAGTTCAGATGGTTGATTTTGACCACCCATTTGCTTTAACTTTCTTTTATAGCTATTCATAGTATTAATATACGAATAAATAAGGGAAATTCCTACTTTATAACCCTTGTCATTATGTAATTAGGTATAGACATATTTGCTTTCTTTGCATCCATTCTATAAACCCGATTTAACTTATCATAAATCTTTTCAGCTTCTTTAGAGTTGTCTTGATTATTTATATAGTTCTTATAGGTTAATAACATATCATCTGTTACTTTACTAGTTGAACCACCTTGGGCTTTTATTGGTTTATATCCTCTTAACCAATCTTCTTTATAAAACTTAGCTTCATCTAATGATATAGGTCTTTTAGACACCGCATAAGAACCAATTTTAGTAGGTTCTGCACCAGGGGCACGTCCTTTTGTTGAAGCTCCCATTGGAACACCTTCTACCTCGACCAAGTAAGGACCCTTATATCCTTGACCTGGAATTAATTTTCCAGTCTTAGGATCTTTTCTCATATTATATCTACCATAGTCTAAAGGAACACCTTTAGAGAAATAAAGCCGACTATTTGCTCCTTTTTTTAAATTAATACCCTTTGTAGATAGTGTTGATTCTGTAAAAGCTTTACCTACTGAAGATTCTCCAAACCCTTGAAGCATTCTTGTTTCTTGATTTATAATATTTTCTATATTAGGACTTCTATGATAATAAGCTTCAGGGTTAGGTTTAAATGCCCAAGGATTGTATTTATAAGCATTTCTTAAAGGAGTTTGCGTAGTTAAATAATCTCCAACTTGACTTGCTGCTCTTCCAGCAGCTTGTCCAGCTCTAGTATTTGCTATGTATTGACCAGCTCTTGCTATCTTAGGATCTAACCACATACCTCCAGCAGTAGTTAAAAATGGTTCTGCCATAAATAAATTAAATCCCATTTCATTACCATAGCCTGTATTATCACTCCACCAGTTAGGCATAACACCAGCAAATCCTGGGGCTAAACTTCTTCTTAAATCAGTGGAAGGGTAATTTATTTCACCATTATCAGGTAATGTATAATTACCAGCTCTTTGATTAAGCCTTTGCATTGTTTCTGCATAATTTCTTGCTCTTTCTTGCTGATCAATATACTGTTGACTAATAACTGATGGCTGTTGATAAGCAGGTGCAATTTGATTCATTGCATCCAAAAAAGAACTTGAAGATGGTGGTTGAATATTAAATGGATTAGTAGTTGCTTTTACTCCAGAACCATCTGTTACAGTTACATTATATGTTGGATTTATAGAGGGTGTAGCACTAAGATTTTGTTGACCTCCTATTGGAGTCCAGTTAAATTCAGCACCATTTTGATATTGACCTAACTCATATGTTCTTTTAGTTACAGGTCTCCAATCTAATGCACCTGGAGTTTGACTTCCCGGCATTCTCATAAAGTATCTACCATTCTCTTCCTTGTACTGTCTGTTTGGTATGTTTATATTAGTTGGAACAGGAATAGTAGGTCTTGATATTTGACTTAAATTTTGTTTATGTAAAGCGTCAATATTAATGTCTGGTGGCTTAACCCAAGGTTGATAAATTACAGGTTGAGTTGGTTTTTTTATTAATCCCCAATCTGTATCGCTATCCCCAGTAAAATTTCTATATCTTATGAAATTTTCAGGTATTTCATTAAATCTAGAATGTCGAGACGATATATATGATCTATGCGTACGAGGACGATGTACAAGATATGGAAAACCTTCAGGACTTTCAATCTCAAAACTATTAACTAAATTAAAATACTTTAAACTATCCTGATAAGCTTGTAATCTTGGGTCGTTTGGATCTGTTACATATATTGGTTCACCACCTCTTTGTCTATCTCTTTTTATTTCCATTTCAGGAAGAAATACAGGCGGCATAGGAGCATTCATTAAATTTGTATCAAATATTTCAGCAGCTTTATTTGCATAATCTACATCATAATTTTCTAAATAATCTCTACCCCTACTATCAATACTACCTTTAGAATACATTCTATAAAGAGCATCTGATATTGGCACATTGTTGAATACAGTATTTGTTTCTGGATTGAATGTTGGATCTTCTCTCAGTTTTTGATAATCTGCTGCTAAAACTGCCATAGTTGCTCTAGCAGCTGCCGGATAAGATCTATAGTCAAGTGTATGAGTAAGATCACTTCTTTTTACACCTAGCGCATCAAAATATGCTCCTTTTTTTGATACTCTATTATCATAACCATATATATCATCATATTTAATTTGTGTTGGTCCTAAAGAAGGAGATGTATCAATTCTTTTATCAAAGAACCAATCATATTGACCTTTCCATATTCCATCAGTAGCATATAGTTCTGCATCACGCTTATTATCAAATTCTATTACTTCTCCTCTTTTTTTTGCTTCTTCAAAAGTTTGTTCTTTTGGTACTTGATACCATTCTCCATTATCTGTTTGAAATAATGTAGGATATACTACATATCCATTATCAGTAGAACCCCATTCATATTGATGAGTAGCAGGACCTTCCCCAGGTAATTCTAAAAAACCATTTCTTTTTGCAGGTAATGGCCATGTAGTCATACCTTCAGTTTTAGGACGTTTTGCAAAAACTCTCCATGCTACATTTTTATATTGTTTTTTTCCTTCTCTCATTAATCTACTTGGAAGTCTATCAAAACTTGATTCCATAGCAGGAATACTAAATGCAAGTTTTCCTAAATAGCTTACTTCTTGAGGACCAAGACCTGTAACATTCATGACATCTGGCATAGCATTATTTATAGCGTCTATCCATCTATTTTTTTGTCTTGCTTGTGGTCCTGTACCCCCCGTAAAAGCATCAATTACTCTTCTATTAGTATAAGTTTCTCTTGGGTTAAATATAAGTTCTTCTGGATTTTGATCTTCAGCTCCTCTTGGTCTATTAATATATTCTTGAGTTTGAGGACGCATAAAATCAGCAGCTCTATAAATAGAAACAGGTGTATATGAGGCACCAACAAATGATCCATATGCTGGTAATCCAATTGTTTCATCTATACGCTGTACATAAGCCATTCCATTTTGAGCACCATGTTTAATTAATGGTGTTCCATCTGTATCAAACCCAATAATATATCCAACATGTTCATTTCCTTCATTAGCAGTCATTGGTAATCCTGATTGAGACTCAAGATTCTTTTTTGCATCACTACCTCTCCATAAACTGACCATATCACCAACTTGTAGTTGACTATAATCTAATTCACTAGGATCAAACTCAGAAGATAATCCTCTTGGATTTTCCCATATTATAGCACCACCACCTCTTACTGTTGCTGCTTTTTTATACCATGCATCTTCTTCACCTAAAGAACCAGCAGGACCTCTTGATGGTAACATTTTTTCTAAGTCCATTCGTACTATAGTAGCACATCCTTCTTTTGGACAAGCCATTTGACGCGGACCTGTATATGGTGTTCTAACTAAACTACTTGCATTTTCATTTGCAGATTCACCACCATTTTGATATTGTGGAGCTAATTCATAAGTTCTTTTTGTAATTGGTCTCCAATCCATAGAATGTGGACTATTACTACCAGGCATTCTCATATAATATCTACCATCTTCTTCTTTATATTGTCTAGTTGGATTTTCTAAAAATGGAAATAGATCGGTATTTGAATAATCTATATACGGTTTATCTGAATTTCTTAAAAAATTTTTAGCATCTCTTCGAGACATTTTTTTATAATCTGTTAACCATTGCATTCCCATTCTTCTAGCAAAATTTTTTGAAACGGGATTTTCCATAAAATATCTTGTGGTATATGCCCGATCATTCCTCATTACCGGATTACCATCACTATCAAAAACTTGATTACCATTAATATCTAATTTAGGATAATCATCATATTCTTTATTAGCATCGCCTATTAAATTATTAACACTCTCAAGATAATTATCATCTATTGCATTAGTAATACCATTCATTGCTCCTGGCAACAATCTATTTCTTAAATATCCTTCATACAAAGGACCATTTATTCTTGGATTAATTTCTTGTCTAAAAAATTTTCTAGCTTGTCTCCATGCATCCCTCCTGTTTCCCTCATTTTGAAGCATAAAATATTTATACATATCAGCAAGCACATTATTTTTTAATTCTTTTTTTGAAGATCCAAAAGATTCTAACCTGCCATAGTTAGTAGTAAAATGAGGATCAATAATAAATCTATCGATATTCCAATGTTTATTTCCTTCAAAAGGAACAGAAGTGGGGTATTCAAAATCTTTACTTAATGGTTCACCAATTGCTCCAGCATAATTTGAAATAAAATTTATTTCTCGTGGATCGCTAGCTTCTTTAGTAAATCTACGTATGTCTCTTTTTGTTGTATAAGGTGTTACTGTTCTTTTTAACATGTATGATTCACCAGGTACATAAGTATTAAGATCAGGATTATACATAGTTCCAGGTTGATGTACATATGTTTTTTCAACACCAAATTGCGCCATTGGTAATTCAAATACTGTATTGCCAGGAAATTGATAATCAAATCCTGGTTGCATCATTTTACTATTACCTAAATTATCAATTCCTAATACTGGAAAATCAACACCCTTCATTGTAATGTTTCCTGAAGGAATTATATTAAAAGGATTATTTACATCTGGAGAATTTCTTTTATAACCATGTGTAGAAAATACACTTGAAGAAAAACTAAATTGTTCATTTGGTCCTCCCGGCAATCCTTTATGCTCATATTTTACTAACTTTCTTTTCATCGGAATGATACATTAAGTTTTGTATTAGCTAATTTTAGAAGCATCTTTCTGTTACCCGAATTTCTTCTTCTTAAAATAAGCTTATTTAAGTAATGTCTAAATTTCTTTCTTTGATCGGGTTCTTTGGCATAATCAAGATTATTAGTGTTTAACACTCTCTGATATCCATTCAACTGAGTAATTAATATTCTTTGCTCAGAATTACTAAACTCACCTCTATCATTTGTTATATCCCAGAATTGGTTAAACCTATACTTTTGTTCTTCTTTTGAATAAAGAATTTTAATATCATTTGCACCAATTATCGGGTATTGCAATATGCGATATGGATCTTCTTTTGGATTTAAATCTAATCTTAAAAGACCTGATACTTGCTCAGTATTATATATTGTAGCCTCATCAAAATTAAAATCTAAATCATGCCATCTATCATCACCACAACCATTTATTAAATCTCCTTTATAAACATAAGACTCTAACAAATATTCAACACTTCTTAGTGTAGTAACATTTTGACCAGTTGTTTCTATAAATTCAACTTCCCAAGGATAATTAACACCATAGTAATTAGAGAAAAGATCACATCTATAATTATGTCTCCAAATTGTACCACCTGTAAATGATGGATCTCTTTCATCTAATCTAAAGTAATTACATACTACTGGATTTTGATTTACATAATTAGGATCACCATTAGGACCAGCTAGATATAAATTATCACATTCTCCTGTTTGAGTTGTTGGTGCCCAATTATAAGGTTGCTCAGGACATTCACAAGTTACCTTTCTGCATATTGGTGCATAAACTTGAGGAGTTGATCCGCAAACATACTGAGGACATGGTATACCAGTTAATATAGTTATTTCCGGATTACCTTGAATTACTTGTATTGAGTTTTCTCTAGCACATGGTAATGGTATTGAATCACCAAGCGGAACTATAACTTGAATAGTTTCTCCAGTTTCACATGTTTCAAATGTTATAATAACATCTTCACTATTTAAAGCAGGATTAGCCCAAACATCATAAACATAACAATCACATAAAATATTCTGAGGTGGTGTAGTTGGACTACATGTACCAGATATTTCTGTCCATTTTACAGGTAGTGTATTACTATCTGGATAAATCAATGTATATCCTGATGGGCAATTACATGTATAATTACCCGGAGTTCCTGTGATAGTAGCTTCAACTTCATCTACTGTAACAATAGCTGGAGCAGATTCTTCTAATAACCTTTCACATCTTCCAGTTTGAGCATTATAATTATAACCTGGGGGACAATATGGTGATTGGGATTGTAATGTTTTTGTTGTTAAAAAGTGATTTATACTAGGTAGTGATAATTCAGGATGCCAATCATGAAAAGATATCCATGCTTGAGATTTTGGATCATAAGATACTGTCCATGATGCATTATCAAAATATATTGGATCACCTATCTGAATCGGATAAGTTGTTCTACCTGTATAGTAAAATTGATTCTGCTCTAAATTAAAAGTTATATTGCCAAGATATTCATCTTTTACAGCATAGTCTTTCTTACAGAAATAAACTATATCATCAGTTATATCATAAATACTTTGACAACCAATACCTATAACAGGATTATCTGCAAGAATTGATTGTTCTAATTCTGGGAATTGTCTTATTAATACAGATGGTAAATATTTATTAAACCACCATTTCATACCTCGATTAGCAATGTTTTCAAGTTGACCTGCATACTGGAATATTTTTCCTTGTGCTTGCGATATGTAGAATAAACCGGAAGGTGTATTTATAACAGATCTTGCGCTTTCTAACGAACCATATTCATTTGGTAAATCAGAGTTTACTATATTCTGGAATGGTTGACTAAATAATCCACCATCACCAATTGTAAGCTTTGTACCAAGATCTGTTTCTAACTGATCAAGTCCTTGAAACATTTGTGGTGATTGATATGCAAAAAATATTAAAGCACCACTTTTATTAACCGGTTTAATAACACTTACACGGTCTTTAAAGTCTTTATAGTTGTTTGGTAAGAAAACCCTCCAGAAATCTTTTTTAGCTTCTTCTTGAGCTTGTAAAGAGTAAATAAGACGCTTTGGATAATTAGTAAAGCAAGTCTCTGCAATCTGAGGATTATAATCTCTTGGTTGAATTAAACCAAAAGATGTTAAGTTTGTAACAAATCTACTTGCACTTAAAGAATAATCGTATTTATAAAAGTTATCTTGCTTTATTATTTCTGAGTGAAATAGATCATCAACATTGTTATAATTGTAAGGATCATAGTATCTTCCGGATCTAGTATCATCCCAATCTCTTTGTGCTAAGTTGATCTCTGATTCTGTAAAGAAATCTAATATACCATTTACATGTGTGTACATGTAAGCATATCGCATTGCAAATGCAGGATTGCCATCTGTACCTTTAAATAAATCACCTATACTATTAATACACGAAGTACCTCTATCTAAATAAAATAAATCATTTGGCAATAGTGATTTAACCGCATTATCTGAAAATTTTGCAACTAAAAGATCTTGTAATCCTTTTGATGTATCATATTTTTGAGTATTCATCCAAAATCTTGGATAAGGAATATTCACTCTTTTTAAATAGTCATATGTATATTCATTAGGTTGACCTAACAAAAAGTCTGTAAATATTGGCATTATAACTTTTTCGGTATATCTACCAACATATGTATCACCAGAGAATATTGGAGGTGTTTCAAGTTTTATTGTAACATTTTGATTTGGATCAATAATATGAACGCAATCTCTCATTGGTACTTGTTTAATACCGTCAAGCTGTCCATATTGATTTTGAAAATTAAACTTCAAAGCACCATAGTGCATTGATATTGGTTTTGTTTGTGTTATACCAGGATCTTTAAGGTTACTTTCTGTTGGTTTCATTATACCAAAAGATGTATAACCACCACCAACAACATATCTAGATATATCTTTTGTAATGGGATCTTCAAATTCATTTTCTAATCCAAGAACTACTGTATCAGGCCTAAATAAATTATTTATTTTATACTGCCCATCAAAAACTTGAAATGAAGATCCTATATAGTTTTGTTCTTTTATTTTAGATCTGTATCTATTTCCAGCTTTAGTTTTAATGTAATTAAATAATTCTCCATGTGAATTATGCTTAAAAGCAAAATCACTTTCTTTAATTAAGTTATACATTAAATCTATAACTTCCTGAGAACCTTGTGTTATACCTCTTTGTGCTAAAGCTGCTCCAGCAAACACTCTAATTCCTTCAGGAATATTTGATTCTGGTGTATCTGCTTCATTTTTATTTCTTATTTGTGCACCATATAAACCTTTAAATTTTGCAATTGTTTCAATATTAGCAAATCTAGTTCCTGATTTAAAAGCACTACTAAAAGCATTTCCTGTAATTAAATCAACAAAATCTTTACCTGTATTGGTAAAAATATCAAGCAATACTTTTACTAAACCTTTTGTACCTACTGCAGCTCCCCATTTTGCTATATCATCACCTGCACCATCTACAATATTTGCTGCACCAATACCATCTTGTTCAACAGAATTAAGACCTTGTATTTGTCTTAGTGCATAACCAATACCAATTATAGCACCTATTATTACTGCACTATTTCTTAAAAGTTTATTTTGGGGATGTAATTCAGAAGCAATAAAATTACCAGTGGATATACCATTTAACTCTCCATATAATCTTGCTTCATAACTATTAAGATATGGACGTTTAAACATCAATTCCGGAGAATGAAATGTAAATACATCTTTAGTATATCCCTTTAAAGGTGGATAAATGGTATCTTTAATCGATTCTTCTATAGGATGACAACCATCTGTTCTTCTACCTTTTGATCCATCATGAAAATAAATATCAGGATTAAGATCATTGTATGGATAGTTAGGATATAATCCTTGTAAACTTGTTGTGTTATCTGGTATATTGTATTTTCTTAAGTTTCTAAATACACCTTTTGCAATAATAGATTTAGCACCTTCTCTAGAACCTCTTAAAATTTCATATCCAACTATATTAGGGATATAAATACCATTATTAAATTTAGGTCTTCCAATATTTGAAAACTGAACACCTAATATTCTAATCCTATCACCATTGCTTGAACTAAGTTGTAATGTAGGATCAGTTTCTTCTGTTGGCATTTTATGATGTCTAATCTTTTTACCACAAAGATCATATTGAGGATCTGTAGTAGATCCAATGTTAATACCATTAGCATCAACATATGTGGAGTTCCAAATTTCAGGTTTTGTTGCAGGATATTCTTCTGTAGATTGCCAATAAGCCATATCTCCTCTAGAAAGTATAACACCCCCATCATCTAATTGTGATGTTGCTAAAGAAGAAACTGTTGCTGTATTATATACTTCAAAGTTATAATTCGGGCCATCTAATGAATTAATACTACTATTAGGATCTAATTCATTTCCTACAGGAGCTCTTCCAGGTATATGATAACTGCTTGATCTTTCTCCTGTGTTATAAACCCACCGAATAAAAAATGAATAAACTTCATCTCTTAAAAATCCTGTTTTATTACCACCTTTGTGATAGTAGTTAGCAGGATACTCAGCTACAACCCACTCTGTTCTAATTTGATTAGCAATAGGTTGATAGTTAAAATCAAATTGTTCTGTAGGACCTTGTCTTATAAGCCAATCATTAACAACATACATTGCCTCTGATTTTTCATAAGCCGGGCTTAAAGCAAACAAAAATTCAAAAGGTATAGATACTAATGCTGGATCTATATAATCAATACTAATGGAAGTTTGCTGAGTACTATATATTCCAATTTTTTTAGCAACAATAGCACTTTGATTATTACTTAAAATAACCAATTCGAAAAATTCAAAGTCTTGATCTAAGTTTGATATTTCAATATTTAAAGAACCAGCGTTATTAGAATGATTAAAAAGACTTTGTAAATTAGAAACACCAATATAGTCTGTTACTTTTTGCTCATTTACTACATAAGCTATATAAGCTTGATATGTACCATTTCTTAATTGACCACCATCTTGTGCTTTAGATAAATAAATACATGGTGTTTCAACTAATGGAGCTAATCTTAATTTTTCACAATTTAATTGATCAGTGTTTTCATATATTTTACATGATGAACCGGGAGTACTAATATCATTTTGAATCCAAGGTATATCATCAACATTTAATGTTCTTGATGGATTTAAATTATCATCCCAATATATTTGCCAAGTGCAATCATAGTTCTCTTTTGCTGCACCTGTAATAAGATTGTTTCTATTAAATTCTAAGCATGGTGCATTAACAATTGTTGTATATTGACAAGTGCTGTCATCAAACAAACCAATTTCAGAATTAGAGTCATCTGTTGAAAATATAAACCATTGGTCAGCTTGTTTATGAATAGCTCCTATAATTGTATATGGAATCTGTCCACACAGTAAATTAGCTGGTTCATTTCCAATAACAGCAAGATCACCATCTACTGAATTATTTGCAGCATTAATTGCATGCGACCAATTTTCACTTGGTTGAAATGATGCATTATAATCCTTAATCATCCCTTTAAGGAAGGTGTTTGTATTAGTAGGCGATGTGTTATTTTGTTTTGCCATAATTAATATAATGGGGGATAACTTTTAAACATATTATAGTAATTATGATATTGAGCTTTTCTATTTAATCTCCAAACATCATATAGCTCCTTAAAGTCTGGAGTATTAACAAAGCTTAATGCATTATTTCTAGCAGCTCGTAATCTTTGCTCAATTAATCCTAATTGGTTAGTTACATTTTCTCCATTAAATAATAAGTTCTCAAGTATCCTTTGTTTTAAAGCATACTCATAATACTCATTACAATATGGATGATCCAGAACTAATAGATTACCTTCATTGTCTTCCATTGCTCCCTGATAGCTTAAATAAACCATACCTGTAGTAAAAGATGTTAAAATAAAACCATCTCTAATTTCAGCTATATCAGGTGCTTGTTCATTTACATTAGGGCAATCACATGTATATTTATTAACATTACTAATTCTAAGCGGATAAAAAGCAGTAAATGTTCTATACTTGTGATCTCCAATTCTTTGAATTAATTGATATTCTGTGTTGCAAGTTTTAATAACACAAACATCATTACATGTTGGATCATCACATGGACCAGATTCATTTGGAGCTGGTACATATGGCACATCATTAAATGTCTCAACATGTGTACCACTTGGCATTTTATCTGCTATTGTATATTCACCACATCTAAATGCATAATTTAAATATGCAAAATCATATGGTAATCTAGCTTTTCCATGCTCAATTTCTAAAACAACTTCTTTTGTTCTATGTATTCTTAGACCTAAATCATAATTAACCCTAGTAGCAACTTTAATTAATTGCTGAGGTTCAATCATACCCTCTAATGAATAATTTGCAAAGTCAATTGCAACATCTTCATATAGCTGATCAAAGGTTCTATATTTATGTGAAACTGCCATTATCTAAGGGGATTAATTTTGTTATCTGAATCATCTGAAGGAATTTGAATCATCATTGCAAATGATGTCATTACCTGAGCTTCTATTTCAGCAAGGAGTGCTTCCGGTATATTTAAATCTTGTTTGTAGCGTGGAACACATGTATCTGCTTCACATAACCATGTAGATATATCATCATCAAAAACAGCTTCAATTTTTACAGCATCCCAATCTAAATCTGGAAAATACATGTAATCATCTAAATACCAGAAATACTTTGTTTTATTATATTTAAATGACGTTGATTTAGTCATTGATGTATATAAACCCGGTTGCGTTGGTTGTAAATCAAAACTACCATCAATAGAGCTCACAGTTCTAATTAAAGGTCCCCAATACCCTTCAATCATTTTTGGAAGTTTATCCTTTGTTCTTTTAATAGTGCATCCTGACTTTATTCCAGAACAATGTGCTTCTACTTTATCTACCTCTATTAATTCAACATATGGTAAAGTTTTCCATACAGCATTAAATTTCATTAATTTATTTACACTATCTTGCCTACGCATATAGACTTGCGCAAACTTTATTATTAAGCTGTATATATAGCGATCAGTAACAAAAGCATCTTGTACCTCTGCTTTTGATTGACCTCTTATTCTTGATATAACCTCACCTATTGTTGCCATTTTTATTCTTTTTCTTTTTTATACAAATTAGCAACTCTATATTTGTTTTTTATAAAAATATATCTGGTCCAGTTTTTAGGATATTCCTTTGCTACAGTTCTTTTAAAATCTCTAACTGCTTCAAATCTCCATAACTGTCTATATTTAAATCTATATTTAGTTGACCAATTGCTATAAAATATTTTTCCTATATTTCCATCGGTTTCCCAATTTCTATTTTGTATAAGCTTGCCATATTGCTTTGATAGTGCATAATTAGCATTAACAGATTTTGCTGGAGGACATGTTCCTATAAAAATGTAACCCAGTGAATGTGGTAACTCTATTCCATCTCTATTTGCTATTACTGCTTCCCATAGCCTTTTGTTATACAACCTTATAATTTTTTTAAGTTTATTATCATCAATGTTATTATACATTGGATATTTATCCTTAAATTCTAAAATTGTTTTTTTATTTAATAAACCTAATTTTTTATCTCTAAATCTAGGGGCATTTAAATCTGGTTTCTTAAAATTATTTACCATATTATATCAATAATTTACAAAAAAATAAGCACTTTTTAGCTAGCATTATAAACAAACTCTGATATTTTTCCTTTATCTGGACATTGCATTTCTAAAATAGCAGCTCTTTTATTACCTACATATTTATTATGATAATGATAATAGTCTGTTTTAGATAAACTGGGAAGAGTTCTATGCATAAAACCAACCTCCTCTGAAGTAGTTATATATTCAACCTTTTTATTTTGGTGATAATGACCAGTAAATAAAGTTCTATATCTTGTGCTTCCCCATTGTTTTGAAAACTCTGTTGCATAAACTAACGGTGTATTTTTTGAACTTACATCACCATGTTCAAATGCATTAAAGTTGTTACCATACACATGTACCTTTCTTTCTGCATATTCTATATCCCAAGTTATATTATCACCTGAAATAGATTTTGATAAAGCATGTACAAGGTGGAAAGAAGAAAGTCTATCATGATTACCAGGAACGTATATAACAACGAGTTCTTTGCAATAGTTAGAAATATATGATATAGCCCAATGCATCGCGTCAAAAGCTTTTATATAAGCTTCTGTGGGTTTTAATCCATTATCTACAGGAGTACCATTACTAGTTAATCCATCAAAAGAATCCATGTTAATAAGATCACCACCAATGACAAAGTATAATCTTTCAATATTATGAGAATTAGAAGCTCGTGTTATTAAGTCTATAACGGCATTTTCAAAATCTTCATCAACTGTATCATTACCATCTTTTCCGAAATGAATATCCTGAATAGATAATACACCGCATGTTTTAGAAAAACTATTGGGTTTATAGTTACTTGTTATTTTATGAACTTTTGGCTCCCAATTATCCAAAAGATTTTTAAAAATTGCTTGCTCATCATTTTCTTTTAATTTAGTGACTAAAGCAGATACCCGCCAATGATCACCCATTTGTTTATTCCAATATTGACTTAGCTTCCATTCTTTAGTATCAATTTTTAGAAGCTCCATAATTTCTTCTGGAGTCTTCGGCTCAATACCAAATAATCCACTATACTTCGCTGTATTATTGTTAATATCAATTGAAGTTTCAATTTGATTATTGTGGTTATTCCTAAGCTCATTATAATATCTTTTTTTGTGTTTTTGATATTCGTTAGTTGATATCTTTAATCGTTTTGCTGTTACTTTTTCACTTAGTTTCCAAGCAATAGCCTGTTTGATTCTTTCTTTATTATATTCCATGATATAAATTTGTTGTAAATATAAAATTATTATCATAAAAAAGGGACTCTCAAAGAAAGTCCCTTCCAATGTATGTGATAGAAAACCAACAAACCACCACTCATTGTTAAATAGTTGTGATAATTATTTCTACACTGTCACATATGCTTACACCATCTGTTGCCTCAAGTTTGATTTTATATGCTGTTGTTGGTGCAAGTCCAGAAATTTGTGCAGTTAACACTCCGGGTGCAACAGTACTAGATAATGTCCAGCCCACAGGAGCTGATAAAAGATCATAATAAACATCAATAACGGTGGTTAATGTTGATTCACCATTCCATAAAATAGTAACTGCGGTATTTGTGATGTTTGTTGCATAAACATTATATGGTGCATGGAATAAATCATCTGCTGTACAAGAACCCAAACCATTTGCTATCATTAAAGCAAACTTTTGAATAATCATGTCTAGCCTTTCACCTTGCTCAATTTTTAATAAACCACCTTCAGTTTGTATTTGAAAAGATGTTCCACAATAACTGACACATTCAGCACATTGAATATCCTCGCATCTTTCACTTCCTATACTACAGTCAGTGTATGAACAAGGAGTGTGCAGAGCTGAGTCTGCACATCCGCAAGGTTTATTAGGGTTACATTTACTGCAATTACAAGCCATAGTTTTTATTTTTTATCATGGTGGTGTTCCTATACATGTTGGGCAATCAACAAATATTATTCCATCAAGTAATGAAGATGCTGTTATATCTGCAGGATCCGTGGTGAGTCTAATTAATTCTACACAATTTGTTTCTCCAGAAGTCCAGCCTCCAAATGTTGCGCCGTCATTTGTTACTCTTGTAACTTGACCAGGCTCAAGAGGTAAAAGATTTAACCAACCTGTAGAATCAACATTATAAATTATTCCATCTTCACAATTTAAAACTCTCCATACTGTACCACAATCTTCACAACCATTTATCAAAGTTGGTACAGAAACACCTGTTGTATATGTTGGAGTTGTCAATGGAATTACATTAGTTATTTTACCACAAATAACACCCGCTACAGGATCAGTGAAAGACCAGAACTCACCAATACTTGGTGTTGTACCTGTATCTAACCAACCAATTGTTTCAGTTAATCCTGTCTGACAGATAAGAGCTTCATAAACAGTTATAAATGGAAGTGTTACAGATTCTGGAGGACAAGTAATAACCTGTGTTCCTTGGCTAGTTGTAACAATTACATCATAAGTAATTCCTGGAGTAGCACCTGTAAATGTATAATTTACTATTAAACCTGGATTTGTTATAACTGCCGTAGCTAATGCTATACCTGTAGATGTATTAACTGCTGTAATAGTATAAACAGCAGATGTGCCAAGAGCATTAGCAAATGAAACAGTAAAGTCACCAAAACCAGGTGTTAAAGTAATTGGAGATGGGCAAGGAACACTTAATGGAATTGTAAATGTTTCTGTATCTGCACATTGACTAACACCGTCTGTAGCACAAAATTCAATCTTAACTGTCAGATTATTTGTAGTAAGTAAACTTGAAACATCAATATTTATACCTGCTGGATTAATTGATAAAGATGTTACATTTATATTTTGTGTAAAACTTGATCCTAAAGAATCAGTAAATGTAACGGTAGTTGAACCACCACAATCTGTCCAACCAGAAGGAATTGTTGAACCTGTAAAATTTAAATTAATAGTATCAACAACACTATCTGCATCTGTATCAATTGCTGAATAAGAGTAGTCAAAGTTTACTGCTCCGCATCCAGATGAACCGCAACAATTATCTTGAATATATTTAACAGCATTGTATAGATCACAAATAACCAACCACTGATTTACAGTTGTTTCAGCTAATGTAGCTGGAAAATCTACCCAACCTGCAACACTTCCATAGTTACCTGAACCCGATAATCTTGCTGTTGCTGAAAAAACACATTGTGCAGATATTGCAGAGTTAATTAATGCAATTGATCCAACAGCATTTCTAAAACTACAGAATTGACTTTCTAATGCTAATAATAATGTACTTGCTGGAACCGATGTAGCAGGAAATAAACAAGATGATATAACATCTACATCACCACCCGTAGAAGGTGTACAAGGTAAAACACAATTCTCAAGAATTGTTAACCTGCTTTCAATGCTAGAAATACTGTTATTAATAATAGTTATCTGTGAAAGAATATCACAAATCTCATTTCCTAAAAGAACAGCAAACTGATCCAAAGGAAGTTCTGTAACAGGATTTCCGAGTGGGTCATTATATTGTAAACAAGCTGGTAAGTTAATATCCGGTAAATCACCAGGAGTTGTTGGTAAACTACAAACATAGTCAATAATAGTTTGTAAAACTGGTTCAACCTCCAAAGGTGTAGATGGTAAACAATTAAGATTGAGACCACTAAGATCGGGGTTACATTGACAAACTGTGTCAATCAATGTACACAATTCATCACCTAATTTCCCAACTACATCACTTACCGTGTCTCCATTACAAATGTTAACACAAGGAATGTTAGGACCTTGCCATATAACACAGTTAGATGATATGGGTGAACAAGGAGAATTATTATTACTTACAGGGATCATACATATCTTTTTTTACTAGATCTAGTGCCTACTTATAATATACAAAAGTTTTGTTAATCAAACAAGCACTAAACCTAGCAAAAAAGATATTAGATTATTCAGAGACTTCTGAAATTTCTCCGTTAGTGATATTAATGTTCACCTTACCATATTTAGCTTCAAGTTCATCAAGCAATGTTTTATACTCTTGCTTAACAACACTAAAACTGGCAAGAACATCAGCTTTCAATGCTTCTAAATCACCAATCTTTAATAAATGCTCGTTAATTTTAGTTTGAAAATTTTGCAAACTTTCTAACTCTACTTGTTCGATTTTTTGGTTTTCCATAAGTTTAGTTTAAAACAAAAATAATAAAATTATACAATACATTCAAAATTATATAGATCTTCCTTATTTAGTGTTTTAGGAGTACAAGTTGAACATGTATCTCCTCCAGAATCTTGCCAATCACAAATTGCTTTTTTTATTATAGCTTCTTGTAAATCTGTATAACAGCACGAGCTTATACCAAATCTTTTGGCTTTAAAATCTCTATACACTGCTTCGGCAAAAGTCTGTTCAACTTTTATCTTTTTAACTAGATCCATTTTTAATTTTATTATAAGTTGCTAAACATGACTTATGTACAATTTTTCCATCTGATGCAGTTGCTTTCTGACAACCACAAGTAAACGGTTTCTGACAGTGACTACAATTCATATTGTTTGGTTTAATTACAGCCTACGGTTTGACAAACTATTTTATCTAATTTTTTTAATGCATAATTATACATATCAATACCAATTGATGGGCTGCTGCAATATTCTACTTTTGAAACAGCAGCATCAATTAATAATCTAATATACTGCATTTCATCTAACAACTGCTTCTTATCTGAAAAAGGTTCACAGTCATTTACATCAATATCACAAAGTGTTTTATAATATAAAGTCATTAAACTAGTAACTCTTAAATGGTTATACTCAACATAAACTTTATCATTTGGAGCTACACTATATTTAATTATGTAAACACCATCCGGTAACTCAGATCTTGTTGTACCACAATCTTGTGTTTGTAAACCTAAATCACAAGCTGTTATATCTGAAAAAAATCCCGGAGTAACACTTATTAATTTTCCAGAATTAAATCCAGGCACAGTAATTAATAATTCTGCACAATCTACAGGCAATAAACTTGTATATTCACTTGTATCTCGAATTGATAATATTTCACAATTTGCAACTGTAGGTACTTCTAAGCTTAGTATATGTTTACTGGCCATGATATGTCTATTATATAGATAATATACTAAAAATAATTGAATAAAAAAAGGTGGGAAGTTACTCCCACCTTATTGGATAAAACACTTAACAATTAAATGATTACAGGAGCTGCATCAATTTCATCTTCGAATGTAATAGGATTGCCAGAAGCACCAGCTACAATTACAATTTCATCCATTAATGCATCCATAAGAGTAATAGTTTCAGTATCAGTACACTTTACATAGATCTTATAAACATACTGATCATTATCAAATACACCAGTAGGGTTATTCAATCTAGGAATGCTATGCTGAATATAATAAGCTTTGTAAAGAGCATTGCGGTCAATTGCAGCAAGAATATCATTTGATCCTTCAATTTCACGAATACGAGCAGAATCAACATTACCTTGATTGTAAGGAGACTGCATGTAATTTTCAGTAAGAAGAATATCTCTCAGTACAGTTTCACCAATTGTTTGTGCCATAGTACCAGGAGTTGTAGTTACAACACCACAATCATTACAAGGATCACCAGTTTCATCTAAGATAGAACCAATCAATTGTACAGGCTCTTTCTCATAGAAATCGCGAGTATCAAAAGAACAGTTACCAAACTTAGTATCAACATAAGCTCCTTCAAACTTAACACAAGCAGTAACTTGATCAGTTACAGGATCAGTGGATGGAGTGTAAGTACCATCTAATACTTCTTCAATAGTGTAAGTAGTTGGAACACCAGCTACAGTTACAACCATACCACCACCAGTAAATTCTTGTACAAAAGGTTTGATAATTGGATCAGCCAACAACATTTTAGCAGCTTTTGCAAGAGCAACTGCAGGATCCAAATATTCTTGACCTTCAATACAGCACAAACCAGGTACATCACCTTGAGCTGCATCTCCAGAGCTATCACCAATTGCATAAGCATTGTGATTCAAGAAACGAAGTGCAGGAGATCCTTTAACATCTAAACGCAAGAATAAGTTAGAACCACAAGGTGCACAAGTAGATCCAACACAAACTTGAACAGTTGCTGCAGTAGAAGTCTGACACTCAGAAGACCACAAGCGAGTTACAAATCTTGCATTAATACCTTTAGATTTTACAGATTCACTGTATCCACCATGACCAGGGTTGTTACCAATGTTGTCTTGAGTGTGGAAACTACCTTGAACAAGATAAAACAATTTACCAACAGTAATTGTATTACCTGCTGAAGCTTCTACAGAAGCCCAATCTTGAACTACTTCAAATTCTCCTGGAGTGAATGCAGAAGTTTTAGTTCCTGCTGCAGCAAAACTATCTACTACGAAAGCTTTGCTAAACGCGTGATTAAAATAAGCCATTTTTTAAAAGTTTTTAAGGTTAACAAACATATATATAATATACTAAAAAAATTTAACTAAGAAAAATTAATTTATATTTTGCTGAATTTATTGCATCTTTTACAAGATCCAGATTATTTACTACTTCTGAATGAGGCATCACTTTTTGTAATTCATCAACCTGCATTTTCATTTGTCTCATGTATTCTACAGCGTCTTCTACAGTATCTAATAAAACCGGTCCTTGTGGTTTATATTTTAATATCATTTCACAAGCACCTTGATATCCTTCAGAGATAGTATCAGCTAAATCCGGAAGAGAATCATACAATTCATTTAATGCTTTATGTGCAGCATATGATCCTGTACCAGTTACTTGTAAATGCAGTTTATGAAAGCTTGTTGCTGCATTCATTAGTTCTTGTACTAAATCTGCAGTCATAGCATCTACTTTCTGCATTTCAGGAGATCTTTCATTTGACTCAGAATAGTCTTCAGATTCAACTTCTTCCTCGTACGTTTCTTCTATCTCCTCTTGTTCGGGATATTTTAACCGTCTTTTGCTATAATCCATGATCTTTAGTTTTATCCAGCCATTTCATTATCTAACAATCTTAAAGCAATATTATCAGTACCAAAAGCAGATAACTTATCCATCCAAGTTTGCATTTTATCATGCTCTTCTACTTGCTCTTTTAAATACCTTAAAGTAAGCTCATAAACCATATGATCACCACTTTTAAATGCATCGGTAGCAATAGTTTTAATTTGCTCACTTATAGTAATCTCATGTTCAAATGATAATTCAATAATATCCGGTAATCCTTTAAATAATTGTTGAGGTTGTTCCAAAGCAGGAGTTAATGGCTGTATACCAAAAGACAAAAGATATGTACGTGCCCAATCAGCATGTGACATTTCTTCTTCAGAGTATTTTTTCCATAATGATGCTGCTCCAGTATATCCTTCATTATTTAACCACAATGACATAGATAAATAAAGTCTTGCTGAAAGTTCTTCCTGTTGTATTCTAAAATTTAGATGATCTACAACAGAAGTACTAATTAAAGGATTATCACTTTTTTTAGCAGGAACAGTTCCTGTTTTTTTAACTACTGAACTAGCCGGTGTAGCTGGAACATCAGTGGATCTTTGAAGGAGTCTAGGCTTTTCCATTATAATAAGTTTTAATTGTTTCTTTCTGCAGATTGTTGTTCTCTCTGCATTTGGTTAAAATTATCTATGTCACCAGCTATTAAAGCCGCTGTATCATCCAAAATTAATTCAACAATATCATCCTTAAATTCTGGAATAACATCCGTTGTTGAAACGGTTCCTGTATAAGGATTTAAAACCCCCGTAAATTGAATATATCTAGGCTTTCTATAATAAGTTAGTATTGGACTAACTATATTAAAATTATCTCTATATATCCTTATTTTGTTACCAATCATAGTGCAGAATGTTTCACCCCAATCAAAGTCAGGTTTTTTATTGTTATCTCTTAAAATAAGATCAACATTAGCTTCTTCAGCTAAATACACTGTCATTGATCGGGGTGTTGTACAACATTCAGATGTAGCACTGGTACTAACACGCTTGTATTCCATGTAATCACTTGGAAAATTGTTGGTTTCAAAATATAACGTTGTTTCTGTACCAGTAAGATTTAATTCTGTTAATAGGATTTGAAGATCATCAACTCTTCTTTTTGACATCTCATCTCCTTCTTTATATAAATTATTACCATGAAGTTGTCTTCTACACCACTCCAACTGAGCTTTATTAAAAGCTTCAATGATCTGCCAATTTTCAATATTGTCATAATCATTACTTGAAAGCTTATTAAGCCTTTGTTTTAATTTAATACGTAGTGTTTCGTTATTCATGGTCTAAAATTTACACTGTCCAGTATGGTTCTATTTTATCTAGTAAAGAAGCAAGTACTTCTTCATTTTCCGGATCTTTTAAATAAAACATTACTTCTGATGGTTTTTTACCAAGTTTAAGACCGCCATCTAAAGTTTCAATCCAACCATTAGATTTAGGTACAATAAACTTATAATACATAGAATCTTTTACAAGAGCTTTAATCTTAAGATCTTCCATAGTTGCATTAGCTGCTTCAATAAAGCTTTCTGCGGCTCTCTTCTTATTAGACTCAGTACCTAAACCGTTGATAAATGCATCCATGTTTTCATAAAGAATGTCATTAGGTGTAGACTTGCTATATTGAACACTATCTACATCTACAGCTTTTGCTACATAAAGCAACTTGGTTGGGTTAGAGTCATACAACTTCTGAAGTTCATAAAGAGCTTTATTTTTGATTTTTGTATACTCTGTTCTTGTGCTAATGCTTTCTTCTAATTGATCTAAATAAAACTTAGGAGGATTCACAGCTTTTTTAGCTTCTTTTAATGACTTAGCTACAATAGAAAATCCACCGGCATTAATTGCATAAAGTTTAATAAGATCATAAGGATCTGCATTAGGGTCAAGATAAACCGGATCATTACCACATCTCAAACTAATTCTTGACCAAAACTTATCATTATCGGGTTTTAATAATGTTACTTTATTCCAAAAGTCTTTATCTTCTGGATCAATAACATTAGCTGCTAACTCAGCTTCTAATTGAGCAACAACTTTCCGAATTTCTTTAATCTTTAATTCTTTTTCACCAGGAGGTAGTCTTTTAACATCTGGTGCAAATTCATTTAAACCTGTAACATATCTTTTAACTCCATTGAGTTCAAGACATGCTAAAGATTCTTCATGCCAGACACCATCATAAAGTGCCATTCCATAATTCTCTAATCCCATGTTTTGTTTTGTGGGATCAAAATAAGGACGAATTGCTATCGTCCTGCTTTTGTTCTGTTGATACTTCTCAACAATTGTGTAATCAGTCATAATATTGGTTTTTTAATGAAACAAAAGTACATATTTATGTACATATAATGATACATTATATTTCTATAGCCGGGTATTACCCCAGCTATAGTTTTTTGAATCATGCTAAATATGAATTGATTTCAGCAACAATAAAGTTTTTAATTTCCATCTCATCTTGAGACTCAATAATTGATAATAAAATCTTATCAACTTTAACATCACCATCCTCATCATATTTAAAAACTACTCCCAATTTTCTACCAGAAATTTTAGTTAATGGTACATATCTATTAGATAGTTTTTCGTCTTCAGATTCAATGTTAAAAAGTGTTAAAGGGTTTTGCTTACCAATACCTTTTATTTCAATTGAACTTTCTATTAATGTTTTCATAGTTTATATTTTTTTAAGCGTTTACAGCAGTATATTGAACAACATTAGATCCATCAACATAACTTAGTTGAAGTGATCCATTACTTCTTTTAAATAACTCACAATCATAATCACCATAAACATGTGTTGATGATGCAAAACCTGTAAGAGCTATTCTAGTTTTTATATGATTGTGTCTAAATTTAGTTCCTGCTACAGCCGAAAAAGTATTATTAACAAACTCAAGACAATCAATTGTATTTTCTATAATTTCACATGTAAAATTATTAGAAATAATATTAGCAGCAAAAAAGTTATTATAACTTAAACCAA
>Ga0098074_1000593_pt1 | contig 23098 bp, 7 predicted proteins | sample 32_taG_FD_75064 | JGI IMG/M metagenome (GOLD analysis project Ga0098074, IMG submission 75064) | Marine viral communities from the Gulf of Mexico - 32_GoM_OMZ_CsCl metaG | ecosystem: Environmental > Aquatic > Marine > Oceanic | place: Atlantic Ocean: Gulf of Mexico | collected 2015-07-12
CAAATAATCGAGTTGTGTACCCTGTTGAACGAGGAGCGATGCAGTTAAGTTCATCACTCAACACTTTTGGCATTTTAACTGAAAAACAGTCTCGTTTTGATAAAAATGGAGAACTTAGTCAAGCATATTTTGCAAAATTAAGTTTTAATCCTGGCTCTGGAACTACTAAACTATCTATGGCAATAGATCAAGCTGTAAGTGATTTAAATACTCCTACTCAAAAACCTATAAAAATAGATTTACAAAAAGATCTTGGGATTAATAATCCTTACTTAAAATCTATAGAAATTGAAAGAGGAGGATATTATAATGATAAATTTAATACAAAAGTCACTTATCAAGATGGTACTGAAGATAATCAAGCTAGTCAAAATATAGATGATATAAAACAACTTATGTACTATTTAGACCCTCAATATTTGCAATTACTAAGACAAAACCAAGACCAAACTCAAGAATAATATACAGAATGGCTAAAAAAAAGAATAACGACTTTGTTTCATCTATTGACCCAAAGACAGGACTTCCTTCATTATCTGAAGTTAAAAAAGATTTTAAAAGTTTACAACAGAAAGCACCTGTTTTAGGGACTCCTTCAGGAGTATATCCACTTGACCCTTCAAAATTTACTTCCCCTATAAATATTGATGAAAATATAGAAGGAGGAGATACCTACTTTAAAACTCTAATGGAACCTGGAGAGTTAGTTATGAGTAGGTTTGAAGATGTTGAAGCAAAATTCCAAGCTAGATATAATCAAGCAGTTTTTGATAGGCAAATGCAATTGCATGATGATCAAAGTATATTTGCCAAAGGATTAAAAGGTGCTACAAGGTTTGCTGGAAGTACAATAGTTAATATTGTAGGAGGGGTTGCTGGTACTGTATATGGAGCAGGAAAAGCTTTAGCTACAATGGATGGTAGTAAGTTTTATAAAGATAATGAAGTTTTTGATGCTCTTGATGTTGCTCAACAAACTATAGATGAAAATACTGTTATTTATGGGGAGCCTGGATATCATGGGAGAGGGTTTTTTGATAAAATGGTGACAGACCCTAGTAAACTATTTTTAGAAGAGGGGTCTTCTGCTGCAGCTTTTGTTGCAGGTGCTGTTCTTACAGAATATCTTACTGCTGGTTTAGGAACTATTGGGCTTATAGGAAGAGCAGGTAGATTAGGAAGGGCTGTTACTAAAGGAGTAAGGACTGCTAGAGGATTAGATTTAAGTTCACAAGCTACTAAAGTGTTAGGGAAAATAAATCAAAATGCTAGAGCTTCTACTTATTTAAGAAATATGAATGCCGCTGCAGGAACTTCAAGAGCACTTATGATGGGTGCTGGTTATGAAGCATCTTTGGAGGCTAGAGAAAACTATGAGCAAGTTCTTCATAAATTAATAGAAGATTACAAAGAAGTTAATAATGGGAAAAATCCTAGTGAATTAGAATTAAAAGAATTTGAAGAAGCTGCAAAACAATCTTCATTATATACATTTGGAGGAAATATAATAACTGTAGGAACATCTAACCTATTACAATTTCCTAAGATATTCTGGAAGGGGTATTCTGGTCAAAGAAACTTATTTAAAAGACTTGACCCTACTGCTAAAATGAGGGCTAAAACAAAAATAGACCCTAAAACAGGAGAAGTAGTTACCAAGTGGTCACAAAAAGGAAAATTTGCAAAAGGACTTGCTTTAGGTTATCATGGTTTAAAGAACCCTGTAAGAGAAGGTTTAGAAGAATATACTCAAGGTATGATAAACAATACTACCTTAGAGTATTATACAAGAAAATACTCCCCAGATAGCAACAGAGAAGCTATTAGTATGGTAGAGGCTATGACAAAGGCTTGGACAAAAATGGTTTCTGGGCCTGAAGGTAGTAATGCTTTTGGTATGGGTTTTCTTATGGGGCTTGTAGGTTTACCAGGTGTAAAAATGAAAGACGGTAAACTAAAAGTTGGATTAGGTACTGTTGGGGGTACTTTTGATTCTCTGTCTCAATTTAAAGAGCATAGAAAAAATCTAGAAGACCAAGTAACTGAAATTAACAAGAATGGTGCATTTGCCCCTAACCTAAAGGCAATGTTTGAGAACGTTGTTAATAATATGTCTATCCAAGAAGAATTAGATGAGGCAATTGCTACTGGGGATGTTTTTAGGGCTAAAAATTTAGAGCATGACCAATTTTTCTCTTATATCAGGGGAAGACAAAAACTAGGGCTAGGAGAAACTGTTTTAGAAGATTTAAACAAGCTTGAAGAAATGAGTTTGGAAGAGTTTAATGAAAACTATAATCTTCCAGAAGTTGCTGAATTTACAGAAGAAACTAAGGCTGTAGCTATTGAAAAAGCAAGAGAATATGTACAAAGAGTACTAGATAATTCTGAACTTGTAGAAAAAGCTTTAGATAGAAATAATATCCTTAATGCAGACCCTGACCTTGTAGAAGAATTAATTCACTCTGCAAGTGTTTTAGATAATGTTGATAAAAGGGAGGAAGAGCTTTCAAAAAGAATTTCAGATCTTAGCCAAGCCCTTGTTAATACTAAAGAATTAGAAAATTTAAGTAAAAAAAGGCAGAAAGAAGAAAGTAAATTATATCCTGTTCCTATAAGAAGAAAAGAAGTTAAAAAGAGTTTAAATAAACTTGAAGAGCTTATTAGAATTAGGCAAGAAAAAGGACTTACTAAAAATCAACAATATGAATTTAATCAACTTAAAGATAATTTAAGGTTGACTGAATTTGACATTGATTCCCTTATAGAAGTAAAAGATAAAATTGATTATACAAAATTAAGACAACTTGTTGGGGAGCAAGAACTTGTAAAAGGGGAAACAACTAAAATAGAAACTGACCAAGCATTATTTGAAGCTGTGGCTGAGGAACAAATGAAAGTTTGGAAAGAGCAAGACAAAACTGGTTATGCAAAACATGAGAATGAAGTTAAGAAGAATCTTGAAGATATTCTAAAACTAAAAGAAAGAAGAGAAAAGTTTATAGGGTATTATAATTATTTGTTTACCGGGGAAGGTATGGTAGCATTTAATAAATTTAAAGAAGCTCTTGAAAAACAGTCTATTGATGAAATAGTTAAAAATGAAACTGAAAGTGCTAAAGCTGAAGGTACTTCTACAGCAAGAAAGAATGCTACATCTGCTTCAAATCAATCATCTCCTGAATCAGGTCAAAAAACTAAAGAAGAACTGGATAAGCAGAAAATGGGTAATTCTGTTAAGTCAGGTAAAATAGACATCTCAGATGAGACAAAAATTAGAGAACAGTTAGAAAATAGGTATAAAAATAATAAACTTTTATATGAGCAAGAAATTCAAGATATTCAAGATAAATTAAATGAAGAATTAGATACAGATAAACTTATAAATATTAAACTTCCTTTTAGTGAGCTTCAACAATTTCTCTCTATAGTACATAGTAATCTTACTGAAGCAGGAGGTAATCAAGGATTTAATGCCGTTATTAAAGATTTTTATGGAAATATAAATGATCATGTAGATAAATTTAACAATTCTACACATGAAGAAGATGATTCTGAAAATAATTACTATGATGAAAATGAAAATGAAGGAGAGGGTCAATCTAATACTTTTATTACAAATACAAATAACTTTATTCCAAACAGAGAGTTTGAAATTGAAAAAATTGAAGATGGGTATTATATATTAAAAAGAGATAAAGATGGGCAACCAATAGAGGCTTCAAATTTTGCTCAAATGTCCAAAGATGATTTTGAGTTTATTAATGACCCTAATACTAACTTAGAAAACCAAGAAGCAGAAGCATTTATTGATCCTGATGATGTTGGGAATCCTAATAATCCAAAAATAAAAATTAGGGTAATAAAAGATGGTAAATCTTATATATTAGGGGTATTACCTGCTTTAAAAGTTGGTATGGATGAAAATATGTCTTCAATAGTAGGGGCTATTAATATTGCTTATGAAAAACATGAAGATAAAAAGAAAGATACTAATGATCTTAAAGCTGAAAAAGCTGATATAGAAAGAAGAAGGCAAGCAAGTCTAGGTAACACTAGCTATAAAAGGGTATCTCCTTATGTTAAAACAGTTGGGGATGATATAGGAGAAGCTTACTATTTAGATGCTTCGGGTAATGAAATTACTACTTTTGATGAACAACCGAATAAACAATGGACTAACAAAGAGTTAGTAGCGTGGATCAACGCCAAATACGATGCTGAATTAGATGCTTTAGAACAACAGAGTCAATCTGAATTTATTTATGAAAATAAAATAATACTTTCAGGTAAAGGAAAGGGTATGATTAATTTTTCATCTCCTAGAAATACTTCTTTTGAAAATCTAGAAGACCCTAACAAAATAGATGATAAATTTATTGTTAAAAATGACAATGGAAAGCCTTTACTTGGATATGGTAAAGGTTATTCAGGAACTACAGTCGTAAGTCTAGAAGTTCCAGGTTCTAATCTTAGTTTCCCTCAATTTACTAATATTCAGCCTGGGGCTATTTATATGTTTATCCAGGGAGCTAATAATCAAGAGGTAATACCTGTTAGATTAAAGCCGAGAAAATTAGATGAAAAGCAAATTCAGACTGTGATGAATCTTCTTAATAAAGCTTCTAAGTTAAATCCACAAGATAATGAATACAAACAAACTTTAACTCAAATAAATAAAATAACTCCTTTAAGTATTAAAAGAAATAACTGGAATAATACCGTTTTACCTACGGGACAAATTTTTGTTAGGCCTAAAAAAGGCTGGGAGGCTTGGGAAGATGTTTATCAAATGCAAAATGCAGGTATTCATGTAAATCAATTTGCAACTGAAGGAAATTTTGCATATCCAGTTCTAGGTGATTTATATGTTCAAATTGATAAAGCTACTCTGAATGATGGTAAAAATGATGAAATCTTAGGAAACTTATTAAGAACTAATGTTAATCTTGAAAAGCCTGTAGTTAATGCAAATGCTACTATAAATTTAAAAGAAACAATAGATTCAGCTAATATAGACTCAAGTACACCTGCTCTTAAAATTAAGCCTAAAGCTGAATTTACTCCAAAACAATCAACTAAAAAAGGAAAATTTAATCCTAATTTTAAAGAAAACTTTACTGAGGAAGAAGTTAAAGACAATGTTGGAGTTTTAGAAATGTATAAAATGATGGCAGGAATGGAAGAAAGTCTTCCAAAAGCCCTTAAAGCTAAACTAGAAGGCAATGAAGGAACTGTTGACAATTTATTAGATTCAAGAAATGAAAAATTTCCTGAAGATATTGTATATAATTTTGATGGGGGAAATAAAGTAATTTCAGTATATAAAAATGGGATTATTGAAGTTATTACTATAGACAATGAAGGTACATTTGCTAGAGTAACTGACTATGAAGGAACTACTCAGTATAAAGAAAGTACTATTTCACAAGAGGTTTTAAGCAAGAAAAATGATAAGGGAGAAACTTTATTAAATCAAATACAAGATGAAACTATCCCTGCTGCAACAGATACTATTCAGACAGCAGAAATAGATCCTGCAATTATTAAACTTAGAAACCAACCTAAAAGAATTGTTAATCCAAAGAACAAAGATGAGTATGTTCAAGTAGATGAAAAGGGGGCAATAATACCAAATACAGAGGCACCTAGAGTTTCTACTTTAAAAGGGAAATATACAGCAAAAGACGATTCTCCTGCAAATAGAGGTACTTTAATAGATAATATATTTAGGGATGTAATTGTTTATTTTAATCAAAATAAGAAAAATATAACAAGAGAAGAGTTTGCAGCAATTTATAAAAGAGAAAGTGAATATTTTTATGAGAACAACCTAAGAGTTGCAGGAACAAAAGAAAATCCAACTAAATATCCTTTTTCTTCAGATTTCCTTACTCAATTACATGATATTATGACTTCTTTTATAGATTCTGCTGTAAAAGATGGAATTACTTTATATTCAGATATTCCTACAATAGCAGGAGAACTTCAAGATAAAGGAGAAACAAAAACTTATGCAGGAACTGTTGATTTTATTGGAGTTAAGCCTTCAACAGGAGAAAGATTTATAATTGATTTAAAATCTTCTTTTTTTGATAGAACTGGGGATTATTTAAGTGTTCCTTCTCGGTTTAAAGAAGGGGATGCTATTCAATTGGCTGCTTATCAGGAAATTATAAAACAAATTACTGGAGAAGAGTTTCAACCATATTTTTTACCTGTTCAAACTGAAACAGGGTATAATCAAACTGAGAAAAAAGAAGAATATATAAAAGCAACTGCTAAATCAGGAGCAGGAGAAATTGATTTTGTAACAGGACAAATAAAAGAATTATCTTTTAAAGACTATTTACTTGAGAATGATTTAATTCCAAGTAAGAGAGATAATCTTAAACCTTCTGAAACAACAGGAGCGGGAAAAGTAATTAGTAAAAAAAGACCGCCAAAACAAAGAACAAGACAAGCATTATTAGGACAAAAAAATTATACTAAATGGGATAAAAAACAAGAGTTAAGTTGGTTGAAAAAAAATCTACCTAAAGTTCCAGTTAGTGTTTTAGAAGATTTATATAATATACATCAAGTAGGAGGATTAAATGCTTGGGGTCTTTTTGCTAATGCGGCTATTTATTTACAAGAAAATGCAGGACAAGGAACTACTTATCATGAAGCTTTTCACGCAGTTTTTAATTTAATGCTTTCTCCAAAGGAGAGACAAAAAATATTAACAGAGGCTCAAGCTAAATATGGATTACAAGATGAAATAGCTTTAGAAGAACAATTGGCAGATGATTTTATGGACTTTATTATTTCTAAAGTTGAAGAAAATGCTGAAACAATTGCTCCTGCAAAACAATCTTGGTTAAGGCAATTATTTAATAGAATTTTAAGAATGTTAAATTTAGTTAATACTAAAAAATTAACTATTGATTCATTATTTAATGATATTGCCGGAGGAAGATATGCTGGAAGAATAGAAGGAAATCCTCTTAAAAGAAATGTTAAGAAATTTGAAGAGGAAGTTAAATATAAAATAGCAGGATTTAACTACGCAGAATTATCTGAAAGAAAAAATATGCTTATTCATGATATTATAAGTAATATTGAACCTGATATAAGTGTTGATGCAGTAGTTAAAAGAGTAAAAGCTTCTTATAAAGCAACTATTATTCAATTTGTAAATGAAAAAAATGAATATTTAGATGCAGGATGGACTGAAGAAGAGATTAGCTATATAATTGAACAATATCAAAATGTTATTGATAATTTTGAAGCTCTTCTAAATCTTATTACTCCTCTACTACCTTCTTATGGTTATAATATAAAAAAGAATGAGAGTGGAATATATAAAATAGTAGATGGTAATATTATAAAATTAGACGAAGAATTAAATGATGTTTCTACACAAGAAGAAACTGTTCCAATTAAAGAAAGCTGGCAAGAGAGTAAGTTTGAAAAATCTACTAAAGATACAGTAACTAATTCTGTTAGAAAAAACTTAACTAGGATACCTCTAAAATATTATGATAAAAATGGGGAAGTAGAAGAAGTTTATGATTCTATTAATAACACTAAATATGTTCCTTATGATGAACTATTTAATACTTTAAAAACTAAATTAGTAGGCTCGCAAAATTTTGCAGAGATGAGGAGTAGGTTAACTAAAATGGCTGTATATAAACCATACATTAATGACTTATTGGTTAAACTAGACTCTGATCCAACATTTAAATCAGGCTTTTTTAGTGCTATGGCTACTGCACAAGCTAATTACATGCTTTTAACTACTCAAAGGTATACTAGCACGAAAGACGGTCAAAGAACAGTTACCTATATTAATAGAATGTTTAATCCTAACAGAAATACTCCAGAAATGGTAGTTATTGATGAATGGAAAAATAATTTTGAGACTAAGTATTTTAAGATAACAGACCAAGTTATTGACCCTGAATTAAAGGATAATTTAAAAAATAACTTAAATATTATTAATTCTAGTTTAGAAAAGCTTGAAAATAGGGCTAAAACTGAGTGGGTTAAAGAAAAAGAAAATGCAAAATACAATAGTTCTGATTATACAATAATTAATAATTTATCTAAAGCATTAAACGATATTGGATTTACTTTTTCTCCAGAAGACCTTAGAGAAATCTTTAGACCTAAAAGAGAAGCGGCACCTGCTGCTTATACTTCAAAGTTTAATAACTTATACACTTTTCAAAGTATTTTTAATGTATTTTCTGAAAAACTAAATCAAGGTAAGAATATATTTATAGAAAGTACGAGAACTTCAGATGTAGGAGTTGAACTTAAAATAGGGGAAACACAAAAAGGCCCAAAAGTTGAAGCTACACCTGTTTATGAAAGTAAAGAAGTAAATTTATTAAAGAAATTAGCAGAATATTACTCTGATTTACATTTAGAAGTTTTTGAAAACTCTTTTAAGAATGTAGAAAATAAAACATTATTTAGTGTAATTCTTCCTTCTCATATGGCTAATTTAATTACTAATTTAACAGCTAGAGAAGTAAAAGGACAGCCACATGAAAGAAAATGGTATGATTCAGATCCTTTTTATAAAAGAAATAAATGGATACAGGACTTAAAGAGTCATAACACCAAGAAAATCTTTGAAATCTTCTATACTGATGGTATAAAAAGAACAGGTAGGTCTAAAGGTAAAAAGTATACTAAAATGTCTGAAATAGACCTTATGCAACTTAATATGCAAATGTTCTATAACAGAGGTCATGAAAGCGTTGGTAATTATTCAATGCCTATATTGGCAGACTCCCCTCAAAAGGTATTTGTAGCATTTAAGAAGTATAGTAACGAAGAAGTATTAGATGCATTATTTGATGTAGCTTTACAAGAATATGAAAGAAATGAGTATATCAAAAAAAATAAAGATAATATACAAGTTTCAAATTATACTCCTAGATATGTTTATCTTCCATTTTTATCAAAACTAGAAAGTAATTGGGGAGAAAATCCAAAAGAAAATAAACAAAAAGTATTAGACTTAATAGTATCCGAACTTTTAGACCCTGAAATTCAGAGAACGGTTAAAAAGATGGTAGCTACAGAAATGGGTTATGTAAATAAAGAAAATAAATTTGTATTTAATCCTGAATATAGACCTAGTGGAAGTATGAAGCAAGCTAGTAGTACTTTTTTACAAAATTATCTTTATAACAGTACTTTAGCAAATATTATGGCTTCTCAAATATTTTCTGGGGACATAGCATTTTATAAAAAAGGAGAAGAGATTTGGGATTTTTCTAAAAGAAATAAACAAATTTCAGTACCTGGAAGAAGAATAGATGCAGAAGCAATTGGGGAAACTTATAAAACAATCTTTACAGAAGATGAGTATGTTCTTACTAGGACTTTAAATGAGCTTAAAAAGGCTATTAGGTCTAATAAATTCATGACTAAAAAGCAGAAAGAATATATTTTAACCCAATGGGAGACTGAATCTATTGAAGCTACTGATGGTCAAGCATTTATTTCTTTAAAAAGATATAAAGATATATTAGTTGGAAGTGGATTGTGGACAGATGCTCATAAAAAAGCATGGCCTAATATTGTAAAAGGTAAAGGTAATAGGAGAGAAGTTGCTTTATTTTTACAGCCAATTAAACCTTTTGTATTTGCTAAAATAAAAATTGGAAATAAAATTGTACCAATACAAAATAAAAACTCTGAATATGCAATTTTACCTCAACTAGTAAATACAACTCAGCTAGTTAATGGTAAAAAAGTAACAGTTGAAAATCCTAGAATTAAAAAGATGCTGGATATTTTTGATACTGGAGTAGATAGTATTCAATTTAAATCTGCAGTTAAAGTGGGTGGGCATAATTTAATGGCTTTTGATCAAATCCCTGATTCTGCTGAAGAAATGAAGAATTTCTTACATGGTACAGAAACAGAAAAAGGAAAAGTAATTAATTTATTTAATAAGGATTATAGTATTGTAGTTGAAGTACCTCAGCACTTTTTAGATACTACTACTTTATTTGGTAGTCAAATTAGAAAGTTTGCAATATCAGATTTAGTTAGACAACCTGACTATAAATATGATATTGAAGGCAAGCAAATGACCTCTAAAGAGATTGTTGATTTATGGCAAAATATCATTAAAGCAGATATTTCAGAAGATTTACAAGAAATAGCAGGTCTTTTTCAAGAGAAAGATGATAAAAAATTACATAAACTTCTAGAAAAAGAAATTATAAAAAGAGGATTAGGTCAGCAGTATTTAGATGCAATTCAATTAGATGAAAATGGTAAATTTAAATATCCTTTATTTGCTCCTTTTCACGCTAAAAGAACAGAATCTTTACTGAACTCTTTATTTACTAATAATGTAATTAATCAAAAAATAAGAGGAGGCTCTTTAGTTCAAGTTTCTGATTTTGGAATGTCAGAAAAATTAAATATAGTCTACAATAAAGAAGGAGGAATACAGCATTTAGAAGTTATGATGCCTGTTTATTCTACTAAATATTTTGAAGAATATAGAGAAAAAGATGGAACTATTGATATTGAAAGAATTGAAAAAGAAAATCCAAAATTATTAGAAATAGTTGGATTTAGGATTCCTACAGAAAAACAATATTCTTTCCCTCCTATGAAAATAGTAGGATTCTTACCAGAAGTAGGTGGAGGAGCAATTATATTACCTGCAGAGTTTATTAAAATGGCAGGAACTGACTTTGATATTGATAAACTTTATATGATGTTTAACTCTTTTAGATTAAATAAAAAGGGTAAATATGAGTATATAGAATACGATACCAATGAAAATAATCCTTTAAACCAATCAAGGGAAGCTAGAGATAATATGAAGATTGCAATGATTAGACAAATCTTGCAAGACCCTTCTATGTTAAAAGATTTAATGACTCCTGGTGGATTTCAGAAGTTAAAAGATATTAGAGAAACTATAAATGAGATAAAGGGTAAGACAGAAGACAAATTAAATTTATTTTTACCTTCTACTCAAATAGACCTATTTACTATGAGTATTGCAGGTACTCAACTTGTAGGTATTATGGCTAACCAAAGTGCAAGTCATGCTATGTTACAACATACTTCTTTAGAGTTTAAAAATTATACTGCATTTAAAGTTAATGGTGAATTTATAAAACTAAAAGACTTAAATAGATTAAAAACTCTAGTTAAAGATGAAGATATTTCTTCAAACTTAGCAATTTATCTAGCAGCATCAGTAGATAACACTAAAGATCCAGTTTTAGGAGCCTTGAATGTAAATTTATTTACATCTAATGTTTTAACAACTTTAGTAAGGCAGGGACTTGATTTAGAAACAGCAATGTTTTTTATTAATCAGCCGGTTATTTTAAAACTTGCTGAATCCTATTTTAATAAAGGAGCTACTCCTTATTCTGCAATTCAAGCATATAATGAATTAGAGGAAAAATTATTAGCTATGGCTAACGTTCCTAATATGGAAGAAATGTATCCTAAATATAGGTTTTCTACTATGGAAGATACTATGTTGAGAAAAGGGCTGGAGCTTGAAAGTTTAGAAGGATTGTCTGAAGAAGATGCAAGAAATCAATTAAGGGTATTAAATGTTTTTGATGTTCTTGATAAAAAATCTGAAGATTTAGCTAAAGTAGTTAAAGCTTTTAGGGCTGATAGTATTAAAGCAGGGCCTACAATGGCAGCTAATTCTATGTTTATAGATAACTATCTAAATGTTACTGGTAAAAAATTAGCAAGCTTTAATGACGGTGAAGTAGCTAAAGCCTTGCAAGAGTATTCTATGCAATCAGAATTTGCTAATGTAATATTTTCTGCTAATCAAAATTTAGGGAAGTATTTAATATGGAGAAGTCCAATTTTTAATGATGCAAGAAAAAAACTACAAGCCATAAAAGGTAAAACTCCTTTGCAAGAAGATGAAATTGAATTTTTAAATTACAATTTATTTTCGTATTTTGCAACTGAATTTGATTTCTTTGATTTAAGTAAGCCATCTAGAAATGAAAAAATAACTGAAATGGATTTTTATATTAATAGATTTCCTGCTATTTATCAAAGAACAGTTGATCAAGATGAAGTATTAAGGGAGTTATTACTTACTAGACTAATAAGTATTGATACAAAAGTTGATAATCCTGAAATAAAGCCAAAACTTAGATTTAATACTGACTCTAAGCTTTCCCCAGAACAAAGGGATACTTTATATTATGATTTCATGTATTTATTAGAAAGTAATAATGAAGAATACAGACAATTAGCAGAAGATTTAATTAAATATAGTTTTGCAGTTTCTGGTTTAAGGTTTGCTCCTTATTCAATAAATACTGCTATTCCTATTCAAGCTTTTGATATAATAAAAGATAGTAAAAACGTTACATTTAATGATTTCTTAAAATACCAACTTGAAGATAAGCTTGAATTAGCTGCCATAGATAATGAGGTTCTTGAAGATAATAGTGAATTTAATTATTCATCAGAGGAGGCTCCTATTGATAGATTTATGACTGGATTTATAAGAAACTTCGCTCATAGATTTGATTATATTACAGAAGTTGATTTAAAGAAAGAAAAAGCTGATATTAAATTAAGTGGAATAAAAAACGGATTTCCTACTTCTATTAAAATAAATATTGCTACTAATATTGGTAGTAATGTTGTATATACATTAAATGGAGAAAGGTTAGCAAAAGACTTTATTACATATACTGAAAGGGATACTACTTATTTATATAAATTAATGGGGACAAGTTCAAATGGTAATGAAGTTTATTATGCAATACAGACTCCATTAGGTATTCCAAATAGGGCTCAAGAACTAGGAGTTAATTATGAAGGAAATATCTTTTTTAAAGAACATAATTTACTTCTAAAATCTGATGTTCCAAATAAAAATAATCAATACCTTGCTATATATCTTAAAGGAAATGATTTACAAAATTTAGCAGATAGAATAGAAAAATATCTTAGTAAAAATATAGAAGATTATTTCTTTTTCCCTGATTCATATTCTCATACTATCAACCAATCAATTGATACTAAAGAAAATCAAAATGAACCAAATAAAGGTGAAGATATAAAACAAGTAAATCACCAAGTAACAATAAAGAAAAAAGATAGTGAAGGTGATTTAAAAACAGAAAATTACAGTATTAAAGTTAAAGGTTCTGAAATAGAAACAGACTTAGACTTTGCTACTATAAAAGATTCTAGTTTTACAATTCTTGATAAAGATAATAATGAAGTTTATGCTACAGAAGGGCCTTCTAGAAATCAAATAATATTTAAATTTAAATACAACAATAAAGCAGCAGAGTTAACTACTATAAATGGTAAACAGTACTTTGTAGATTTAAATGATAAGACAAATGTAATAGATGTATTAGGAAATAAAATTACAGATCAAAAAATCTTAGATGAAATTGATAAAGAAGTAACTACTACCCAACCACAAGCTGGTGTTAAAACTTATACAGGACTTATAAAAGAACTATCTCCTAATCAAGTATTTGTATTTGGTAGCAATCTTAAAGGCTTACATGGTAAGGGAGCTGCAGGAGTAGCTTTTGGTAAACAACAGAGTGTAGCTGAAATATCTAAAGTAGAAGATGGTACAAAAGGTAAATGGGCTGTTAAAGGTGTTGGTGAAGGTTTACAGGAAGGCACAGAAGGTAAATCTTATGCATTTCCATCAGTTGTATATCCTGGGAAAAAGAAATCTAGAACAGACGCTGAGATAAAAGAGTCAGTTAAAAAGCTTTATGATACTGCTAGAAATAATCCAAATTTAGAATTTTTAGTTGCATATAGTACAAAACCAGGATTAGCTGGGTACACCCCACAAGAGTTAGCAAATTTCTTTAGCTCTCAATCCATACCAAGCAATGTAGTTTTTGAAGAAGGGTTTAGTAAATTACTAACAACTCAACCAGAGGCTACAGGTAAAGCTCTTACTACTCCAAAAGTGGAAACAAAGTATTTGACAACTGTAAAACAGTATATGGAAAAATATGATCTAAAAGATCAGAGTCTTTTAAGTGTAGAAACTTTTGGAAGACAAAAGGTAGTAGTTTATGATCAAAGAGAAATGCCAATAAAAAGAAAAAGAGGATATAAAGATTTTTATACAAAAAGAACAGATGTACTTGGAAAAATTCATGCAAAAAAAGTAAGTATACCTGGATATGAAATGATAAATGCTGTAGTTGCGCAAAACCCTGATTTGACTTATGAAATTTCTGAGGCATCTACTGGTAGAACAATGGGAGGGAAGGGAGCTACTATAAAAGAAGCAATTGAAAATATAAAAAACATGCTTGATAGGCAAGACGGTTTATTAAGTATACTTTCAACAATTGAAAATGCTCAAGATCCTATAATATCCATTGCTAATGCTGCTTTTATTGAAGAAAAAGATTCTGGTAAAGCTCCTACTGCACAAGAATATAAAACTGTTCAAGATGTTTCTAATAAAAATCCACAAGTTGTATTCGCAATAGGAGATGCAATGCCTACTAAAAAAGGGAATATATTTGAAGGAACTGAGAGGGAAATAGGGATATATCCTGAACTTAAAATGGGTAGTTTATATGTATTTGATAATAATAAAACCCCTATAGAAGTAGGTTATAAAACAACAGAAAAAGATTCTAATGGTAAAACAATAGTAGAGGTAAGTGAGGATTTTAATATAGAAAATTTAACTCCTCAACAAATTAATCTTTTTGAAGAAAAATTTAACATTAAATTTAGAGAAAAAGACGATTTAAATGAAGATAATACATCTGAAATTCCTTTATGTCCTAAATAAATAAAATAAACAAAAATTATGGCAAAAGCATGTGATTTTAAAACATCAGAAGCATCAACTAAAGCTTGGTTTAGAGCAAATGGTTTACTAGACAAATATCTTAATATTCCTGAAGGCTCTTTAAATAACTTTAGAAAAAATAATGCAAAATGGACTAATTATGCCAGAGTTAAATATGGTGTAAGTGAAGGTATGTTATTTGGGGAAAAAGAAGGGGGCAAAAGAGCAGTACCCAATAAAAAGGCATTTAAAGCAATTGACAATAAAAAAGGTATATTTTATGCACAAATGCCTCCCCTTATTACAACAAGTATTATAAATGAATACAAAGAAAATCCAGGATTTGCTGAAATAGGAACTATAACAGAGTTTGCTGAATATAAAAATTCAAAAGAAAAAATTAGCTTTGAAGCATATATGAAAAAGCAACCTAAGAGAAGTGTTCCTAGAGGTGATACTGAAGGTACTTTAGATGAAAAAACTAGAAAAAGATTAGGTGCTTTTTTAGCTAATTACGGAATTAAAGTAGAGTATATTGATAATATGAGGGAGAGAACTGGGGATGATTATAGAGCAGTTGCTTTAATCTTTCAAAATCTCATTCTTGTAGCTAATGGAAAAGAAAAAGCGGATACTCTTCCTGAAGAAGTTGCTCACTTTGCTGTAGAATTATTGGGGGAAAATAATCCCTTGATAAAAAGATTAATGGATAATATAGAGGATACTGACATTTATAGGGAAACATACGAGGAAGTAAAAGATAAACAAGCTTATATAGACGAGAATGGAAACCCTAATATAAACAAAATTAAAAAAGAAGCTATAGGTAAAGCAATTAGGGATAAGATTGTTAAAAAAGAAGTTAAATATAAAAAAGGTATTGGAAGAACTTTAGCAATAGTTTGGGAAAGAGTTAAAAATATATTTAAGAAAATAAATATTGAAAAATTCAGGAATGAAGTAGATATTGTAAGTAGTAATATTGCTAATCAGATATTATCTGGAAACTTACAAGATAGAACAATTGATTTACAGAAAGTAGGTGAACAAATTGAAAATGCTGAAGAATTTTTTGGACAAGCAGAAACTAAAAAAGCTCCTGCTACAAAAGAAGCAAAGCTGATTAAAAAAATTAATCAACAATTAGCTATTAGGTATAAAAGATTGAAAAATATGCCTAAGAAGAGTACAGAGGCTAAAGAAATGAGGGAAACTATTGATTCTTTAGAAGCTATGTTAGTTAAAAAACAATTTGAAAGTGCTATGGAATTGTTTTTACATACATCTAAAAAAGAATTAATGCCTGTTATAAAATTTACACAAGAAAATAAAGATAAAAAAATGACTCCTGACATGGTTAGGAATGTAGGGTCTTTTATTGAAACTTATGAAGTATTAGTTAAGGATGCTATTAATCTTATTAGTAGAAATCTGTTTTTAGACCCAAAAAATCCAAAACTTACTTCTTTATTAACAAGTGCTAAAGAAATAATGGCAGGGATAGATCAAATGACTAATATTTATGATGATATTAGAATGGAAACTAATCTAAGGACTTTAGTTGAAATGAATAATGGGAGGCTTCAGCAAGAAATAAAAGATGAGGAGGGTAATATAATAGGATATGAAGATGTAATTCAAGAAGACATTTTAGAAGAAGTTTCAGAAGATTCTTCTTGGATAAGGAAGTTTGCAGGTAATTTAAAAAATGCAACAGATCCTATATTAAAGTTAGTATATGACACTGTAAAAACTATTAAAGAACAAGTTTTTCAATATACTTATACTACTGCAAGAAGAATTATTAAAGCACAAGAAGATTTATATAAATCAGGAATAAAAAATACTTCTGTCTTTTATGAAAAAGATAAAAAAGGTAACTATACAGGATTTATTATTAGTAAATATAATAGGGGAGAGTGGAATGATGCTAAAGATAAGTTTTTAAATGATTTAGCTAAAGAATTTAATGCAAGTTCTTATGCTGAATTAAATCAAGATTTATTAACTGCAAAACAAAAAATCACATTAATACAAAAAAGAAGAAGTTGGTTTCAATCAAAAAAGAATGCACTTACAAGTTTTGTTAATCCTAAGTTTGCAGAATTAATGAAAAATCCAGCCGCCAAAGCTTATTATGATTTAATAATGGAAGTTAAAGATGAAAGTGTTAAAAAACTCCCTGTAAAACAACAAGAATATTTTACTTATTTAGCTCCACAAGTAAGAAAAAGTACTACAGAAAGACTTTTAAAGGGTAAAGATGGAAAGTTAAAAGACATTGCCCAATTAGCTAGAGAATCTATTGCTCTTGTGGAAGATGATATAGAATTTCAAGGGGCTGAAGTTATGACAGATGTAAATGGCAAGAAGTTTAAATTTTTACCTACTTACTTTACTAGAAGATTAGATGATATGTCTAATTTAACAAATGATTTGTCCGGTTCTATGATTTTGTATGCTAAAATGGCAGAAGATTTTTATCAAAAAAATACTCAATTACCAGCATTAGAACTAATTAGGGAACAATTAGGGAAAAGGAGAGTTACTGCAAGAAGAGGTAAAAAAGATAAACAAGGAGTAGAAACTAATACTTATCAATTGCTTGATTCTTTTATGGATATGCATTTTTATGGTCAATTAAAAAGTAAAGACCAAAAAATTACTATAAATGGAAAAACATATAACTATGGTAAGGTATTAGATACCTTTAATGCATATATTAGAAGAAATAACCTTGGATTTAATATTTTTACAACTGCTGCAGGTTATACTGTAGGTAGTGTTTATTCTAAAATTGAAGACTTAGTTGGGGATTATACAAATCAAGAATCTAAACTTTGGGCAGAAAAAGAATTTTGGCCTAATATTGCACAAGTAATGAGTCAAGTAGGAAAAAAGAGGCCTACTAATAAAATGCACTTAATGTTTATGAAACATGGATTCTTATCTACTAACTTTCAGGATTTGAATATTGAAACTCAGGCAGGAAGACAACTAAAAGATATTTTTTATAGTACTTATCAGTTAGCTGATTATAGAGTTAAGGGAAAAATAGCATTAGCTATAATGGATAATTTAAGGTATTATAAAGGGGAATGGGTTAATAAACAACAATTTACAAGGAACTTTATAGATAGTTCAAAAGATAAAAAAACAGCTAAAAAAGAAGCTGAAAAACTTTGGTCGTCTATTAGAGAAAATAGTTTTTATAATGCTCATTTTGTAAATAAATCAGGAGAAATAGAAGTTTTACCTAAATTTAAGGATAAAATAGATTTAAATACTCAAAAGCTTGTTAAAAATAGGATTATTCATATAGGAAATAGAGCAGATGGTATGCTTGATGAAATGGATAAAGGAGCCTTAGCTCAAAGTGTTTGGGGGAGATTAATAATGACTCACAGGGGATGGTTGATAAAAGGAGCCGAAGATAGATTTAAAAAGGCAGGTCTTAATTTAGATACTATGGTATATGAAGAAGGATATACAAGAGCTGCTGCAAATTATATTGCTTTTGGAGTTGGGGCTCCAGTTGTTACTTTTATTAGAAATATGTTTAGGGAAAAGAAGCAAGAAGTTACCCCATTTTTAGCTAATTGGAGAAACCTAAATGAAAATCAAAGAAAAGGAGTCCTTAGAACTCTTTTTGAGTTAATATCTATTGGAATGATTATGGGGCTTATAAAGGCATTTGAAGATTCTTTGGATGATGAGGATGACTGGATAGCTACAATGGCCTTATATCTATTGTATAGGTCTAAATTAGAGCTTTCTGCTTTTTACAATCCATTAGAATATAGAAGACTATTAAAATCTCCGGCTGCTGGACTTAATCAGGTAGAGAGTATAATGGATGCAATGTCTTTATTAATTACTGTTGATGAAGAGGGTACTTGGGGGCCAATGCAGAAACTACAAAAAGGTAGATTTAAAGATAAAACAAGGTTTGAAAAATTCATATGGCAAAGAAGTATTGGAAAACAGTTTTATGATGCATTCTATCCAGAAGATAAATTAGCGTTCCTTAAATAAAAAAAGGGGGAGTAATTTCCCCCTTTATCTATTCATTAATCATTAATTTAAACTTTAAATTAATTCTTTTTTAGGCATACTTACTAAATATGCTATTCCTTGATTATGTATTTTATTATTTAAAGCATCTTTATACTTTAAATAGTAATCTTTTTTATCTAATATTTTTTCTCTAATATATTTACCTTCTTCATCATTTTGTAAAGTAGTAGATATATTAGAAAACATCATTTCATCATCTGGAATATAAGGAGTATGCTTTAAAATATTTTCTAAAGTAACTTTTTTATCAAAATTATAAAAGCATCTTATAAACAAAGTAATAAAGCTAATACCAAATGCAGTTTTAGTCCATATAGGATTTAATTCTAATACTATAGTATCATTTGTAAATCCAATACATTTAGTATTATTCTTTTCAACATCTTTTAAGAAGGTATTGCTATTAAAGATATTATGCTCTAAGAAATTAAGAGCCATTACTAAGTTTTCTTTATTGTTATAAATAAAAGTAGAAGATTGATCATAGCCATCCCATTTATAATCTTCTTCTTCAGTCCCATTACATCTGTAATATAAAGACCTAACTCCTAATATTAATTTTTTATTGTTTTTAAAATAATTTATAAATTCGTGTTTAAATCCGTAGATTTCACCTAATTCACAACCTGTATTTTCTATATACAGAAAATCATTTAAATAGTCTTTACAAGCAGAAAAAGGATGAATAGGAGTAAAATGATTTTTAGCTTTTTCCTCTAAAACACTAAATCCTATTCCATAATCACGCCCTTCATTTAAATTAGTTCTACTATAAGGGTCATCATCTATTTGTGTATTCATATTTGTTTTTTTTAAATAAAAATCCCAGAGCATTACACCCTGGGATTTAGCCACGTAAATATTATTTACTTAATTGGTCACCACCTAATATTGTTTTTAATGAGGTTACTAGGTCACTCGTATATATCAATGTTTCCACACTTCTTTTAGTTTGTTAATTGTTCTTGACAAATCACTTCTTCTACTCCACAATTTACTTTTTGCTAAATCTTTTCCATGTCTATTTACAACTGAAAAATAGCATCTTTTTTTATTAAAGTAAGTAAGAAATTGATCATTTTGCACTGCTTTTATAAAAGACTCTACTCCTCTTTTAGCATCATGTTTTCTTGTATAAGTATTAGATTGCAAAATAGTTTTGCCTGTTGTATTTGTTACAGTGAAGTAATGTTTGTTATCTGTTAATTTATGGTATTTGATATTTGTATTCATTTCTATTCTTTTATTTTTTCTATTCTTTTTATCCAATTTTTAATTGGTTGTATTGCATTATCTCCTGGATGCACTATATAATATTCATCTAATAATATGTTTCTAATTTTTATAGTGTTCCTTCTTTTACTACTAGGTATTATTTCATACTTTTTTTCTTTTAATAGTTTTGCAATAAATTTATTATAGTCTTTCATTTTACACAATTTCACAAGACCCTCCAGCACAGGCTATTTCCCCTGCTAGGTCTGTGTTGTCATCTTCTTCCCTAATTTTAGTTAAATCTATAGGGTTATTTTCTATATAATCTATCTTTTCATTGTATTGTTCTTTAGTACAAGTTTGAAATGGAGCATCTTTATATGTTCCACCATCATAAGGTAATACAGATAGTCCATTATATGTATTTTTCTCATCCCACATCCAAGCTCCAACAACTTTCCATTCACTTAAAGTACCTAATTTTTCTGTATGATAAGTTTTTGATGCATCAATACTTACAGTAGCTGATACATTGTTAGTATTTGGGCCTCTCCTATGTCCTTTTTTAACCCATTCTAAGTTAAATCTTTTAACTCTTTCTAACATTGTTAAAGCATTCTCATTCTCTCTTAAAATAGCTCCTTGAGGGGCTTCCATTGGCAGTCCAATTACTGCACTATTAGGGTCATAATCCATCACTTTTATTAGTTCAGGGTGATTTGTAGAGAAAAATTCATATAAATCATCTCCTACTTTACATTGAATATTCCTAATATAGTATTTAGAATGCCAAGCGTGTATTCCTGAAGAAGTTCCAACTACACAACTTGTTGTACCACTAGGTTTAATAGTAGTAACTCTTGCAGCTTTATTGATTCCAATAATTTTAGATACTCTTTCATTTTCATCCATAGCAACTTGTGCTGCACTAGATAAATTCATATCTAGGATAGGCCCATTACAAATTCCGGTTATACCTACTCCTACTAATGAGTCTTTTTCAGTATTTTTCTTCCAGATATTTCTAAGATAATGAAAATCTGTAAAACCTGCTTGCAATGTTCCAAAGAATGCAGCTATTTTTGCATATTCTTCAAAATCTTCTTGAGTATTAACTAATCCTGCATTTATTTCAGTTAAATTACAAAAAGTATAAGGTCTTAAAGATATTTCACAACAAGGATTAGTACCATATTCTGGATCATTTGTAAAATATTTACCAGGTTCTCCAGAACCAGAGTCTTGAATTATTTCCCAAAGATGGTCAAATTCTTCTTTTTGAACTCTATTCCTTAAAATTACTGCAGAATTATTTGCTCTACCTCTTTGTGGATTAAGTTCCCACCAACTTCCGTGTTTACAAGTAGCCATATCAACATCATCAAAACTGAATAATGATATTAGGGCAGCCCTTCTAATACCACCTGCTAATACAGCATCTGCAATATAACAACAGATATCGTGTACTTCTAAAGAACTTAATTTAGTACCTTCTTCTTTTTGATTTAATAAAGCCTCTATTTTTGTTAGGCAGATTTTTAAAGGTTCTGGGCCAGGTGCTTTTCCACCTGCAGTAACTAATCTACTACCTTTAGGTCGAATATCACTATAATCAAATCTTGGTTTAACTTTAATCATACCAAAATAAGATTTCATTAACTGCTTAACAGCATCAGCCCAACCTTCTATACTATCTCCTACTAAATATTTAGCTTCTTTGAGTGGTTGTCTTATTTCAGGTAAATCTTCTACGTGGTGGTATTGAACAGAGTATCCAACTCCTGTTCCGCCAAGAAGCAAAAACATTAATTCACTAAATGCTCTATAATCATTCATAGGCATATATGAACAATTATAAATTCTAGCTTCATTTTTTTGTATAGCTTCACCTGAAAACTGTGCTGCCCTCATAGAAGGCAACACTTTTTTACTTAATAAATATTTTCCATTTTCTATTATATCTTGTGTAAAATCAGATAAACCTGCAATAAAATGGTCTTCAAAGATAGTTTCTCTTTCTTCTTCTAAGAAATATTTTCTATCTCCATCTGTACCATATTTTACAGCCATCATTGTAATATACCTTTCAATAATTTCTTCCCAAGTTTCTCGTCTTTTTAATTCAGGAATATATTTAGCATACTTAGTATATACAACCACATCTGATAATAATTTATACTTTTCTTTTGTGTTATTCATTTATTTTTATAATTTATCTTAAATCCAAAATCCTGACTCTTTAAATAGCATCTCTCTATTGAAAGTTTCTCTATTTACTAAATCAGGCATATCTCCTATTTCTTGTGTTCTACTAATTTGGGTCTTCAATATCCTTTCCCACTTTTCATACTGCTCTTCAGCCCTATACAATACTTTTCCTACTTCACTTTTAGTTGTTAAATTGTGAAATTTTAATAAGTGTCTTTTATATAAATCAGGAAATTTAGAATATTTACCTTGCTTAAATAAAAAGTAAGCTGGTTTCCATTTTAAAGGAACATTAAAACAATACATTTTATAACTATCTGTTACATCATACATACTGTAAAAGTTAGGGTCAATAACTAATATCTGTTCCCTTCTTTCAAAATCTTCCTTTTCTTCTAAATCCTTGATATTTCTATATAAAAGAAGTAAAATCTTATTTTCTAAGCCAGGACAAGAGGAATCACCAATATAAGCATTTATTACATACTTAAATTCTTGATAATTTCCGCCTAACATTGGAAAAATATAAGTATAAGTCCTTGTTCTATCACTTGCAGACCACTTATTTTTCATTCTATATATTCAATAATTTCGCTCTTAATATCAACTTCTCTCCCTTCAGGTAATTCTGGTAAACTACCTATTCTTTTAATCATATCTTCGTCAGTTTTTAGCAAATATACTAAATTTAGAGTTTCTGTGAAATTATTTATACCTTCTATTGTACCAAAATGATTAATATATTCATTTAAAACTGTTTCATATAAAACTTTAGCA